>OHVB01000683.1_pt1 | contig 11660 bp, 7 predicted proteins | sample 1579331 | NCBI WGS metagenome assembly OHVB01 (sample SAMEA3882503, study PRJEB24775) | human gut metagenome | biome: human-associated habitat; feature: intestine environment; material: feces | place: Netherlands | collected 2009/2010
CCCCGCCACAATCGTTTCTCCCGTCATGGTATTTAACACCATGATCTGCTGATCTTCATATCTGTCCAATAGCTCCTGAGGCAGATAATCCCTTAAATCCACCAGATAATCCGTGCCGCCCATGAGCTTCAAAAACTCTTCGTCAGAAAAAAACACATCCACCGACCGGGTCATGAACAATACCTGGATCGTGCTGAGATTCGTGGAATCCACGTCGGAATCCGAGTTCGGATCGATCCAGATCGTATAATTCAGGTTCACCACATCCCGTTTGGACATCACACCGTGTTCCCGCAGGAAATCCGTAAAATAATCCGGACCGGTGGCTTCGATGTGCTCTCCGTCCGTATTCACTGCCATGACTCCCATGACGAAGCTTGTCTTGGTGGCAAAATGCACGATCAGGAAGATCAGAATGACGATTCCCGTTGTCACGCCTATGGTAACCCACAGATAATAGTCTATAAAATACTGCCATTTTTCAGAAGGAGACAGTTGTTTCCATTGTTCTTTCTGCCGGATACGGTCTTCCTTTTCCAAATTGCTGTCTCCCTTCTGTTTCTCAAATCTTCCATCTGATAACCTCCTGCTTTTAGTACTATATCAATCTTTAGTATATCAAACTAATTTAATCTTGTATAGCAGACTTTTTAATATATTTTAGGCTTATTATTGTTAAAAATAAACAGAAAAGCCCTGCCATGCACTTAAATTGACATGACAGAGCTTTGTCTTTTCTATTTGTTCGATCAGATAAGAAGGGGAAATGCTTTAGCGGTCCATCTCCGCAATACGTCCGGTGGACTTATGCTCCTTGATGATCCCCTGGATCTCCTTTAAGTCGGTGCACAGCAGGTCACCGGGGATGGTGTTCTTAAGCGCGCTGATGGCATTGCCATATTCCAGTGCTCTCTGATACTCACCGGGATGTGCCAACAGTCCGTACAGGACACCGGAGATATAAGCGTCACCGCTTCCGATACGGTCTACGACTTCGATATCGGTGTACGGAGCCTCTTCATAATAGGTATCGTCCTTGGCGCTGTAGATAATAGAACCGAAGGTATGACGCTTCGGGCTATGTACGATACGCTGTGTGGATGCCACGATGGAGATCGGATACTCCTCCGTGAAGCTCTTCATAATGCTCTTGGCATCGCCTTCCTTCAGGAAAGTCAGGCGTGCGGTGTCCTCGGAGCAGAAGAAGATATCTACATAAGGCAGAATGGATTCGATGCATTCCTTCGCCTCAGCACCGGTCCACAGATTGCCGCGGAAGTTCACATCGAAGGAGATGATGGCTCCCTGCGCCTTGAAACGCTTGATCATCTCAATGGCGGTTGCTCTCAGCTCGGGGCTCAGCGCCAGTGTAATACCACTGGTATGGAAGCAACGGGTATCGCTATACAGGCTGTCATCATAATCCGCAACACTCAGTTTATTGATAGAAGTATTCTTACGGTCATAGACGATACGGGGTTTTCTCGGATAAGCACCATTCTCATAATAGTACACGCCCAGTCTCGCATCCTTATCATCGTCGTATACCAGGTAGTCATCGCTGACGCCGCAGAGACGTACACGGTTCTTAATATATACACCCAGGTCATTGGCCGGCAGCTTGGAGATAATACCGCAGCGCAATCCGAGCATTGCCGCACCGGTGATGGCATTCAGTTCTGCACCTCCGGCCTGCTTGCTGAAGCTGTCGCCTCTGGTGATACGTTCGTTATCGGGCGGTGATAATCTCAGCATGATCTCTCCCAGGGAGAGCAGGTCAAATTCCTTTTTCTCAGTCAGTTCCATAATATAAACTCCCATCTGCATTTTTGCCAAATGTTGTATCGGAATCTCTCCGGTATTCCTCACAGTGTGCCATTGAAACCCCTTACATTTTCTCTTTACATTTGTACTATAACACAAATATATGGCGTCGGTAAAGGTGCCAGACATAAATTAAAAATTTAACGAAAATACTGAATTTGCCGTCAATATCTGCTATAATCAATCTGTATTATCATTCTAAGAATTGAGGTATTTTTATGCATTCAAAATTCCTTTCCGATAGTAACACTTTTTACAGACGTTATTGTCCGGTTCTGATTCTGTTACTGGGAGCACTTCTGCGTCTGTTATACCTGTCCCGGGTGCCCGGTGGCCTACATCAGGATGAGGCTTTTGTCCTGCTGAACTCCTATGACCTTTTACACGAAGGCCGGGATTCCGCAGGCTATGCATTCCCCATCTATATGTCCAGCTGGGGAGACGGGCAGAGTGCCATGTACTCCTGGCTTCTCACTCCTCTCCTGCTGTTGAACAAAGGGATTCCCACTACTTTTCTCGGAAGGCTTCCTCAGGCACTGGTAGGTATTCTAACGCTTTGGTGCGTCTATTGTCTGGTAAAGGAAATGTTCGGCCACACTGCGGGTCTCTGGGCCTTATTCGCCTTAAGCGTCTGTCCCTGGCACATCATGGCCTGTCGTTGGGCATTGGATGCCAATATGGCCCCCGGTTTTCTCATGTTTGGTCTGTACTTTTTCGTACGGGGCATGAATGACAACCGTTATCTGTTGCTCGCGGCACTTTTTTACGGTCTCTCCCTCTATTGCTACGCAGTGATCTGGCCTATGCTTCCCATCCTGCTGGCTCTGCAGGTATGTTACGGGATCCGCTATCATAAAATCCATTGCAACCGTTACAGCGTTCTGTCTGTTCTGCTCCTGTTTGTCCTGGCATTACCGTTGCTTTTATTTGTCCTGGTCAATCAGGGACTGTTGCCGGAGATCGCCTTACCCTGGATCACTATTCCCAAAACACAGGGGTATCGCGGCGGAGAGATTGCTTTTTCCCTAAGTTCTGTTTATGCGAATTTCAAAAACACAGCGCATTTATTGTTATTGCAGGATACCGGAAGTCCCTATGACTTTCTACTGCCCTGGGGATTATTTTACGATATCGGCCGCGTCTTTATCCTGATCGGAATCGGCTGTATGCTGTACCGGCTGATTCGTTCTGTGCGGCAGCATGTGTTTTGCTGGGAATTCTTCCTGTTTGCCCAGCTGATGGGAGGTGGAATCACCTCGCTGCTGGTCACCGCCAGGATGCATCAGATCAATGATCTCTATATCCCGCTTGTCTTATGCGAGGCATATGGTATCTGGAAATGTTCCTGCTTCCTGAAGGGGAAGTCTCAATCTCTCGGCAGGATTTTTACAGGCTGCACCACTGCATTCTTCCTCATCTGTCTGGTTCTGTTCCAAAAGGACTATTACACCAAGTATGCGGAAACTACAAACGCTTATTTTTCCCAAGGTGTAGAAGACTGTGTTGCGTATTCGATGAAACAGTGCAAGACGCTCGGTCTGACTACGATCAGCGCGGAAAAGGCAACGCAATGGCCCAGACTGCTTCTGTATACACAAACATTGCCTTCCCAGTACCTGGCTACCGTTACCTATGATGTTGCCCCGGCTCCGGCCGCCTTTACCACCGCTGACGGAATCCGGGTCAATACGCGCATCAATTACGATACCATATCCACTGACAGTATTTATATTATTTACTACACAGAGGCCGATCTGTTCAAAGACAGCTTCACCCTGACACCTTTTTATGACTGGTATGTTGCTGTTCCTAAATAGCCTCCATGTAATCAAAATAGTCATCTTCGCTGGCAAATAAGATATATTCGTTCTCCACATATCCCATGTATCCGCTGGCTGTTACATATCCCTTCATAGTAAAATACCTCCTTATCAGAAGCCTTTTGTTTGCTGTTCTGATAAGAAGGTATCTCTTTTAATGTCCCATAAAATTCTCTTAATTTTCCTGAGCCGGCAATTTTTCCAGCACCAGTTCTTTCATTTCTTCCAATAATTCCTCGGTTTTCCCCATCAGGAGTTCCGCATCGGTCTCTACCAGTCCCGTTTTTTTGTATTTATAGGTAAAAAACGGATTGCCGTATGCGGTGAAGCTCATTTCCTCTCCATGCTTTTTCAGAAACGCGGGGATCTTCAGTGGGTCTATGGCTGCATCCGGTCGGAAATTAAAGGTGATCCGGCCGTTTTTGCCCTTGATCTCCGTCATATCCAGTGCGTGTGCCGCCATGCGGATCAGTGCGATCCGCAGCAGATTATCCACTGCCTTGGGGATATTGCCAAACCGGTCTAACAGCTCATCCTTCATCTCATCCCGCTCTTTCAGCGTCTCAATGCCGGCGATGCGCTTATAAATATCCAGTTTCTGCGTTTCATTCACAATATATTCCGCCGGAATATATGCATCCACATCCAGGTCGATCACCGTGGTGAAATCCACCGTCGTATGGATTCCCTTCAGATTCTGCACCGCCTCATTCAACATTTTGCAGTAGAGGTCGTATCCTACGGCTTCCATGTGGCCATGTTGGCTCATCCCCAGCAGATTCCCGGCCCCACGGATCTCCAGGTCCCGCATGGCAATTTTGAAACCGCTGCCCAGATCTGTGAATTCCTTGATCGCCGCCAGCCGTTTCTCCGCTACTTCCTTTAACATTTTGTCCCGCTTGTACATCAGAAACGCATAGGCATTCCGGTTGGAGCGTCCCACACGGCCTCTGAGCTGGTACAACTGGGACAGCCCCAGATTATCCGAGTCATGAATGATCATGGTGTTTACATTAGAGATATCCAGCCCGGTCTCTATAATAGTAGTGGACACCAGCACATCGATCTCTCCGTTGATGAAATCAAACATGATCCGTTCCAGTTCATGCTCCTTCATCTGTCCATGGGCATAGGCCACATTTGCTTCCGGCACCAGTTTCGCGATCTGTGCCGCAATATCCGCAATATTATTCACACGGTTATAGACATAGTAGACCTGTCCGCCCCGGGCCATCTCCCGGACAATAGCCTCTCTGACCAGTTCGTCGTTGTATTCGCAGACAAAAGTCTGAATCGGCAGCCTGTCGTTGGGAGCCTCCTCCAGCACGCTCATATCCCGGATACCGATGAGGCTCATGTGCAGGGTACGGGGAATCGGTGTTGCCGTCAGGGTCAGCACATCCACGTTCTCTTTTAGTTTCTTGATCTTCTCCTTATGAGCCACGCCAAAACGTTGCTCCTCATCGATGATCAAAAGCCCTAGATCCTTGAACTTCACATCCGCCGACAATACTCTGTGAGTACCAATGACGATATCCACCATTCCCTTTTCCAGATCTTTTACTGTCTTTTTGATCTCCGAAGATGTGCGAAAACGGCTCATCAGGGCAATATTGACCGGGAAATCCTTCATTCGCTGCACAAAAGTGTTGTAATGCTGCTGTGCTAAAATGGTGGTAGGCACCAGGTACACCACCTGTTTGCCCTCCTGTACTGCTTTGAAGGCAGCGCGGATCGCGATCTCTGTCTTACCATATCCCACATCTCCGCAGATCAGACGATCCATGATCCGATGGCTTTCCATGTCGGCCTTGGTGTCCGCGATAGCATTCAGCTGATCCTCCGTCTCCTCAAAAGGAAACATTTCCTCAAACTCCCGCTGCCATACCGTGTCTTTTCCGAAGGCATAGCCTTCACTCTGCTGGCGCACCGCATACAGCTCCACGAGATCCTTTGCCACGGCGCTGACCGCACTGCGGACCTTGGTCTTGGTATGTTCCCATTCCTTGCCACCCAGCTTATTCAGCTTCGGCTTCTTCGCCGCATCGGCGGAGGCGTATTTCTGGATCACATCCAGTCCGGTAGCGAGAATGTACAGATTGCCACCGTCCCGGTACTCGATCTTCAAGTAGTCCTTGACAATGTTTTCCACCTCTACCTTTTCGATGCCTTTGTATATCCCCAGTCCATGGGTCTCATGCACTACGTAATCACCGATCTTCAGGTCATTGAAATCGTTGATCTTCTGCCCCTGGTAGAGTTTTTTCTTTTTCTTCTTACGTTTCTCCGATCCAAAAATATCACTCTCTGACAACACCACGAATTTCAGCCATGGGTATTCGAATCCCTTATTCACATGCCCATAATAGGTCAGGATCTCTCCGGGCTGTACTTCCCGCATGGGGTCTTCCGTATATACTGCCGTGAGTCCCGCACCGCCGTCTTCCGCATTCCGCAGATCCTCTGCCAGACGTCTTGCGCGAGTACGGGAGCCGGACAGTAACAGCACCCGATATCCGCTTTTTTTATATTTTTTCAGGTCTTTTACCAGGGATTCAAAGCTGTTGTTATAGGGGGCAATGTTGCGGGCTGCAATATCCACATGTTTTTCCGTCCGGAAATAGCCGTACTTGGTCTCCATGGTAGCCAGTGTCACCACGGCATTTTTCTCTAAAGTAGCCGCTACCTGTTCCCCACTGTAGAGAATGTTCATCTGTCCCGGCAGCACATAGCCTTTTCTCGCACGCTGCTCCATGCTCTCCCGGAATTCCAGTTCTATAGCATCAGCCTGCTCTTTCACCCGCGCCGGTTCATCAATATAGAAGACCAGAGATCGTCCCGCCATATCCGCCAGCAGCTCCGGCATAGTCACCGTATTTTCATAAAAATATCGGATATATCCTTCCAGGTTCGCTTTGCTCTGAAATTCCAACAGCTGTTCCTTCAACTCGCTTACCTGGGTGGCGATCCTGTGGGCTTCCTCCGGCTGGTGGGCATCCCGGAAAATTTTCTCCTGTTTGGCGGCTTCCTTCTCAAGTCTGGCGATTCCCTTGCGAATCTGCTCCTCAGACAGCACGAACTCCGTCGCCGGGTAGACCGTGATACTCTCCAGCTTCTCAATGGAACGCTGGCTTAAGATATCGAAGCTGCGGATGGATTCCACTTCATCCCCCCACAGTTCGATACGGTAGGGATTCTCCTCCGTCAGGTCAAAAATATCCACAATACCGCCACGCACGGAGAATTGCCCTGGGCTTTCCACCTGATAGGCTTTCTCGTATCCCATAGCTACCAGCCGGGATGCCAGTTTGCTCTCATCCAGGCTTCCGCCCCGCTCGGTGTGGATGATGTCTTTCTCCTCCCACAGCACCTGGGGTGTCATCAATGCCGCATAGGTGGTGACGATGGTGACAGGCTTGCCCTCCACGACTCTGCGCAAGGTCTTGATCCTCTCCTGTACCAGCTGATTACCGTGAATATCTGCCTGGAAAAAGATCAGGTCCTTCGCCGGATACAGCATGACATTTCTGTCATAAAAGCGGTATTCCTCGTAGATCTCCTTGGCTTTTAAGTCATTATAAGTAACGATGACCTTGTATTTCAGGCCATCGCTGAGTCCGTAGATCATATGAAGTTTCTGTGAGTCCACGCATCCGGACAGGGCAACCGTTCCCTTTCCCTGTCTGACGATCTTACGGACCTCATCATATTCCGCCAGTTCTTTCAATGGCGCAAGTAGTGCCTGCATTTTTTCACGCTTTCTTACTGTTAAAATGGTTCATGGCAGCATCCGCGCTCTCGGTGATGATCATACGGATCGCTTCTGCGGCGGTCTTCGTAGCATCATCCATAACCTTACGTTCTTCCACCGGGAAATGTCCCAATACATAATCTGCCAGATCATAATTCTTCGGTTTCTCACCTACGCCCATGCGGACACGGGTAAAAGTATCATGCCCTAACATCTTGATGATATTCTTGAGTCCATTATGTCCGCCGGCGCTGCCCTTTTTGCGGATGCGGATCTGTCCCACATCCAGGCTGATATCATCGGAGATCACGATCAGCTCCGAGGTATCGTCCACCTTATAATAATCCACGATCTCACGGATGCTCTCTCCGCTTAAGTTCATGAAGGTCTGGGGCTTCGCCAGGATCACCTTCTGCCCTGCCACGTAGCCTTTGCCGATCAACGCCTTGTGTTTACTCTCCATGACAGCAATATTTTCTTCCTCTGCTAATCTGTCTATGACATCAAAACCGATATTATGTCTCGTATTTTCATATTCTTTGCCGGGATTCCCCAGCCCTGCGATAATATACATATACTTCTCCTTACTTTCTTGCAATCAATGCGTTATCTTATATTTTCGCATTTTTACGCAGAAAATGCAACTATTGGATATTTTGACACAGGGCTTGACTTTTCCCAGATTATTGTTATACTGAAACAGTTGTACAGCCCATAAAAACAAGGTCTTACAGGGCTCGCCGATTCCCGGCGTAAAATGAATCGAGTGTTCGTGACCTTCCACTCGTAAAACAAAACTAAAGGAGAAAACAAATGAACAAAAAAGTACTGTACCTCGTACACGGAGCGGTGATCGCTGCTCTCTATGTTGTGCTGACCATGTTAGCCAACGCTCTGGGACTGGCTAATTATGCCATTCAGGTCCGCTTCTCGGAAGCCCTGACGATTCTTCCCGTATTTACCCCTGCTGCCATACCGGGACTTTTCCTGGGATGTATCATCAGCAATACCATGACCGGCTGCATGCTGCTTGACATTATCTTCGGCAGCCTGGCAACGCTGATCGGTGCATTTGGCACTTATCTGCTGCGTGATAAGAACAAATGGCTGGCTCCTCTGCCTCCCATCATCGCCAACACCATCATCGTTCCTTTCGTGCTGGCTTATGTGTATCACTTAGAGGGTGGCATTCCTTATTTCATGCTGACCGTAGGCATCGGGGAAGTGATCTCCTGCGGCATCCTGGGCATGCTGCTTCGCACCGTGCTGCAGAAATATCGCAAATACATTTTTGACGTACAGAAATAAGCAATTTAATTCTCTGTTCTCATGTACGTGATGAAATGATTGCCATTCTCAGCAAACCACGCTGTGGCATCATTCATTCCCTTCTTATACAGCTTGCCGGTGGCAGGTTCCATAATGACCACATTGAATTCATTAAATCCTGTCACCAGCACTGCTTCCCCGTCCTCCAGGATCGCCAGTACCGGGATATCCTGATTCACATAATACAGCACCGCATCCAGCGTACAGCCGCTTAAATCCAGCACCTGTACTCCCGTCATATTTTCCGACAGGATCGTAGTAGCAGTCTTGCCCTGCGCCAGATCGTACTCGGTGTTACGGGTAATTCCGGCATGTCTGAGAATGTTATCCAGGCATACGGCCAGGCTGTTCTTCTGCTCCGTGACGCTCTCTTCCTTGATGGCCATGATCTGATTCCTGCTGACACGGTTTCCTTTGAGCCATACCGTAACTCCGCGGTCATTGGTCACTATGCCGGACGTGTCATAGGCTTCCTTCACCGCCGTGCCCGGAGCACTGTAGATACCGCATACGCCATACGCATTGCAAACATAATACCGGGGCACTTCACTGACCGCATCCAGTTCCAGCTCTCTGCCGCCCTCGAATACAACCTCCTTGGGGTTCAGCACCTTGATGGTCTTCGCATCAATGGAAGATTTCGTCTGAATCTGCACATAGCGCTCATAAATATCGATATTTGCCGTGACCACTTTATTCTGTCCGGCTTCTTCTTCCACATTGTTCATGATCTGGTCATCCAGGATCTCCTGGTAGCTGCCGTTCTCCGTCCGCTGCAGGCGGGACAGTGTGATCTGGTTGCTCTCGATCGTACATCCCACGACATAGATTCCTTCCTGCCCGTATTCTTTCAGGCTGGCACCGGAAGAATTACTGATACATACCTTATACATAGGATAGAAGATCTGTCCGGAATTCTCCGTGCGGATATCGCTCTCCCTTGCCACTCCGTAGATGATGTCCTCTCCCATAAAGCCAAGAGGACGGATGGCATCCCCATCCTCAGCCCGGATCACGGTCTGTTCTCCGGTATTCAGGTTCCGCACATTCAGCTGATTACTGTGATTGATATCGTCCCCTTCCTGCCATACGATGATCTCATGATTCTCCGATACCTGAAGACTGTCATCCTGCCGGATGCTTACCAGCTGCTCTGCGCTTCGGTTCTCCAGATCCACATCATAGACACCGTTTTCGAGGAAAAAGTACAGATGCTCCTGCCTGTTCCGGTACAAAAGCTGGCCCATCTCGTCTTTCAGCACTGCATAACTCTTGGAATATGGAATATAGACCTCTTCCTCGATGGTGTTCAGCGAATTGTCGTAACTTAAGATCTGAATGCCGGTCTCGCCCTCATGTCTTCCGCGGTTCATGTAGCCGTATACGGCAAATTTTACATTGCCGCCCTCGTCCACATCGAGGATCTTGATACCGTGATGGTCATACAGCGTACGACAGTCCGCATTGTCCTTGTCATAGAAAGAGAAGATCACCGTGAGCCCATTGGTCACCGCGTTATAGCAAAGCAGCTGTCCCCTATCGGAAAATACCACGGTATTGCCGTCGGTGCTCTCCATCATGTCCACATTTTCATCCGTGATCCCCAGGAGAATCTTATCATTGGCATACATCCGCCCGGTATCCGGGATCTGCGTCATGGTCCGCTCATAATCCAGCAGATACATTCTCTCCGAGGTATATCTGACGCGATAGTATTCTTCCACGCTATAATATATCTTATTTTTCCCCTCACCGGTAGACACTACAAAATCCATCAGCAGGGAAGCAATGTTCCCATTCACCTGTACCAGGCGCAGGGAAGCTGCTCCCTCCTGGGCAGGCTCCAGGTTCCCCCAGGTAATCTGTTGGAAATTGCTGTGGATGTTCACTTTGTGAAAAGTACCGTTATCCGTCAGTTTCGAATTCGGTTCCAGGTATTTAGTCAGTTCCTTTGCCGCTTCTTTGTCATACAGTTTCCCATGGAAATCCGATGCGAACTCCAGGATCTCTGCGATATGCAGGTCGTCGTTCCACAGAATCGTCGTATAATAGTAGACCTTCTGTTCCCCTTCCAATTCCAGGATCAGGGTCAGGCTGTACTGTGTATTGGTATCGATCAGGTCTTTTAAAGTCAGCGTGACCGGAAAGCTTTTACCTCCCGCCTTCCATCCGGTGACTTCTCCGTTCTCTATAAGTCGGGAACCGTCAATGCTGCGGACTTCCATGGAAATTCCCGTGATTTCTCTGCCATAGGTATCCACGGTAAAATTTGCCTGTCTGCCCGCACCCAGCATAGTCACGGTATCTTTCTGGTATGCGACATCCATTTCCACTGTGTTGCCATGCAGCTCGTTGCATGCCACACCGCCGCTCTCCATGGTGATCACGGGAAGTGTCGCCGGAGCCATTTCCATGGTCATGTTATTATGTCCCTGATTCATAATGCCGCCGATGATAAACGCTGATGCTATAAACACCACAACGCACACGGCAATTTTAATAATCGTTTTCTTCATTCTTGCTTCTTCACTCATTTATTATTCAGCAGTTTGTCCAGTGTCGGCATCACATGCAGCATTTCCTCCACAGTACGGATATCCGTACTGTGCTTCGGGCGCATGCTGCCCTTTTTCACCGCACGGATCAACAGATTCTTCGGAGTATGTTCCATGTCGATGAATTCCAGTATCTGTGTCTCGTACCCCTGCTGTTCCAGGAGATTCGCTCTGAGGGCATCTGTAAGCAGTGCCGCGATACGTTCCTTGATGATCCCATATTTCAATACCGGCTTCAGAGAATCACACTTAATCTGTCTGTTCAGTTCGTGCAGACAGCAGGGTACCGCCAGGATAACTCTGGCTCCCCATTTTACCGCTTTGTCCAGGGCATAATCCGTTGCCAGGTCACAGGCATGCAGTGTCACCACCATATCCGCC
>OHVB01000687.1_pt1 | contig 11604 bp, 7 predicted proteins | sample 1579331 | NCBI WGS metagenome assembly OHVB01 (sample SAMEA3882503, study PRJEB24775) | human gut metagenome | biome: human-associated habitat; feature: intestine environment; material: feces | place: Netherlands | collected 2009/2010
TCGAAAAGCTCGGCATTGCCTGCAAGATGTTTGCGCCGCTGCGCCCGTTCGTCTCCACGCACTACAACTACCGCGACCACCGCAAGATCATGGTCATCGACGGCAAGATCGGCTTCACAGGCGGCATCAACCTCTCCGACGAGTACATCAACCGCACCTCGCGCCTCGGCCACTGGAAGGACACAGCCATTGCCCTGCGCGGCGACGCCGTGCGCAGCCTGACGCTGATGTTTTTGCAGATGTGGGACGTCAGCTCCGTGCACTTTACGCCCGAAGTCTACAGCAAGTATCTCGACGTGCCGCAGCCGGCGCATGAAAAGGAAGTGGGCTATGTCATCCCCTATGGCGACAGCCCGCTCGACCGCGACCTCGTCGGCGAGATGGTCTATATGGATATCATCAACCGTGCCAACCGTTACGTACACATCATGACGCCGTATCTCATCATTGACAACGAGATGATCACGGCGCTGACCTACGCCGCGCGCCGCGGCGTGGAGGTCCAGCTCATCCTGCCGCATGTGCCTGACAAGGAGATCGCCTTCTCGCTTGCGCACACGTATTACCGCAGGCTGCTTGAAAACGGTGTACAAATTTATGAGTACGAGCCGGGCTTCGTTCACGCGAAGGTCTTCGTCAGCGATGACTGCAAGGCGACCGTCGGCACGATCAATCTGGACTACCGCAGCCTGTACCACCATTTTGAATGCGGCACGTACCTTTATGCATCGCCCGAAGTCGCAAAAATTGAGCAGGATTTCCAGCAAACGCTCGCCAAGTGCGTCCGCGCGGACGCAGAGCTTCTCAAAAACGATCCGTTTATGCGAAAGCTCATCGGCCCCGGCATGCGCATCATCGCCCCGCTGCTGTAAGAAGTAAAAAAGTCGAAACCGAAAGGTTTCGACTTTTTTTATTCTCAATTACATTTCGAGCTGCTCGAGCGCGCTGCACACGGCAGTGTGCTCCTTCTGCACCGCCACATAGAGTGGCTGTACGCTTTCAGGCATCGAATCCTGACCGCGCGCAGCGCTTCCGTCATCTGAGAGCTGGCGTGGGTGAGCGAGCCGAGGCCAAGGTTCAGCGCCACGCCCTTGAGCGTGTGCGCTGCCATAAACGCACCTTCGGCGTCTCCCGCCGCCATGGCGGCCTCCAGCTTGTCCATGCTCTCGTCATCCAAAAACTTGAGGGCAAAGCGGCTAAGCATCTCCTCGCCCATCAGCCGAGCGCACGCGTCTTCATAATTAGCGCCGATCTTCTCATACGCCTCACGCATGGAAATCATGGGTTAAACTCCTTTGGTCAAACTAAATCGTGGGAAATGCGACGACGTCGGCGGGGCGTGCCAACGTCTCGGCAATACGGTCTTGCACCTCGAGCAGACAGTCGAGCAACAGCGGGTTAAACTCACCGCACTTACCGTCCAAGATCATCTGGATCGCCTCCTCGTGCGGGATAGCGTCCTTGTACACGCGCACGCTCGTCAGAGCATCGTACACGTCGGCCACCGAAACCACCTGTGCGGCAATGGGAATTTCGTCGCCCTTAAGGCCATCGGGATAACCCTTGCCGTCCCAGCGCTCGTGGTGCCAACGCGCAATCTGGTACGCATATTCCATAAGCGCATTGCCGACGTGATGTCGGCCCAGCTCAAGCAACATGTCGGCGCCAATCGTAGTATGCGTCTTCATAATCTCGAACTCCTCGGACGTAAGGCGTCCGGGTTTGTTGAGAATCGCATCGTCAATCGCCATCTTGCCGATATCGTGCAGCGCCGAAGCCAGGGCAATCGTGGAGCGTTCCTCGTTGTCGAGGGAAATGGTGTCGCTACGCTGGACCAGACAGCCAAGCAGCAGCTCGGTCAGCTTTTCGATATTCGTAACGTGCCTGCCGCTCTCGCCATTGCGAAGTTCCATGACACCGGCCATGATGTCGATGAGCATGCGACTGTTCTTGACGCGCTCGTTGTACTGCTGGGACAGCAGGCTCGTCAGGCGGCGCTGTTTGGCGTACAGACGGATAGTGTTGCTTACACGACGGCGCACGACACGGGCGTCAAACGGGCGGCTGATATAGTCCGAGGCGCCCAGCTCGTACGCACGCAGAACCACATCGTCGGATTCTTCGCTCGAAATCATGATGACAGGCAGATTGTCAACAACCGATCGGCGCGACAGATCGGCCAGCACCTCAAAGCCGCTCACGCCCGGCATGACAATGTCCAGCAGCACGAGCGACAACTCATCGCCATAGCGGTCGACCATGTCGAGCGCCGCACGACCGTTATCGGCCTCGAGGATGCAATACTCGTCCTTGAGCATCTCGTTGAGAATGGCTCGGTTCATCTCGGAGTCATCGACGATAAGCACCAAAGGCTTTTCGCTTTGGAAGACCTCGATGAAATCGCCATCGGTCACGACCGTACCGGCTTTTGCCTTAGCACGGCTCAGTAACTGGACAGCGCGGCCAACGCCCTCATCAACCGTCTCGCCATGAATGCGAACGCCACCAACACATGCCGTCAAGCTCACGTGCTCATGGCCCGGAATAATCGCGGAACGAACGGCATCGGATACCTGACGCAGGCGACGGGCGAAGTCATCGGAGGGAATATCGGGCATGACGGCCACAAACTTGTCGCAGCCATAGCGCACAAGTTCGTCAGTCGAACGAATACCGCTGCGTATGGCTGTCGCCACGGCACCGAGCGCAAGGTCGCCGGCATGGCGGCCGCACGTATCGTTGAAGACCCTAAAATCATCAAGGTCGATCACCGCAACGCCGGCATTCATGCGGGCGCTACGGAGCTTTTCCTCGTAATATCGGCGATTGCGCACACTCGTCAGCACGTCGGTGTAGACAAGGTCCTCTTCTGCAGTCTCTTGTTCATCGATCGGACGCACCATCAGCAGGACGTGAGGCTCGCCCTCGACCTTCAGAGGGCGTAGGCGAGCGCGGTACTCAACACCATCGTTGAGCAGTTGCTCCGACAACTCATCGGAGTCTGCCAAAGCCTCAAGACTCGACTGACGCAGACAAGGGCAGCGATCGCCGGCGAGCAGGCAGTTAGGCTCGCTCTTAATCTGATCGTCCGACAGCAAACGCACCACGGGGTAGGTCTTCGCGACGCGGGCGACCTCAGCGGCAGCCTCCTCGTCGGTTAGATTGACCTCGTGATTATTGAGCATATGGGGCCCCTTCGATAGTTTCGCATGGTAGCGGTGGGTTCCAAATGCTACAAGGGTAACACCTTGCCGATGCAGGTAAGCACGTGAATGCTGTTACATTTTTATGACCTGGCAAACGGTGGTAATGGAACCGCGGGCGCGTGGTTATTGGCGCATTCGTTAACAATGACGAAACGCCAACAGTCCCCCTCCCCGCAGGTCATCGAGCGTGCTAACGCTCCAAGACATCGTGAACGGCGTTTGCCGCCGTAACGGGGCGATCGCGCAAACCGTTATGCGCGCCCGGGATCGTCACAAGGGGGCAATCGAGATATTCGGCAGCCGCTCGCGTACCAGCCTCGCGGGGTGTACCGACCGAAAGCTCGCCCAAAAACACAGCCGACACCGCCTTTGATTCGCGGGCGCGCTCCCAGTCGGGAGCATATGTCATATTTGTTCCGTATTCATTGGCCATAAAGCAACGACCATTGCGCAGGGCATGCTTGGCTTCCGCTTCGGTCGTCCCAGGAGCCTCGGGGTCCAAGTCGCCGAGAGCTCCCAAGAAAAGCCGAAGCGCCCTTGAAACCTTTCCAGCCGCAATCATATCGAGCAAAATCGGAGCTGCGCCCATGCCGACGCCTTCGGCCGACACAGCCGGCTCATGCAGAATCGCACGGGCGACGAGATGGGGTTCGGTGCGAAGAAGCTCCAGCGCCACCAACGTACCGGCGCTGTGCGCAAGCACATTTGTCGGAGCGCCAACGTGTTCGATCACGGCCTGCAGGTCGGCGGCCTGAGCGGCAAGATCATAGCTGCCGTCTGCCGCTTCGCTGCTGCCGCCACAGCCGCGGCGGTCATAGGCAATTACGCGGTAGTTGCGACCGAGCTCACATGCGATGCCGTCGAAAAATGTGCCGTCGACACAAGCGCCGTGCACGCACACCAAGGCAGGAGTATCAGGCGACACATCCGGGCCGGCATATTCGCGACAGGCAATCGTGGTGCCCGCATTCTCGACCGTAAAATCCATGTTGTGCCCCCATCATCAACGCCCATCCAGTTGCGCGTCAGTACGGCTGGATAGACCCGCATTGCTTTACGCCTTGTTAACAGATTAACTTTACCCGACCCGAGGCTTTTCATGACACGGCATAATGCGCGACGTGAAAAAACGAAACTTGTAAAGCAAGAGCCCGCACCTTGCTTTGGAGCCGATGCTATGCTTAGGCACAATTGTCTTGAGGAGCATATGCCTATGTCTACGTTTTTGAATGCCAGCCCCATCTTTGGGCCCGTTCGCAGCCGTCGCCTTGGTCTCTCGCTCGGCGTCAACATGATGCCGGCCAGCGGCAAAATCTGCACGTTCGACTGCATTTACTGCGAAAACGGCCTCAACGCCGAGCGCCCCTGCCACGAGCCGTACAACACAACCGCCGTGGTACTCGACGCGCTCGAGGCAAAGCTGCGCGATATGGCAGCCGAGGGCGAGCTCCCCGATGTGATCACCTTCGCAGGCAACGGCGAGCCCACCGCCGCACCGGAGTTTCCGCAGGCCATCGCCGGTGCCGTCGCGCTTCGCGACCAGCTGGCCCCAAACTCCAAGATTGCCGTGCTCTCCAACGGCACGCGCGCCGACCGCCCCGAGGTACACAATGCGCTCATGATGGTCGACGACAACATCCTCAAGCTCGATACGGTCGACCCGGCGTTTATCCAGCTGCTCGACCAGCCTGTTGGCCCCTACGACGTCGAGCACCAGATCGAGACGTTCGCAAGCTTTGACGGTCACGTTATTATCCAGACGATCTTTTTGAACGGCAAGTATCAGGGCAAGCTCATCGACAACACCGGCGAGGAGTACGTCGCCCCCTGGCTCGCGGCGCTTGAGCGCATTCGCCCACAAGAAGCGACCATCTACACGGTGGCGCGCGAGACACCAGTCGCCGGCCTTGCCAAAGCAGCGCCCGAGGTGTTCGACACGATCGCCGCACGCGTGCGCGCCCTCGACATCCCCTGCCAGGTGAGCTACTAGCAAAGCCACGCAGCAGCCAGTGTCCGCCATCCCACTCCATCAGTTGCGGTGATATAGTTCCTGTTTATGCTGTTAAACCGCTTAGATCGGAACTATATCACCGCAACTTTTATGGACGCGTGGGTGGGCTATACTAGCTGCGGATGAAAGGAAGTTAGCCATGTATGACAAAGGACCCGTGCCTGGCCGCAACGACGCTTGCTGGTGCGGCAGCGGCAAAAAATACAAGAAATGCCACAGTGCCTTTGATGAGCGCCTCGAGCGCTTGTGGGAAGAGGGCTGGGAGGTTCTGCCCCGCACACTCTACAAGACGCCCGCCGACATCGAGGGCATCAAGCGCTCCGCTGCCATCAACGTGGGCGTGCTCGACTACGTAGGCGAGCATATCGCCGCAGGCATGACCACCAACCAGATCGACCAGATGATCTACGACTACACCGTCGAGCACGGTGGCACGCCGGCCGATCTCAACTACGAGGGCTATCCCAAGAGCGTGTGCACCTCAATCAACGACGTGGTCTGTCACGGTATCCCCTGCGATACGGATGTGCTGCACGAAGGCGACATCATCAACGTGGATTGCTCCACGATCTTGGACGGCTACTTTAGCGACTCGAGCCGCATGTTCTGCATCGGCGAGGTCTCGGCCGAGCGCCAGCGCCTGGTCGACGTCACCCGCGCCAGCGTGGAGGCGGGTCTGGCGGCCGTCAAGCCATGGCTACCGCTGTCCGTTATGGCCGAGGCCGTGCAAAAGACCGTCGAGGACGCCGGCTTTAGCGTGGTGCGCGAGTACGGCGGACACGGCATTGGCAAGGAGTTCCACGAGGACCCGTTTGTGGGCTTTACCACCGAGGCACCCGATGTGGACACCATCATGGCCCCGGGCATGGTCTTTACCATCGAGCCCATGGTCAATGCCGGAGCGCCCGACATCAAGATTAGCAAGGGTGACGGTTGGTGTGTGCGCACCAAGGACGGCAGCGATTCGGCCCAGTGCGAGGTACAGCTCGTGGTGACCGAGGACGGTTACGAGCTGCTGAGCTGGTAGCCGTGGATGCGCCGGATGCTGACGGGCACGCTCGTCTTGCATCCGGCGTTTTTTAGCGTTTTGCCTGATATAACCTGCCAAAATAAACCTGTCCCTTTTTGGCAGGTCGAGCGGAGAGGACTGCTTGTGAACATCCTGGTTTTGCTGCCCGTCAACGACCGTCATCGCGTAATTCTTGAGTCGAGCGCTCCGGGCGAGGACTTTATCTACACGAGCGCCGACGCCGTCACGCGCGAGCAGGTCGCCGGTGCGGACGTGATCTTGGGCAACATCGACCCTGACATGCTCACGGCATGCGAGCATCTCCAGCTGTTGCAATTGCAGACCGCCGGCTATGACGACTACCTTGCCGCCGGCACCGTGCCAGCCGACGCCAAACTGTCTTGCTCGGTGGGCGCCTACGGCCAGGCCGTGAGCGAGCACATGTTTGCCATGGTCCTTTCCATGATGAAGCGCCTGCCCGGCTATCACGACTTGCAGCGCGAGCATCGCTGGGAGGATTTGGGGCCGGTTACCTCGCTCAAAAATGCCAACGTGCTGGTGCTGGGCGCGGGCGATATCGGCGGCCACTTTGCCACGCTCTGCCGCAGCATGGGCGCACACGTCCGCGGCATCAAGCGCCATCCGCTCGTCTACCCCATTGTGTTTGAGGACATGGACGGCATGGATGCCCTGCCCGAGCGCCTGGCCGAGGCAGACGTCGTCGCATCCTTTATGCCCAGCACACCCGAGACCCGCGGCCTGGCGAACGCCGAGTTCTTCGCCGCGATGAAGCCGGGCGCCTTCTTTGCCAACGGCGGCCGCGGCGATCTTGTGGTTGCCGACGACCTAGTTGCCGCCCTGGAATCAGGACATCTCGCCGGCGCCGCGGTCGACGTCACCGACCCCGAGCCGCTGCCCGAGACAAGCCCGTTGTGGGATGCGCCCAACATGCTCATCACGCCGCACATCTCCGGCTGGTTCCACTTGGCCGCCACGCTCAACAACGTGGTCGACATCGCCGCGGAGAATCTGCGTCACCTGCAGGCCGGCGAGACCCTGCGCTGCTGGATCGAACATTAGGGTTCCGCCGTTCTAACGAACGGCGGACCAGTCGACGCTGCGCGGGCGCCAGAGCGACAACTTGTCATTCAAAGAGGACGGCATGACCAGAAGGTCTATGCCGTCCTCTTTTCATGCCAATTTGTTCGCTCTGGCGCCCGCTCGCTGGCATTGCTAAAACATCGATGTTACCGTGGTCCAAACTAGTCGTTGGGGGCGTTCTTGTTTGACCAGTCGTTTAAGAACGTCCCCGATGACTATTTGAATTGCTAATTTGTGCGGGTTGTGGTTTTGTGACCTGCTGAAATTTAGGATACTGTACATCTGTACGTTAACTCATCTTCGTAGTATATTGCTACCCGCAAAACTCAACACCATTGTGCTTTGAGACGTTAAAGCGCCTACTACAATGGTTGTCGATAGTACGATTCGATTTAACGACAGGATGGATGGTCCAAGCGTGAGTCTCGGCAGCAAACTATCCAACGCAAAGGTCTCCTTTGCGATCTTTAAGCGCGACATCAAGCGATTGCTCGTGAACCCCGTCGCCCTGGTGGTTACTTTGGGCGTGTGCGTCATTCCCTCGCTGTATGCCTGGTACAACATCGTGGCTAACTGGGATCCGTACGGAAACACCCAGGGTATCAAGATTGCCATCGCCAACAACGATCGGGGCACCCAAAACGACCTGGTGGGCGAGCTCAACGCGGGCGACCAGGTCGTCGATCAGCTCAAGGAGAACGATCAGCTGGGCTGGACCTTCGTCGATTCGGCGGCCGACGCCAAGGAGGGCGTCGGGAGCGGTGAGTACTATGCGGCCATCGTAATCCCTAAGAACTTCTCGGATAACCTGGTCTCGATGCTCGACGGCAACTACCATCAGCCCAAGCTTACGTACTACGTCAATGAGAAGAAGAGTGCTATTGCGCCCAAGGTTACCGACACCGGTGCAAGCACCATTGAGGAGCAGATCAACTCGGAATTTGTCTCCACGGTGGGCGAGACCGTTGCCAGCATCGCCAAGGATGCCGGGGTCGATTTAAAGGACAAGGCAACCCAGACTCAGAATTCGTTGGCTGGTTCGGTATCAGAGGCATCCGGTACCTTGGGTGAGGTGCGCGATTCGATTGGCGACATGAATGCCGCCATCGATAAGACGAGTGGCGCTATCGCCTCGGCTGATGCCGCGTTGGCGGGCCTGCAGGGTCAGACGCCCTCTCTAACGCAGGCAATCGCTCAGGGCAATGACCTGCTGGGCGAGTCGCGCGCTACGGCGGGCAACTCTGTCGCCTCGCTCTCCAAGGCACTCTCGGAAGGCAGCCTTGCGCTCACCAAGACGTCAGCCTCCGCGAACGCTGCGATTGGCAAGCTGACGGGCGCGGTCACATCTACGACCACCCGCATCGACAACTCGCTTGAGTCTCTCCAAGCGACGATCGACCACAATAAGGCCGTTATCGGGCACTTGGAAATTCTCGTCAATGACACGTCGACGGGTTCCAAGGAAATTGACGCGCGCATTGTATCGACCATCGATTTGCTCCGCGAGCAGAATGAAAAGCTTCAGAGCATCAAGGACGGTCTGTCTGCGCAGTCGAGCGCCATGGCGAATGACGCCGCGGCTGTCTCGGGCGCCAGCGACGCTATCAATAACGCAATCCAGACCGGTGCGACCAACCTTGGCCAGGCCCAGACGGACCTGGGTCAAAACGCGCTGCCGAAGGCCTCGAGCGCGCTTGATTCATTTGCCGCCGTCTCGGGCGACCTGACCGGTATCGTCTCGGGTATGACACCTACACTTGCAAATGCGCGCGGCACGTTGGCGCAGCTTAGCGCTACGCTCGGCCAGGCCAAGACCACGCTGTCCCAGACCGATTCCTCGCTTGCCAAGGTCCAGGACAAGCTTGCAACCGCCGCCAATGACATCGCGGCGCTGCAGACCTCCGAGTCCATGGGCGAGCTGGCCGATCTGATGGGCGTCGATGTCAATGACGTGGCAGATTTCATGGCGTCTCCGGTTGAGTTGACGTCCAAGTCAATCTATCCGGTCAAGAGCTTTGGCTCGGGCATCGCTCCCTTCTACACCAATCTGGCGCTTTGGGTGGGCGGCTATGTGCTCATCGCCATTTACAAGCTCGAGGTCGACCGTGAAGGTGTTGGCAGCTTTACGGCGCGTCAGGGCTACTTTGGCCGCTGGTTGCTCATGGTGATCCTGGGCGCGTTGCAGGCCATCATCGTTACGGTAGGCGATCTGGTGATTGGCGTGCAGTGCGTCAGCCCGCTGCTGTTCGTGCTGGGCGGCATCGCCATTTCGTTCACCTACGTCAATATCATCTATGCGCTGTCCACCACGTTTAAGCATATCGGCAAGGCTATCGGCGTCATTCTCGTCATCGTGCAGATCCCGGGTTCGTCGGGCATGTACCCCATCGAGATGATGCCCGGCTTCTTCCAGTGGCTGCACCCGCTGCTGCCCTTTACCTACGGCATCAACGCCGACGGCACGCTGCTGCCGCTCGCGGACGAATGGCTGCTCGCCGCCGCCGGACAGTACCGCACGGCCGCGCTCATGCACCTCTCCACGCTCACGGAGGAGGGCCGCTTCGACAACGCCCGCTCCACGCTCATCTTGGAGGACGAGGACGCGCAGGACGCTCTGGTGCAGAGCATCCTCGAGACCGTACAGGTCCGGCATTACTTCGGACTGGACGTGGATTTTGAATATGTGCTGCCTGAGCAGCGCGAGGCCTACGCCGCCTTCATCACGCGGCTGCGCGAAGCGCTCAATCCGCTCGGCTGTCCGGTCATCGTCGCGCTCGCGCCGAAAACGAGCGCCGCGCAGCGGGGGCTGCTCTACGAGGCGCACGACTACGCGCTCCTCGGCGCGGCAGCCAACGCGGTGTTTCTGATGACCTATGAGTGGGGCTACGCCTACGGCCCCCCGATGGCGGTCGCGCCGCTGGGGCAGGTGCGCGCCGTGCTGGACTATGCCATGACCGCCGTCTCGCCGGAAAAGATCTTCATGGGCATCCCGCTCTACGGCTACGACTGGCCTCTGCCCTTCGTATCCGGCAAGACGCGGGCGGAATCTCTCTCGCCGGTGCAGGCGGTCGAGCGCGCTCTGCGCCACGACATTGCCATTCAATACGACGCGGCCGCGCAGGCCCCCTATTACCACTACACCGACCGCGGCGGGCGCGAGCACGCCGTCTGGTTCGAGGATGCGCGCAGCATCGAGGCCAAGCTCCGCCTCGCGGACGAATACCATTTGCAGGGCGTGGGGTACTGGAATCTTACACGTCCCTTTCCTCAGAACTGGGCGGTGCTCGCCTCGCTCTTTGATATCGAGACGCTTCTCTAAGCGCGCGTCCCGATGGCCTTTGCCACCACGTTTACCACGTCCTGCACCGTCTCGTCGAAAAGGTGCGTGTAGACCTCGCTCGTGATGCTCGTCGAGCTGTGGCCGAGCGCCTTGGAGATGGTGAACATCGGCACGCTGCGGCTGTTGGCGACGCTCGCAAAGCTGTGGCGCAGGCCGTGGAGCGAGATGGACGGCAGGGCGTTCTCCTCAACGAAGGCCGCGACGCGCCGCCCGAGGCCGTTCGGATCCCACGGCTTTCCCTGCTCCGTGACAGCCACATAGCCCTCGGGATTGAAGCCTGTGCCTCGCTCGCGCTGCCCGCGCTCCCATTCGTCATGCAGCCGCATGAGCAGCTCCTCCAGGTCGCTCACCCCATCGTAGCACAGCCGCCGCACGGAGGAATAGGACTTAGGCTTTTTCTCGATGAACGTTCCGCCCACGGAGGTTCGCACCTCGCGGACGGTGACGATCTTCGCGTCCAGATCCACACAGCGCCATTTGAGTCCGCAGATCTCGCTGCGCCGCAGCCCCAGATAGCCCGCCAGCTTGACGGCGGGCTCGATCTCCGTGCCCGCGCAGCGGCAAAACAGCTCGCGCAGCTGCGCGGGATCGTAGTAGCGGTGGCTTGGCAGCACCTTGGCCGGCGGTGTGACATAGCGCGTCACGTTTTCCCGCAGCAGCCCCTGCCGGACGGCGGCCTCCAGCGCCGTGTGCAGCAGCACATGGTGCTTGCGCACGGTGTTGTGGGAGAGTCCCTTTTCCAGCAGCTCCGCGTAGTACCGCTGCAGCTGCGCCGGCTGCAGCTCCGGCAGCTTCACCTCGCCCAGCGCGGGCACAAGGTGGAGTCGGATGATGTTCTCGTAGCCGTGGACGGTGGTCTTTTCGCGGTTCGGGCAGATAAAATCCCGCAGCCAGACCTCCAGCCAGTCGGCGAGAATGACCTCGCCGCCGTGGCGCG
>OHVB01000689.1_pt1 | contig 11567 bp, 7 predicted proteins | sample 1579331 | NCBI WGS metagenome assembly OHVB01 (sample SAMEA3882503, study PRJEB24775) | human gut metagenome | biome: human-associated habitat; feature: intestine environment; material: feces | place: Netherlands | collected 2009/2010
GTTGTACATTGGTGGAGAGTTGCGGCTGCGTTTTGCATTGGTCGCTGAAGTGGCGTTTGGCGAGTGGTTTGCCTATTGCGGCATAGGCGCCATCGGTGCTGACGGCCGACACGGCCGATTGTACGGTAAGCTCTTCGCCAGGCTTGAGGTCGAACACAAAGGCGGCTTTGCAGCGCTGTTCGCGTTGCCCGTTTTCGGTGCGCACAACTTCGCGGCGTACATTCCACTTGTTGAAGGGGTGGGAGAAGTGGGCCACGTAGTAAAGTGCGGGGGCATTGCTGCTGTTGAGGGTGCTGCGTTTGTCAATAAAAACGATGTCCATGTCCTCATTGGCGGCACCTGTCATGGCATTGTCAATGTCTACGAGAAAGCCTTTTTCGGCCATTGTGTCGGGACAGGCGTAACGCTGCACGCAATAGGCGGGCATGGCAGCAATGTTGGCAGTAATGTCGTAGCGCGTGTAGCGTAATTGGTAATTTTGAGGGGCACGCTCCTCAAATATGTATCCCGATGCGTATGCTGTGAACTGTGTGCTGTCTTTTTCGCCTACATATACCAGTAAGGGGTCGCCCACAAATGGCATTTGCAAAAAGCCATTGTCGGCTGTTTGTTGCGATGCTGATTGCATAAACCCGCTTATGAAATTGTCATTGTAGGGCATGTACGGACTGTTGTTGGCATGAAAATGTGTGATGGGAGTGAGGCATTGTGCCTTCGCTCCCATTACAATAATCAAACCGCCAACAACCAATGTTGTCAGTTTGTATAGTTTCATAATTCGTGTTTATTCGGGCTTGCGTCCAGTACCATTTTTGGGCGGGCGTTTTTGGGCCGCAGGTCTGTTGTCGGATTTGCCATGTGGCTTGCCGCCTTGCGCTTGCCGTTTGTCGTTGCGGCGATGGTTGTTACGTCCTTTGCCTTGGGCCTCTTCGCCTCCTCTTTTGTCATGGCTGTTGCGCTGTTCTCTGCTGCCACCATTGCGTCCTCTGCCGTTGCCATTTCCACCGTTTCTTCCGCCACGTCCGTGTTGGGGCTCGGTTTGTGGTGGGCGTACGCCCTCAGGCAGTTCGGCACGCGGTATCTTAATTTTGAGTGTGCGCTCGATGTTTGACAGCGCATACAAGTCCTTTTCGCCAATCAGCGTGATGGCACTGCCTTCGCGTCCGGCGCGTGCGGTGCGGCCAATGCGGTGTACGTAGTCCTCGGCATCGTGTGGCGCATCGTAGTTGATGACCATGGTAATGTCGTCAATGTCGATGCCTCGTGCCACAATGTCGGTGGCAACGAGCAAGTCCACTTTGTGTGCACGGAACAAATTCATGACTTCATCGCGCTCGGCTTGTGCCAAATCGGAGTGCATGGCGCGCGCATTCAGCCCGTTGCGTTTCAGCACAATGGCCAGTTCTTTTACCTTCTGCTTTGACGAACAGAACAATATCACGCGTTGGGGGGGCTGCTCCTTAAATATCTTTTTCAGTATGATGGCCTTGTCGCTCTCGTGACAAATGTAGAGGCTTTGCTTGATGTTTTCGGCAGGTTTTGACACAGCAATTTCAACCTCGACGGGGTTGTGCATCACGGTTCGTGCCAGTTCGGCAATTTTAGGTGGCATGGTGGCCGAGAACAAAATTGTTTGACGCTGTTCGGGCATTTGTTTTACAATAGACAGAATGTCCTCGGCAAACCCCATGTCGAGCATACGGTCGGCCTCGTCGAGTACCAGGTGTGTGGTGCGGCTCAAGTCGAGTGTGCCAAGTTGCAGGTGGGTAATGAGACGGCCCGGTGTGGCGAGCACAATGTCGGCTCCAGCTTGCAGCGAACGGCGCTCTTGTTCATAGCGTATGCCATCGTTGCCACCATACACGGCTACGGCATTAACCCCTGTGTAGTAAGCAAAGCCCTGAAGTGCTTGGTCTATTTGGCGTGCCAGCTCGCGCGTTGGGGCAATGACCAGGCAGTTTACAGCGTCGGCAGGGTGGGGGTCGCGCTCAAGCAAAGTGAGCAGCGGCAGCAGGTAGGCTGCCGTCTTGCCCGTACCCGTTTGGGCCACGCCAAGCACATCGTGATGCTCAAGAATGGGAGGTATGCATTGTGCTTGTACTGGTGTGCACTTTTCAAACCGCATGTCGTAGAGTGCGTCGAGCACGTTGTCTGAAAGGTCAAGGTCTTCAAAGTACACCTCGGGTGCCTTTTCAGTATCTTTATTGTCGATGCTTTCGCTTGTTGTATTGTCTTGTTCCTTTAAGTTGTCCATAGCGTTATATTAAATAGCTTGTAATGGCGTGATTAGCGGAATTTATGTTGATGTATCATAAAGCCTGAAGTGCCCGTTATTGTGGTGTGCGATAATATAGTATCAGTGCGATGACAGCAAATATTATATTGGGCAGCCAAACGGCAATCCATGCTTCAAGTCCGGCATTGGTGGCAAATGATGCCGAAACCGTTTGAAACAGAATGTAGGTAAAGCTCAGTGCCAGTCCGGCGCCAAGGCTGATGCCCATACCGCCTTTACGCTTTTGACTTGACATGCACACACCTATCAGCGTCAGTATAAATGCCGCAAAAGGCATGGCATACCGCTTGTAATATTCAACCTCGAACTTGCTGATGTTGGCCACACCGCGCATCTTTTGCCGGTTGATATATTCTTTCAAGTCGGGCAGGGTGAGTGTTTGCTCCTGGTCGCGCACGTAAAAGAAGTCCTTAGGCTCCATGATGATGGTTGTGTCAATTTTGTCGCCCCGCTCAAGCACCTCGCGCATGCCCTTGAGGGTGCGTGTTTCGTACATGCGCAGTGTCCACGAGTAACGATGGTCTGACAGGGTGTCGTACTGTATGGTCTGGGCTGTAAGGTGTGACACGAGTTTCTTTTCGACAAATTTGTCAAGCGAAAATCCATAACCGCTTTTGCTCACATTGTCGAAGTGAGTAATGTATGCCACAACTCCTGTGTCAACTTGCATCTGCACATTGTCGACGGAGGTGATGTCGGTTTTCTTCTTAATGTATCGATTTTGGAAATTGACGCGCGCCACGTTGCTCTTGGGTATGACGTATGCGCCAAGCAAAAAGGACGTGGCGGCTATGAGTGCGGCTGTAACCATGTAGGGGCGCAGCAGGCGTTTGAAACTCATGCCTGTGCTCTTCATGGCAATGATTTCGCTTTTGTCGGCCAACTTTGATGTGAAGAAAATGACGGCAATAAACACAAACAGCGGGCTGAACATATTGGCAAAATACGGCACAAAATTGCTATAGTATTGCGCTATGCGTAAGGCCGAGGCATGACTTTGCGTGAGTTTGTCAATATTCTCGTTGATGTCGAACACCACAGCAATTACAATAATAATAGCTATCAAGAAAATGTATGTGGTGATGAACTTGCCAATAATGTAGCGGTCGATACGTCCGATGAGCGATTTGCGTCCCTTGCCGGGGTTGTCCAGATGGCTGTCCACACACACCTCATGCTGCCCGTCAGCGTGTTGGTCACGAACAGGCAGCATGAGGTATGATTTGAATTTAGTAAGCAAGTTTTTCAGCATGGCGTTTTACAGTTTACGTCCAAGCTTTTCAACCATGTCGCGTTTCCATGGTCCGAAGTTGTTTGCCATAATTTGTTTGCGTGCCTCGCGCACCAGCCACAGGTAGAATGCCAGATTGTGGATAGAGGCAATTTGCATGGCCAGCAATTCCTTGGCTTTGAACAGGTGGTGCAGGTAGGCTTTGGTGTATTGCACATCGGCAAAACAATGCGCCATGGGGTCGATAGGTTCAAAGCAATCAGCCCATTTGGCATTGCGCATGTTAATAATGCCCTCAGCGGTGAACAGGCAAGCGTTGCGCCCATTGCGCGTTGGCATGACGCAGTCAAACATATCCACACCGCGTTCAATGGCTTCGAGTATGTTGATGGGGGTGCCCACACCCATGAGATAGCGCGGCCGGTCGGTGGGCAGAATGTCGTTCACCACCTCAATCATTTCATACATCATTTCGGCAGGTTCGCCTACAGCCAGTCCGCCGATGGCATATCCCTCGGCCCCGAAGTCGCTCATGAAACGGGCGCTCTCCTGACGCAAATCTTTATACACGCAACCTTGTACAATGGGGAACAAGGCCTGCTTGTAGCCGTATTTGGGTTCTGTTTCGTTAAAGCGTTTCCAACAGCGCTTCATCCACCCATGTGTAAGGTCAAGGCTCTTGCGCGCATAGCTGTAATCGGCTGTGCCCGGCGGACATTCGTCGAAAGCCATCATGATGTCGGCACCAATGGTACGCTCAATGTCCATCACCCTTTCGGGAGAGAAGAAGTGCTTGCTGCCATCAATGTGTGAGCGGAACTCGCAACCCTCCTCGCTCAACTTGCGAATGCCAGAAAGCGAGAATACTTGAAAGCCGCCACTGTCGGTCAGCATGGGGCGGTCAAAGCCGTTGAATTTGTGCAGACCGCCTGCCCGCTCGAGTATGTCAAGCCCCGGACGCAGGTATAGGTGGTAGGTGTTGCCCAATATGATTTCGGCATTGATGTCGTCTTTCAGCTCGCGCAGATGCACCCCCTTCACACTGCCCACGGTGCCCACAGGCATGAATATGGGAGTGTGAATTTGGCCATGGTCGGTAGTGATAAGGCCGGCACGTGCAGCGCCATCGGTATGTAGCAGTTGGTAGTCCATGTTGTGTGTTACTTCTCTTTCAACAATCTCACAGCCACTTTGTTGTCTGTGGCCTGTTTGTGTGCATCGCTATTGTCAGCACTGTCATCTTCAACCGTCAGGTCGATGGCGTGTTCAACTTTCTCGTCAAGCAGTGCAAAGCGCAGCACATCTTGTACATTTTCAACAAAGTGGAACGACAAGCCTTCGATGTATCGGGCGTTAATGTCCTCTATGTCTTTGCGATTATCTTCTGAAATCATGATATCGGTAATGCCAGCTCGTTTGGCAGCCAATATCTTCTCCTTAATGCCACCGACAGGCAGCACGCGTCCGCGCAGTGTAATTTCGCCAGTCATGGCAATGTGGTCGCGCACACGTCGTTGTGTCAGGGCAGAGGCTATTGAGGTGGCAATGGTGATGCCAGCCGATGGGCCATCTTTGGGTGTAGCCCCTTCGGGCACGTGAATATGAATGCCCCAATGGTCGAACACACGATAGTCTATGTTTAACGTGTCGGCATGCGATTTGATATATTCCAAAGCCAGTACGGCACTCTCCTTCATCACATCGCCCAAGTTACCTGTAAGCGTTAGTTTCGGTCCCTTGCTGCGGCTCACACTCGTCTCGATAAACAGAATTTCGCCGCCCACGGCAGTCCACGCCAGTCCGGTAACCACGCCAGCATATTTGTTGCCCTGGTATTTGTCGCGGTTGAACAGCGGTTTGCCAAGCAGCGCCTCTATGTCGGCAGGCTTGATGCTGCGGTCGGCAAAAGGCATCTTGCCGTCTTCGCTCTTTGAAGTGAGGAATGCCACTTTGCGGAATATCTTGTCCACCTGCTTTTCGAGTTGTCGCACACCGCTCTCACGCGTGTATTTCTCAATAATGTACTCAATGGCTGCCGGCGTGAATTTGAGTTTCGCACCGTCTCCAAAGTCAAATACCTTTTGCTCTTTGGGTATGAGGTGGCGACGTGCAATTTCTTTCTTCTCCTCGGTCAGATAGCCCTCCACCTCAATCACCTCCATGCGGTCAAGCAGTGGTTGCGGTATGGTTTGCAAGGTGTTGGCCGTGGCAATGAAGAAAATCTTTGACAGGTCGTAGTCCACGTCCAGATAGTTGTCGTGGAAAGCATTGTTCTGTTCGGGGTCGAGCACTTCGAGCAATGCGCTGTGCGGGTCGCCGTTATAGTTGTTTTCAGACACTTTGTCTATCTCGTCGAGCACAAAAAGCGGATTGCTTGATTCCGCCTTCATGATACCCTTGACAATGCGTCCGGGCATGGCACCGATGTAGGTGCGGCGGTGACCGCGAATTTCAGCCTCGTCGTGCACACCGCCAAGCGATATGCGCACATATTTGCGTCCGAGAGCCTCGGCTATGCTGCGTCCGAGTGAGGTTTTGCCAACTCCCGGAGGGCCTACAAGGCACAATATGGGAGCTTTCTCGGCCTTTCGGTAGCGAAGCGTGGCCAGGTGTTCCAGTATGCGCTCTTTAACCTTCTCCATGCCATAGTGGTCACGTTCGAGCACGTGTTCGGCATTTTTGATGCTCAGATTGTCCTCGGTGTTGATGCCCCATGGCAGTGCCACAAGCGTTTGCAAGTAGTTGAGCTGCACATTGTAGTCGGGCGACTGCTGGTTGAGGCGCTTGAGTTTTTCAACCTCGCGTTTGAACAGTTCCTTTACCTTGTCGGGGAAAGTCAGTTTCTCGGCCTTGCGTTCAATCTCGGCCACATCACTATTGCCGTCCTCACCAAGTTCAGTTTGTATGTTCTTGATTTGTTGGTGAAGGAAGTATTCGCGTTGCTGCTGGTCAAGCTCCTCACGTGTTTGGTTTTGAATATCATGCTTTATTTGTGCAAACTGGCATTCGCGGTTAAGCATTTGCAGCAGTTTGAAGGCACGCTCGCGCATGTCGTGCAGTTGGAACAGGGTGTAACGGTCCTCCTGCGACAGTTGCATGTTCGAACAAATAAAGTTTACCAAAAATGCAGGGTGGCTGATGTTGCGCACGGCAAAGGCCGCCTCTTCAGAGCGCATGCCCTCGTTCAGCTTCAAAAAGCGGATAACGGCATCGCGGCAAGCATCGGCCAACACGGCAAACTCCTTGTCGTCCTTGTTGTAGGTAACTTCGGGTATAGACGAAACCTCCACACGCATGGTGGGCTTGCGTCGCTTGATATGCTCAAGCTTTATGGCTCCGTAAGTCTGCAGTATGGCCATGCTGTTGCCGTTGGGCAGATCGATCATGCGCATGACGCGGGCCACAACCCCTTCGTCAAAGAGGTCTTTGCGGTCGGGATCTTCCACGTCGCCATTCTTTTGTGCCAACACGGCTATGATGGCGCCTTTTTTCAGTGATTGGCTCACCACTTTCAAACTCATCGGACGTCCGATGGTGACAGAGCCCACCACGCCGGGGAACAACATCATGTTACGCAGGGCGAGTGCAGGCAGGGTGTCTTCGTGTGGGGTTTGAAGCAGAGCATTCATGTCGCCGTCAAAGTCGGCAACAAGTGAAAAGGCTGTTTGTGGATTATCGTCTCGTATGTTCATGTTTAGTATATATTCAGAATATGGAACGTGCAAAATTACTAAAAATCAGTGTATTCGCAAAATGTGCGTGCCCTACTTTGCGCTAATTAAGGCAAATGTCGTACTTTTGTGGCGCAATAATCAGAAGCGTGCCAGAGCATGCAACTTGAAGTATCACACGCAATATATATATGCAAAGTAATGAGTTTCAGTTTCAAACAGTTTCATATAGACGACGCGCACTGCGCCATGAAGGTGGGCACAGACGGCGTATTGCTCGGCGCATGGGCCAATGTGTGTGAGGCTGATAGCATACTTGATGTTGGGTGTGGTTGTGGCTTGATAGCCTTAATGGCAGCCCAGCGCAACAGGGCAGCACGGGTTGTAGGCGTAGAGCTTGACGCGGCAGCGTCCGCTGATGCCTTGGCCAATGTACAGCATTCCCCTTTTGCGTCAAATGTCGAAATCGTCTGTACTGACGTTCTGCAATATGCAGCAGATTGTGGTTTGGCATTCGACAGCATATTGAGCAACCCGCCTTATCATGAGGAATCGTTGTTGCCGCCCGCGTCGCAGCGGGCCAAAGCGCGCCACACACAGGGTGGGGGACTGACCTTTGCTGCCTTGTTGCGAGTTGTTGAGCAGTTGCTGAACCCCACTAACCCAAAGGCCACCTTTTCGGCCATACTGCCCATGTCGGCGGTTGCGGGATTTGTAGCAATGGCTGCCGTTCACGGATTGCAATTAACGCGCCGAACCGATGTGGTCACCCGCAAAGGCAAACCTTGTAAACGGGTGTTGCTTGAGTTCTGTCGCACGCATCAATCGCTTGTGCATACAACGCTCAGCCTTGTGGGTGACGATGGAGCAAGGGCCGAGGCGTATGCCGATTTGTGCAAGGACTTTTATCTGTGATATTATCTCCCGGGACAAACTGTTATGCTATAATACATGTAAGAGAAAAATAATTCCCCCCCCTCCCTCCCCATCAACCTACTTGTAAAAGAGTGTATGTGCTTTTACTGCCATCTTACACTTTCTGTGCATAACAAGTTGATACACAGAGGTTTCAAAAGTGTAAGATGATTTCAAAGTATCTTACACGCCCCTGCACACATCTTACACACCCCTCCCCTCTGTCGCACAGCCGATTCGGACGTATGCGGTGGGTTTTACGCCACAGGGACGCAGGAGAATATGTCGGAGCAACAGACTTTTCTACTCCCCTATGCCGTGATACCTTCCTCCCATGCTTGTGCCGTGTGGCAGCATGTAGGTTGTGTAGGTTGCGTGTAGGTAGAATTTGTAGCATCTTACACTAAGTAAAGTATTGATAGTCAATGAGTTGCGATGCGCCAGTGTAAGATGCAAGATGCACGACAAGTAAAGCTTTTGTAGTATGGTAAAGGTCCCGGTACCACTAAACACAAGCACAAAACGCAAGCACAAAACGCAAGCACTAATGGGGGCGACGCGTCCCGCGTCGGGCATTAAGGCAAAGGCCAATACACCAAATAAAGGCTCACAGACAGCACTAATTACATGCCTGCCTGTGAACCTTTGCCTTGATGCCCGACGCGGGACGCGTCGCCCCCATTAGTGGTAGCGTTTGGTGCAGCGTGTCGTTGTCAGCCCTTTAGTATGCGTTTGATGTCGTTCAGCTTGTTGAGTGCTTCGAGCGGTGTGAGGTTGTTGACGTCGAGACCTAACAGTTCGTCGCGTATCTGGCCCAGCACGGGGTCGTCGAGTTGGAAAAAGCTGAGCTGCATGCCCTCCTGCTGCTGTGTGCGGCTTTCGGCCTTTGGCACCTTTGAGCCAGCCTTGGCACCGGCCTCCTCAAGGTCGGCAAGTATCTGTGTGGCGCGGTTGACAATGCTCTGCGGCATGCCCGCCAGGCGCGCCACGTGTATGCCGAAGGAGTGTTCCGAACCGCCGCGTTGCAACTTGCGCAGAAACACCACGCGGCCGTTAACCTCGCGCACCGACACGTTCCAGTTTTTGATGCGCGGAAACAGGCGTTCCATTTCGTTAAGCTCGTGGTAGTGGGTGGCAAAGAGCGTGCGTGCGTGCGCCTTGGCGTTTTCGTGAATGTACTCTACTATGGCCCATGCTATGGATATGCCGTCGTAGGTAGATGTGCCGCGTCCGAGCTCGTCGAACAGCACAAGCGAGCGCTCCGTCAGGTTGTTCATGATGTTGGCCGCCTCGCTCATTTCGACCATGAAGGTGCTCTCGCCCACCGATATGTTGTCGCTTGCACCCACACGCGTGAATATCTTGTCCACCAATCCGATGTGTGCCGATGCGGCGGGCACAAATGAGCCGGTCTGTGCCATAAGGGTGATGAGGGCCGTTTGGCGCAGCAGGGCGCTTTTACCCGCCATGTTGGGACCGGTAACGATGATTATTTGCTGGCCCTTGGTGTCGAGCTCTACACTGTTCGACACATACTCCTCGCCCGGCGGCATGAGCGTCTCGATTACGGGGTGGCGCCCCTCGTGTATGTCAATGACGAGGCTGTCGTCAACCACGGGGCGCACGTAGTGGCGCTCGCGTGCCACGGCGGCCAGGCTCTGCAGGCAGTCGAGGTGGCTCAGGGCGGCGGCAGTGTGCTGCAGTGGGGTGATGTGTTGCGACACCTCGGCCACGAGGTTGGCATAGAGGCGTGCTTCGAGGTCGAGTATGCGGTCCTCGGCACCCAGTATCTTGTCTTCAAGTTCCTTCAGCTCCTGTGTGATGTAGCGTTCGGCCTGAGCCAGAGTTTGCTTGCGCACCCACTCCTGTGGCACTTTGTCCTTGTAGGTGTTGCGCACCTCGATGTAGTAGCCAAACACGTTGTTGAACCCAATCTTGAGGCTCGGTATGCCGGTGGCGTCGCTCTCGCGCTGCTGTATTTGCAGCAGGAACTCCTTGCTCGATGTTTGTATGTGGCGCAGTTCGTCCAGTTCGGCACTCACGCCGGCAGCTATCACGCCGCCCTTGTTGACGAGCACTGGCGGGTCGGGGCACAGCGTGGCCTTGATGTGGTCGCGCAGTGGGGCCAGGGGGTTGAGCTGGCTGCCCACCTGTGCTATGGCCTGGCAGCCGTCGGCGTGGTCGCAGGCATACTTGAGCGTGGCGGTGCTTTCGAGTGCGCAGCGCAGTTGCTGCAGTTCACGCGGATTGGCGCGCGCCACTGCCACCTTGCTCACTATGCGCTCCATGTCGCCTATTTTGGGCAGTTCCATCTCGCACAGCTCGCGAAAGTCGGGGTGCTTGAAGAAGTGCTCCACACCGTCCTGCCGCGCCACGATGGCCTGCACCGAGCGTAGTGGAAACACCAACCAGCGTCGCAGCATGCGGGCGCCCATGGGGGTGAGGGTGCGGTCGATAACGGCGAGCAGCGGTGTGCCGCCTTCGGCCATGGGGGCTACTAGCTCGAGGTTGCGTGTGGTAAAGCGGTCGAGCCTTACGTAGCCGTCCTCCTCAATGCGTCGCAGGGTGGTGATGTGCGAAGTGTGCTTGTGTTGGGTTATTTCGAGGTAGCACATGATGGCGCCGGCGGCCACCACGCCGTCCTTCAGGTGGTCTACCCCGAAGCCCTTGAGGTTGCGCACCTGGAAGTGGCGCGTGAGTTTTTCGTTAGCCGTTTGTGTGGTGAAGGCCCAGTCGTCGAGGTCGAACACGAAGTACTTTTGGCCGTACAGCCCCTCGAAGCGCCCTTTCAGCCCGTGCTGCACGAGCACCTCTTTCGGTGCAAAGCCAGCCAGCAGTTTGTCAATGTACTCGGTGGTGCCTTCGGCCACGAGGAACTCGCCCGTCGATATGTCGAGCAGCGATATGCCTACGGCCTGTGCGCCAAAGTGTACGGCAGCCAGAAAGTTGTTCTCGCGGGCGTTGAGCACATTGTCGGCCATGGCCACACCGGGTGTTACAAGCTCGGTAATGCCGCGTTTGACAAGCTTTTTGGCCAGTTTTGGGTCCTCAAGCTGGTCGCAGATGGCCACGCGGTAGCCTGCACGTATGAGCCTGGGCAGGTAGGTGTCGAGTGCGTGGTAGGGAAAGCCTGCCATCTCGGTGCTTGCCGCCTGCCCCTTGTTGTTGCGGCGTGTCAGGGTGATGCCCAGCACCTTCGAGGCGGTTTGGGCATCGTTGTCGTAGGTTTCGTAAAAGTCGCCGCAGCGGAATAGCAGTATGGCGTCGGGGTTTTTGGCCTTCAGTTCATAGAACTGCTTCATCATCGGTGTAAGAGTCTCAGCCATGGGGTAGGGGTATGTGCAGGGGGGAATATTTGATGTGTATATATATGTGTGTAAATGCGCAAATGTGCAAATGCAGAGCGGCCTGGCGTGCTGACAATATAAGGTATATATTATCGGCCTGTCGGCAC
>OHVB01000692.1_pt1 | contig 11546 bp, 11 predicted proteins | sample 1579331 | NCBI WGS metagenome assembly OHVB01 (sample SAMEA3882503, study PRJEB24775) | human gut metagenome | biome: human-associated habitat; feature: intestine environment; material: feces | place: Netherlands | collected 2009/2010
GTGCTGCGTTGTTATGTGGTTCCTGGCAAGCTTTGGTATTGATGAAGGCTCTGTTGCTATGGTTGATACTGAAAAGAGCTTTGTTGCCTACATTGGTAACGGTCTTGCTCCTATCTTCGCTCCTCTGGGCTTTGACAGCTGGCAGGCTGTGGCTGCTGCTTTCTCCGGCTTTGTGGCTAAGGAATCTATCGTCAGCACGATGGCTATTCTTTCCGGTCTGGCTGATGCAGCTGAGGATGAGCCTGATTTGTGGACTGCTGTTATGGCGTTCTTCCCGAGTGCTGTTGCAGCGTTCTCCTTCCTGGTGTTCAACCTGCTGGATTCTCCCTGCCTGGCAGCGATTTCCACTATGAGCCAGGAGATGAACAGCAAGAAGTGGACCTGGGCAACTATTCTCTTCCAAAACTTGTATGCTTACAGCATGTGCCTGATGGTTTACCAGTTCGGCAGAGTGCTTGTCGGCGGTGAAGCATTCAGCTTCGGTACTGCTGTAGCTGTTGTTTTTCTGATTGCGTTCCTGTATCTGCTCTTCCGTCCGGCTAAGAAATATAACAAAGAGACTGTTATGAGCATTGATGCAAAATAAAAGAGGTGTTTCGTATGGCAACCTGGATTATTGGTCTGATTATTGTTGGTTGTGTGTATTTGGCATCCAAGCAGGTCATCAAGGCACATAAAACCGGTGGCTGCATTGGTTGTGATGCCGGCGGCGGTAAGGGTTGCTGCCCGCATTGCAAGCATACGACAACTGTAAATCTTCGGAAGAAATAATTTTAGTATGATGAGTATTTGAAGGGCCGCGCGTTCGCGCGGCTCTTTTTGTGTTTGTGTGAGCTTTAGCTCAGCCTTCTTGCCTGCCCCATAGGGGAAGGTGCCGAACGAAGTGAGGCGGAAGGGGGTTGTATTTTTGGAGGTGAGCTTATGAAGAAGCTTTTGTGTGCTTTGGCATGCGGTGTGCTGCTGCTATTCGGCGGTATGTCGGTTGTGCGGGCTGATTATTATGAGATGTATAATCCTGCTACCCATGTTGAGGGTGGGGCTATGGTGTATGAAACTACGCGTGGCGTTTTGCTGGATTTGAAGGTGCACAGCGGTGAATGGCAGGACGACCATTACCGCTATGAGACCGAGGCGAGTGGTGTGGTGCGTTTTGCGCATGACGGTGAGCGTTTTATCGGTTATCTGCATGTGCCAAGTCTTGCAAGCTATGAAAATGGTATGGGTTATCCTTCTCGGTACAGATATAGTATGCCGCTTTATGAAAAGTATGCTTTGGCTAGTCCGCAGGGATATCAGGCGCAGAACAAGCTGTATGGTGCCTGGATTTTGGGTGAGCCTGAGGGTAATGAGCGGGTGCTGCCGTCCCTGGCCGGTACCTATGAAAGAAGCAACAAAAGAGGTACTCGCTTTGTGCAGGGTGAAACGGAAATGCCTTGGGATGTAGCTGCGCTGTTTTTACAGCTGGTGCTGGAGCCGAATGTTAATTTACTGGACAGAAACAACGGCTCTTTCAGCTTCTGGGATTATCAGTGGGAGCAGGAAATGAACATGTATCCTGATGTAGATAAGCGTTACAGCTATCATACTATGACTAAGGCCGGCGATCCCGATTCTTCCGTTCCGGTAAAATTTAAGGATGCGCGCTATCTGGTAGAGAAAAGCGGCAGGCTGATTTATAATGTTGCCGATGACGGCACGGTAAGGAAGATTTACGACTTGGCCAATGAATAGGCCGGCGGTTGTGCTTGCGCACGATTTTTGGCAATGGGGGTGGCGCTGATGCGGTTACTGAGATTGCTGTGTATGACAATGCTGGGGCTACTGCTTTGTGCAGCAGGTCCGCTATCGGGAGGTGTGGCTATGGAAAGGGCGGTTGACTGGCAGGAGCTGTCTGTGAGCAGCAGAGGTATGAGCAGCGCAAGCTGTTATTCATTTAACCTTTGCCGACGCGATAAGGAACTGCTGTTTGACAGTGAGTGCTTTGCAGATGGCGAGCGCCTGAAGTTTTACGAGGTACCTGTTACGGCAGAGGAGCTTACACCGCTGGATAAGCTAATACAGCAGCTGCCATGGCAGCTGCGCCAGCCTTCGGCATCTCGTCCTGCGAATTTGCCGCGTGAGATGATTGAGGTGCACGACTGCGGCAGCTTTTCGTTGACGCTGCTGACGGCAACGGGCGAAAAGCTGGTATGCCGTACTGACATTGAGCAGCAGCAGGAGCTGTTGCGTGAGCTGCAAAGGCTGGCTAAGCAGGTGCATGAACAGAAGCGTGATGCAGGCCATGAGAAGATGCATCCTATGCGTGGATTTAGGCTGTTCAGGGAATTGCCGGAAAAATAAGCATGAAAGCAGTACGGGCTGCGTTTTTGGCAGGAATTTAGCCGAAAAACAAAAAAATTTACTTATCCTACCCGAAATCGACAGTTTGGGTGGGGTGCTTTAGCACATTCCGTTGTACAATGAGCTTGTAAGGAAACATGCCTGCGCCTGTAATAGCGCAGGATAATTCTGAGGAGGTGCAACAAATGAAGAAAGGTATTGTATTAGCTTGCTGCGCAATGCTTTTGGCGGGACAATTGCAATCTGCAGAAGCTCTTGACTGGAACAGAAGAATTGGCGTAGACAGAATGATCGACAGAACCATTGATAATACTATTAACAGGGCGGTGAATAAAGTGGAGAAGCAAGAAAAAACCAGACGTCATTTTCCAGAATCTGCCGCAATCGGCAGCTGAAATCGGACCGGAAACCGATGCTCAGAAGGTTGCAGCTTATACCGTAGCAGCACTGGCTCGCTACGAAACCAACCCGGCAGAGGCTATTGCTATGCTCAACAAGCTGTTGGGACCTCGTCCGGTACCCAAAAGAGATGAACAATTCCTGGCAGACCGCTTCCGCGGCAGACAATATCTGATGCGTTCTTACTTCATGGGCGCAACTCCGGAAAACAACTATCAGCCGGATATGCCTTATACCGTAGAGGTTAAAACTAATGCCTACACCTATCAGGAAGAAGGCTATGCACGCTTTATGATTACCTGCGGCGGTGCTGACAGCCCGCGTCCGATGACTGTACGCCAAAAGGCTTCTACCGGCGAATGGTTCTTGTGGGATTACAAGGGACTGCTGAGCGGCATCCAAACTCCGGCAGCAGATGATCCGTGGTCTTAAGAATTGTGCAGCTGAGAAAATCAGTGTAGCATAAAGCAGGCAGCTTTCCTGTGGCAGCAAGCAAAATTACTTGTCTGCCACCTGGGAAGCTGCATTTTTTTGCCATAATAGCCTGAAAATCTGTAAAATTTCCTGCCACCCTACCCGAAATCAGCTTTTCGGGTAGGGTGCTTTTGCTTTCTTGAGGGTATAATGAAGGTACAAAAGCTGGAAGGAAGTGGTGTATATGAAAAAATTCCTGAAAAAAACATCGCTGTTTTTAGTGACTGCGGCGATGACTGTTTCCGCTCCGCTGATGGCGTGGGCGCTGGAGCATGACATTGTTATTCTGCATACTAACGATATCCATTGTGGTATTAATGATAATATCGGCTTTGATGGCCTGGCGCAGATTAAACGCGATACCTTGGCCAGAACGCCGAACGTAGCGCTGGTTGATGCAGGTGATGCCATTCAGGGCGCACCGATTGGTAAGCTTTCCCGTGGTTTGGCTGTTGTCAGCATCATGAATTATCTGGGCTATGATTTCTGCATTCCCGGTAACCATGAATTTGACTATGGCATGGACCGTTTTATGGAGCTGGTTCCGCTGCAGCGTGCAGGCTACTATTGCGCTAACTTTGTTTATGCCGGCAACAACAAGCAGGTTTTACCCGGTTATAAGATTATGCAGTATGAGGATACCAAGGTAGCCTTTGTCGGTGCAAGTACACCGGAAAGCCTGACAACCTCTACGCCGACCTTCTTCCAAAATGAGAAGGGACAGTACATTTACAGCTTCTGCGAGGATAAGAGCGGCAGCAAGCTGTACAAGCAGCTGCAGAAGAATGTTGATAAGGCGCGCAAGGAAGGCGCAGACTACGTATTTATCGTTGGCCATTTGGGTATGGATGGCACTACCCCGCAGTGGAGCAGTGAAAGCGTTGCGAAAAATACTCAGGGCGTAGATGCTGTTATCGACGGCCATTCTCACGAGCGCTTCACCCGTATGGTTAAAAACAAGGTTGGCAAGGATGTATTGTTAGCACAGACCGGTACCAAGCTCAAAACTGTAGGCGAGCTGGTAATTACTCCTGAAGGCAAGTTGAAGAGCCAGCTGCTTACTAAATCAAACGGCAAGGACGCTGCTATTAGCAGAGTTATTGCCCAGGAAATAAAAACCTATGAGCCTTTGCTGAAGCAGCCTGTAGGCGAAGCAATGGTGCAGCTGCGCAGCAATGATCCTGCAACCGGTGAGCGCATCGTGCGTAACCGTGAATGCAGCTTGGGCGACTTTGTTGCCGATGCTTATAGAGCAGTGCTGGATTGCGATGTAGTTCTGGTAAACGGCGGCAGTATCCGCAACGAAATCAAAACCGGCGTAATCAGCTACAACGATTTGCTGGAGGCCTTCCCCTTCGGTAATATGTGCGTAGTATTAGAGACCAGCGGCCAGCAGATTCTCGATGCGCTGGAGATGGGCTCTATGAGCTATCCGGAAGAAAGCGGCTGCTTTATGCAGGTATCCGGCCTGAGCTACACGCTCGACAGCTCCGTTGCTTCCAGTGTTGAGCTGGATGCCAAGGGCAACTTTGTGCGTGTTGCCGGTGCCCGTCGCGTAAGCGATGTCAAGATTGGCGGCAAACCGTTAGACGTTAAGAAAAAATATACTGTTGGTGGCACTTCCTATATGCTGAAATTCGGTGGTGACGGCATTACGATGTTCAAGGGCGCGCGTCTGGTACAGGACGAAATGATGAGTGATGCGGATACGATTATGGAATATCTGCAGAATCATCTGAATGGCAAGGTTGGCGAGCAATATGCTAATCCTTACGGCGATGGCCGTATTGTAATCAAATAAAAAGCTTTTCCATAGTAAAATGAGGAGATGATTGTTATGTTGAAGAAACGTATGGCAATGGGAATTTTGGCCGGACTGCTGGCCTGCAGCTTTATTGCCGGCTGTGGCGGGGGTGACAAAGGCACCAGCGAGCCTCCTAAACCGAAACCGATTGCTGCTGATTTGAAGGATTTGCCGAATAAGGATGTTAAGGTCGGTATTAATACATTTAAGCTCTTTACTCTGAAAAATAATCCTAATCTGCATTTGCAAAATACTTATAGCAAGGGTATGAGGGTGGCTGTTATCGGCAGAGATATGATTTATGCCAACATTAAGGACAGACTAGTTCAGATGCAGTGGGATAAAGATGGTCTGCGCGTGTTGGACAATAATGTTGATGCTTTGTCCGGTAATGCTAAGATTTCTTCCGACGGCACCAGAGGCATTTTCTATACCAATAAGAGAATGAGACTCAACTATTTCGATAGCGAAACCAAACGTATTGAAGAGGCACAAGGACGCTTCAATAACCTTGTTGTAATTCCTAAGGGCAATGCGGACAAGGCTTTGATTTGGATGAATCAGGGCGAAATGAGAAAGGTTGATCTTCGCAACGGCTACAGAGTAGGCAAGGATTTGGGCACAGTACGTAAGGAATCCAGAAGCCGTGATGCTGACGACAAGGATAAAATCAATATTCCGCAGAGCGTTGTTGCAGACAGAAACGGTGATTTCTATGTTGGCGGCAATGCGCGTATCGGCACTCAGGATGTAGGCCTGGTAAGCGTTTATGACTTCAATGGCAAGCAAAAACGCATCATCGGCAAGGAAAAACGTGAAGATAGCAAGGCCATCAATTCCTTAACAGATATAGCTTTGACTGATGAATATCTGGTAGTCAGCGATTCCTCTGTAGACAAGCAGCAGCTGCAGATTTACAGAAAGAACACCGGCACTCTGGTTGGTACCGTAAGTTATAAGGATTTGACCGATAATAAGGAAACCAGCATCGGTGCATGTGTAAACCTGGCAAATATGCCTGATAACAGAGTTCTGGTTGCCCTCAGCAATGATAGAAAAAATATTAAAGATGAATTCTTCATCCTGCAGCTGTAATGTAGGGTAGAAGGCATGACAGAAACTGTAAAATTTAAGAAATAAGGATTTGAGCACCCCCGAAAGATATATTTTGGGGGTGTTTGAATTATAGCTTAAATTGGATATTTGGCTTCAGCAGGGTGTATGGCTATATATTGCATAAAAATGAGCAATAAAGTGGGCGATAAAATGAGCGATAAAATGAGCGATAAAGTTAATATTGTAATAGTAACCCCTAAATAACGAAAGCCTCCGACGAGTAAACTCGCCGGAGGCTTTTTGCTTGCTTTGGTGCGTCAATGCTCTGCGTTACGCATCAGTTCGATATACTGCAACAGCTCCTTACGGGTTTTTACAACCAGCTTGCTGTAGATATTTTTATTATGATATTTTAAGGTGTTTTCGGTGATACCCAGCTGACTGATAATTGCCTTGGTAGAGCAGCCCTGTACATAAAGGTTGAAGATGTCTTCCTCCTTCGGCGTCAGCGTAGCAAGATTATCGACAAACATTTTATAGCTGTCAGGATCGACGGATTCCAGCTTCTTTTCAATAGCCTTTTCCAGAGCAGCCTGGGCAAAGTTGAACTGCTGCTGTGCTTGCTCGCGTTCCTGCTGAGCCTGCAGCTTTTCTTGCTGCGTCTGCTCCATTTGCAGGCGTACCTGTTGAATTTCATTCTGCAGGGCGGCAAGCTGTTCCTCCAGATGAATATATTGGTTGGCGGTCTGCTTTTGCTTTTCCTGTGCCTCCTGCAGACGCATGGCAGCCAGTCCGTACTGCTTTTGTACCTGGTTATTTTCACTTTGCAGCTGGCGCAGCTTTTCGGCCTGCTGTTCGGAATAGTTCTGCAGGAATTCAAAGAACTGGTTAAGCTCCAGCACATTGGCTTGCGGAGGGGCATCGGGATTTTGCTGCAGCTGCTGCAAATCCGCTACCAGCGGGTCTACATATCTTTTGCTGAAATAACCGGCAGACAGCAATGAAAGCAGCAGAATAATCCCCAGCATTATCAGCAGACGAATTTTTGCCTGCCCCTGCAGATGATAATAGCTGTCGGCAGGCAACATGACTGCTACCCTGTGCTCCGAGGCACCAACCGTCAAGGGAGCGGTGAAGCCGATGAAGCGCTCCTGACCGGCAGTAAATAATTCGTGCTCGCCGTCAAAGCTGGTTTTTATAGTAGCATTGACGAAAGAGGCCGGATTGGAAAGCTGTCCCTGGTATTCGTTGTCCGCCTTTTTATCGAGAATAGCGGTAATCAGCGGATACCCCTTGTAATTGGCCTGCTTGGTGCGCTGTTGGAAGTACACGCTGCTGATTTCAAAGCCGCAGATACCGATAATCCTGCCGTTATTACTGTTAATAGGCATCAGGAAAAGACGTGACTGCTCCCAGCTTTCTTTGAGGTGGGCAACGTCTGTCAGGATATATTGTTGGGAAATATTATTTTCCTTGGCATGCAGCAGCTTATCGGCCTGCGGATAGGCGTGGACATTAAGCTCCAGCTGCCAGGTGCTGTAAAGGCTGATGTTGTTATTGCGTGCAACCTGAGGGTTGCCGCGGAACATACATGTTTCATTGAAAAGGGTGTTTTCGGAATAGATATTGGTAAATTTGAGAAAAAGACCGTTATAGGTTGGGTCCAACAGATTCGTGTTGACGCTGGCGTTGAGCAGATACAGGGCGCCGCTGGCTGGAGCCTGCTGCATCTTGGCAGCAAGAGTCTGGTAGGTTGCTTGCTGAATCGCTGTCAAAGCCTCGGGATTGTTGTTCAAGGCATCGTAATTATTGTAAATGCCCTGCTCCAGCATAACGCGGTCGATATCATTCTGCAGCTGCTGCGACAAATCGATGTTGTGCGCAGCCAGCGCGTTCATCTGGCGTTTGATATCGTTGGTACGGGTGTTAAGCTCATATTCAAGAAAGCGGTCGATATCATGGCTTGGTGGCTGTACTATGCCGATAACGTTTAACAGGATTAGCATAGCAGAACCTGCCAGCAGCACCAGTGACAGCAGGTAAATAATGAAACGGCCGCGCATAGAGCGTTTGTTATGCCATATTTCTTTGCCTATAAGCAGCAGTCTTTTTATTTTGGTGAGCTTATTGAGCATTAAGAGCCTCCTTGGTAGGATTTTTTGGCTTATTGCTTGTAATTCAGCAGCTTCTGATAACTTTCTTCTACTAACTTATCAAGCGTTTGCTGTGGATTGGCACCGCCGGCAATTTCCTGTAAATATTGCTGATGGGCAGCGCGCAGAATATTTTTGCTGCCGTATTCCAGATTCTGCTGAATTTCGGCAGCCTTGTGCGGCAGATGCAGCCAGGTGCCTTTTTTGTATACCTGCTGCATGCAGGTATACAGCTTGCGATATTTGAAGTTATGCACATCTTGCGGATTATTCAGCAGTTTGGGCAGTGCTTCCTTATTGGTTGGCAGGTAGCCTGCCTGCATAGCAAAATTCAAATTGCTGTTTTCCTGTGCCAGCCATTTGGCAAAAACAACGGCACCAAGATTTTTGCGTTCGTCTGTGCTTTTGATGGCAAATAATCCTACACCGCGCTGCAGCAGTGTTACCTTACCACCGCTGAAAACAGGGCAGGGATAATAGTTGGTAACGATAGTTTCACGCGTGTTGTCGGGATTAGTGACGTAATCGCGCATATAAAGAATGGCGGCGGTAGAGCCGACGTTGCTGATTAAATCGGCTGTTTTCCAGGCATCGGCCGCATAACCCTTTTCAATGCCAAGACCACCGGCGATAGCAGGCTCGGCTGCGGCACGGAAGATGCGCTTGAAGTTGGAGCTGGCAAGGTCCGGCTTGCCGTCCTTGATTAACGTGTCGCCCAAGGAAGCCATGCTCGTCAGGTAATAGTTATAGAAATCATCCAGCTGGCACATGTTTTTGCCGCCGGTCCAGGTATAATACTTGCGGCAGAGCGCAAAAAGCTTGTCATAATCGGCGAAATCATCGGTGCTGGCACCTGTTGCCGCAGCAAAGCGGTCAAAATATGTCTGGTTTACAAAAAGCAGCTCGGTGGATTTTGCTACCGGCAGCATCAACAGCTCCTTATCCTGATAGCCTTCGGCTAAAAATTCCGGCTGGTAAACAGCTAAATCTTCTTTATCAAGGTATTTGTCCCAATGCAGCAGCTTATCGTGCATTGCGGGGATTACACGCGGATAGGCGGTAAAAAGGTCGGGCAGCGGCACAGCGCCCGGCTCCTGCTTGGCCGAAGCGAACAAAGCCTTGTCAATAACATTGGAGCTGCTTACGGAAGCAACCTTGACAATGACGCCCTTGGCCTTACCCTCAGAGGCATTGAATTTTTCGATTGTATCATTAAATGGAGAATTGGTCTGGTTTCCGTAAACATGCCAGATGGTGAGAGTTACCGGTTTGGCCGGGTCGAGTGATGCCTTATTGCCGCAGCCACTGCTGAAAGCGGTAACAAGACAGAGCAGTAACAGCACCAACATACTGTATAATGAAGCAGAAAATTTTTTTGATACAACGGACATGAAAAAACCTCCTGAAAGAGTATTTTTAGAGAAAAAAGGTAAAAAATAAGGAAAATTTACCCTTATCCTACCCGAAATTGCCATTTGGTGTAGTGACGAAATGCGGTTTTTATATTAAACTTAAGGCAAGGAAGCGGAAAACAGCTTACCTGCACAGATAATTTACAAAGATTGTCTAACAATTAGTTTATCACAAATCAAAGTATTAGTGAATAGTTTTTTACTACAGATAAGGATAAGATAAATATTTTACAATTTCTTGGCTGATAAGTGTACAGCTGTTTTATTCAAAGACCTGTTAATATTAAGCGGGTTTTGATAAAATATAATTGTTAATTTTTTAGTGATACAAAAGGAGGTTGTATTATGGGTTTAATTAAAGCGGCAATGGGCGCTGTAGGCGGCGTACTGGGCGACCAATGGAAAGAGTTTTTCTATTGCGAAAGCATGCCTCCCGAGGTTCTGGTAACCAAGGGTATGAAGCGTACGTCCAGCCAAGGACGCAGCTCCAACACTTCTGCAGAAGACAACATCATCAGTAATGGCAGCGTTGTTGCTGTCAACGAAGGTCAGTGCATGATTATCGTTGAGCAGGGCAAGGTTGTAGATATGTGCAACGAGCCCGGCGAATATGTATACGATACTTCTACTGAACCGTCTATCTTTACCGGCGATCTGAAGGATAATGTAAAGGCAATTTTCGGTCAGATCGGTAAACGTTTCACCTTCGGCGGTGACCCCGGCAAGGATCAGCGCGTTTATTACTTCAATATGAAGGAAATTTACGGCAACAAGTTTGGCACCGCTCAGCCGATTCCTGTACGCCTGATTGACAACAACTTAGGCATTGATTGGGAAGTTGGTATCCGTTGCTTCGGTGAATACAGCTATAAGATTACCAATCCGCTGCTGTTCTACACCAATGTATGCTCCAACATTACTGACGAATATCGTCGTGACCAGATTGACAGCCAGATGAAGAGCGAGCTCATGATGAGCTTGGGCGTTGCACTCGGCACGCTCACGGAAAACGGTATGCGCTACAGCGCACTGCCGCGTCATGGCAAAGAAATCGCTAACGCTTTGAACGAAGATTTGAGCGACCAATGGCGTGACCGCCGCGGTGTAGAGGTTTATTCCTTCGCACTGGCAAGCGTAACCATGTCTGAGGAAGATGCTCAACGTCTGAAAGATATCCAGATGCTCAGCAATCCGAACCGTGCAGCAGCAGCTATGGCTGGTGCTACTGCAGACGCTATGCGTATTGCAGCTGGCAATGAAGGCGGCATGGGTGCAATGGGCGGTTTTGTTGGCATGAATATGGCCGGAATGGCCGGTGGCGCAAATGTGGCTGGCTTGTTTGCCCAAGGACAACAGCAGCAGATGTATGCTCAACAGAATCCTTACGGCCAACAGCCTCCTTACGGACAACCGCCTTATCCGCAACAGCCGCAACCTCCTACTCCGCCGCCGGCCGCCCCTGCCGCCCCTGCGGCAGCAGCACCGGCAGCAGATGCCTGGACCTGCAGCTGTGGCACTACCAACACCGGCAAGTTCTGCGCTAACTGCGGCGGCAAGAAGCCTGAGCCGAAACCGGCAGAGGGCAGCTGGACCTGCAGCTGTGGCACTACCAATACTGGTAAGTTCTGCGCTAACTGCGGCAGCAAGAAGCCGGAAGACAAACCGGCAGAGGATGGCTGGACCTGCAGCTGCGGCGCTGTAAACAAAGGCAAGTTCTGCGCTGAATGCGGCAGCAAGAAGCCTGAGGGAGCACCGCTGTTCAAGTGCGATAAGTGTGGCTGGGAGCCGCCAGATCCGCACCATCCGCCTAAGTTCTGCCCTGAGTGCGGCGATATTTTCGACGATAACGACAAACAATAACCTCATATATTAACAGCTTGCGTCAGATGTGAATGCAAGCATGATGTA
>OHVB01000694.1_pt1 | contig 11528 bp, 8 predicted proteins | sample 1579331 | NCBI WGS metagenome assembly OHVB01 (sample SAMEA3882503, study PRJEB24775) | human gut metagenome | biome: human-associated habitat; feature: intestine environment; material: feces | place: Netherlands | collected 2009/2010
CGGCTCTCTCCGCCTGCCGCGCAAAGCCCGCCGCAGTTTATCTCACAAGCCCCGATTACCTCGGTAATATTCTCGATATCAAGGGCATAGCCGAGGTCTGTCACAAAGCGGGAGTGCCGCTCGCCGTGGATAACGCTCACGGGGCGTATCTCAAATTTCTGCCCGAATCGCTGCACCCGATCGACCTCGGAGCCGATATCTGCTGCGACTCGGCGCATAAGACCCTGCCCGTCATTACGGGCGGCGCATATCTGCATATATCGAATTCCGCACCGCCGCTCTTTGCCGAGCGAGCCAAAGCCTCGCTCTCACTTTTCGGCTCAAGCAGCCCGTCGTATCTGATACTTCAGTCGCTTGACGCCGCGAACGACCGCATGGCGGAATTCAAACGCAGCCTTTGCGAATTCCTGCCGAAAGTTGAAGGGCTGAAGGGGGATGCAGCCCGCTGCGGCTATGAGCTTGTCGGTACGGAGCCGTTAAAGCTGACCGTTGCGCCGAAATCCTACGGTTACACGGGCGACGGGCTTGCGGCGATCCTGCGTGAAAGCGGGATATTTGCCGAGTTTCACGACCCCGATATGCTCGTGCTCATGCTCTCGCCCCTTTGCGGGGACGGCACGCTTGAAAAGCTCAGAGCGGCGTTGCTTGCAGTCGAGCGAAAGGCGCCGATCACCGAAATGTCACCGCCCGTGCCTTCGCCGAAGTGGGCGCTGACCCCGCGAGAGGCGATATTCGCTCCGAGCGAGATAATACCCGTCGACCGTAGCCTCGGCAGAGTCTCGGCAGCGGCGGCCATAAGCTGCCCGCCCGCCGTGCCCATAGCCGTCTGCGGCGAGATGATAGACGAATGCGTCATTCGGAATTTCAAGTACTACGGCATTGAGAAATGCGCGGTAATTAAATAAAAAGCAATCAGACCCTGCGGCCTTATAATGGCTGCAAGGTCTGATTTTTATATTTATTGCTTTGCAGGCTGCTTCAACCGATATTGCGTTCTGAAATGATTATTAAACCGTGTCGGAGGATCGTGCCGTTATTTTGCATGTGCCTGAGTCAAAAAAACTACGGTTTCGATATGATTCGTATGGGGGAACATATCGACGGGGCAGATACGGCGCACGGCGTAGCCCTTCTTGGTGAGCAGGTCGAGGTCGCGGGCGAGAGTTTCGGGGTTGCAGGAGATATACACGACCTTTTTCGGCCTCATGGCGGCGAGGGAGTCGATGAATTTCCTTGTGCTGCCGGCTCTCGGCGGGTCCATGAACACCACATCCGCCGTTTCGCCCGCAAGGGCAAGCTCCTGCATGAAGTCGCCCGCGTCGGCGCAGTAGAATTTCGCATTCTCCGCCGAATTGCGTTTGGCGTTTGCAACGGCGTCCTTTACCGCGTCGCGGTTCAGCTCAACGCCGATAACGCTGCCCGCCGTCTTGGCGGCGACAAGCCCTATCGTGCCGATGCCGCAGTAGGCGTCGATGACGCTTGTATTTTTGTCAAGCCCCGCAAGCTTCATCGCTTTGTTGTAGAGCTTCTCGGTCTGAACGGGGTTTATCTGATAGAATGAACGCGGCGAGATCCTGAATACCCGCCCGCAGAGTGTATCCTCAATATATCCGCTGCCGTGCAGCACCTCTTCACGCTCGCCGAGGACGAGATTTGTGTCCTTCGGGTTGATGTTGAGCACAACGGTGGTTATCTCGGGGTGCTTCTCAAGCAGGGCGGCGGTGAACTTCTTCTTCATCGGGAAATATCCGCTCGCGCCCACGAGCACGACCATCACCTCGCCGCTCGCAAAGCCGCGCTTCACCAGCACATGGCGCAGGAAGCCCGTGCGCTTATCCTTGTCATAGACCCAAATGTTGAATTTCGGCAGCATATTGCGGATATCGACTATTATGCGGTCGGCAATGGAATCCTCGGTCATGCAGTCGTCCACCGAGACGATGCGGTGGGTGCCGGACTGATAGACCCCCGAGATTATCTTGCCGCTTTTAGTCCTGCCGAACGCCGCCTGCACCTTGTTGCGGTAGTGATACGGCTCGTCCATGCCGATTATCTTATCGACCTTGCAGAATTTTTTCAGCAGTATCTCGACTCTTGCCTGCTTCCAACGGAGCTGTCGGTCGTAGCTCATATTTTGGAGCTGACAGCCGCCGCACTTCTTGGCGAGCGGGCAGGCGTCGGGATTATTTTTGATATTTGCGGGCTGTTGAGACATGGTTGTCATCCTTTATTTTATAAATGAATAATATGCTTCGGCATTCTTGAAGGCGAGGAAAGGGGAGAGCAGAGAATAGCGGGAGCGGACCCACTCGTTGCCCTCGACCGTCACGACGGAGCAATTCTCGCCGACATATATTTTGCCTCTGTTGCGGCTGCCGTTCAGCGGCTCGGAGTTGATGAAACTGTTGTCGGTCACGGATATGCCGCCGACGCAATTGTCTATCTTGACCGAGTAGCGGGGGAATTCGGCGAAGGAATTGCCGCTGACGGTGATGTTTGAGAACATTGTGCGCTTGGCAGCCGAGCCGCTGACATCGCTGCCGAGGAAAACGACGCTGCCCCATGCGCTCAGGTCGCAGCGCTCAAAGCTGTTGTTGACTATCGAGAGGTTATTGACTCCCGTGCCCTCATACCACAGGCCGGGTTTGATATCTGAGACGACCTTTATCGCCTCGCCCATCGTCTTATAGAAGCGGTTGCCCTCGCAAAGGCCGTTGCTGCTCTGTAGGAGCAGACCTCGCGCGCGCTGCTCGTGGAAATAGTTGTCGGTTATCACATAGTTGCCGCTGTCTACCGAGGTGTTACAGAGGATCATGCCCGCTGTTTCACCGTCGGGCAGGCTGTCAAAGGTGACGGAGGAGCTGTCGGCGGCGGTGACGGTGGCGGTGAAGCCCATGTCAATGAAGTCCGAGTTGCAGAATACGACCCTGTCGCCCGCCCTCAGCGTGTAAGCATTGGTCGCTTTGACGGTGTTTGCGCCCGTGCGCTCGGTGACGCATATCAGGCTGTCGTGGACGTTGAGCGAATCGTCGCCCATGAAGCTGAAGTCGCAGCCGCTGACGCGGAAGTATCCGTTTGTGTCGGCGATGTGGACTGCGTCCGCCGTGGCGGAGATGCGGTATTCATCCTCTCTGCCGGGGGCAAGCCCTATTGTGGTGTTGAGTATCTGGAAGCGCTGAGTGCGCTCGGAGATAACGAAGCCCATTCCGGCGGCGGAGTATATATTAATGCCGTCAAAGGTCACGTTTGTCGAATTGCCGACTCTGAATACCGCGTCGCCGTAGACATAGTGACGCAGCATATAGACTTCGCCGTCGGTCAGGAAATCCAGCGAGCCGTCGTGCGTTACACGCAGCGCATTAGCCTCGATTTTTTCAACATTCTTTATGCACTCGGGGTTTTGATAAATATAGCATTCCTTTGAACTGCCGGGCGCACCGGGAGTCAGGGTCTGCGGGTCGTATTGAGTGATTGCCGCGAGCGGAATATCCTCGGGGATATCCGAGACCTCGGTGAATACAAGCTCCGCAGTGCGGCTGTCGGCGTTTGCGTTCCTGACCTTGACGAGCGAGCCGAGGCGGGAGGAGGAGTAATCCCACTCAACTGTCAAGCCGTTTATCTCGACGCAGTCGCAGTCGTTGATGTAGAAATATTTATCCGTGCCGAAAACAAAGGTCGCACCCTCGGCGTCTATCAGCGTGTCGCAAAGCCCTCTCAGCTCCATACGGCTCTCGCTGCGAAAATAATATTTACCCTTCGGAATTATGAGCCGTGAGCCCGGATTTGAGCGGCAGGCGCTGACCGCCGCCGTGAATGCGGCGGAGTTATCCTCGCTGTCGGTGCTCATGCCGAAGTCGGCGGCATACACGGGCGTCAGTGCGTCTGCACGTGGGCGGGAGATATAGAATACCGAGCCGTCAACGCCGTCCGCACGGTCATGCACCCGCTGCTCGATTTGCGCGGGCTCGCTTTCGTGCGGCAGCTCACCCTTGGCAGGCACGGCTGCGGGCGTGATATTGAAAATTGCCGCTATGAAGGTCATAACGGCTGTGAGTATAGGTAAAAATGATTGATGCATTTTATTTTTCTCTTATAAACTCTTTTATTGCCGCCGCGTCGTCGTAGCCCATGTGATAGAGCGAGTCCAGCTTGATGCGGTCACGGGTAAGTGTTTTCATGCCGCAGCAGTCGGAGGGCGCAATGATGAGCGCCTTGCCGCATTCGGCATACTCAAGGGCAAGGGCAAGCGACGAATGATACTTTTCACTCATGTGCGCGAGGGCTTCCGAGGTGCGGGGATAACGGTGCTTCAGCAGCTTCGCCGCCGCCTCGTTGCGCCTGTCGTCAAGCTGAGCGCCGAGCGGCTTCGTAAGAATGAGCACCACTCTGTCGCAGCCGTCGGCAAACGCCTTTTCGATAGGCACGGGGTCGGAGAGCCCGCCGTCAAAATACGGCACGTCGTCGATGACAACGGGCTTACACGCTATCGGCAGGCAGCAGGAGGCCATCAGTATTGAATAATCGTCGAGCGAATAGTCGCTGCGGTCAAAATACTTCGGCTGACCCGTCAGGGCGTTGGTCGCAACGGACTTGACCTCGCCCGGGAAGCGGCAAAACGCCTCGAAATCAAACGGGTCCGCACCGTCGCTGTTTGCAAGAGTAGAATAGACATAGCTCAGGTTCAGAAAATTACCCGTCTTTTTCAGGCAGTCAAGCCCCATGTATTCCTTGTGGAAGGAGTAGACATTGAAGAAGCGATAGTTTCTGCCTCTCTGCCCCGCGGTGTATGAGGCGATATTCGCCGCACCCGCGGAGACGCCGATGCAGTAGTCGAACTTCACACCGTCGTCAATGCAGCGGTCAAAAACTCCTGCGCCGTATATGCCGCGCAGACCGCCGCCGACATCAATTACGCCTGTCATTGCTCATCCTCCTCAAAAAGCGAAGTGGAGAGGTAGCGTTCGCCGCCGTCGGGCAGGAGCACGACTATCCGCTTGCCGGAATTCTCGGGCCTTTTAGCAAGCTCGGCGGCAGCGTGCAGAGCTGCGCCGGAGCTTATGCCTATCAGTATTCCCTGAGTTTTGACCGTCAGCCTTGCTGCGGCATACGCCTGCTCGGTGGTGACGGTGATTATTTCGTCATAAATATCGGTGTCGAGTATCTTCGGCACGAAGTTTGCTCCGATGCCCTGAAGGCCGTGGGCGCCCGCCCTGCCCTGAGAAAGCAAGGGGGAATCCGCAGGCTCTACCGCGACGATTTTAATATTCGGGTTCTTTTCTTTTAAGAATCTGCCCGTGCCGGTTATCGTGCCGCCCGTGCCGATGCCCGCCACAAAGATATCGACGGTGCCGTCGGTATCCACCCAGATCTCGGGGCCTGTGGTCTTGTAGTGAGCGGCGCAGTTGTCCGGGTTGTCAAACTGAGCGGGGATAAAGCTGCCGGGGTTTGCGGCGGCAAGCTCATTCGCTTCCTCAATGGAGCCCGCCATGCCCTTTGAGCCGTCGGTGAGCACGAGCTTTGCGCCGTAGGCGGCTATCAGCTTCCTGCGTTCAAGGCTCATCGTCTCGGGCATGACTATGATCACCTTCATGCCGAGCTGGGCTGCGTAGGCGGCGATGCCAATGCCCGTGTTGCCGCTGGTCGGCTCGATGATGAGCGAGTCTTTGGTTATCCTGCCGGAGCTAAGGGCGGCGTCGAGCATCTCTTTGCCTACTCTGTCCTTGGCGCTGCCCGCGGGATTCAGGTATTCGAGCTTCGCAAGTATCTCAGCCCCCGCGCCCAATGCGGAGAAACGCACGAGGGGAGTGCCGCCGATAAGCTCGGCGGCGGAACCGTATATCTTCAATCTTATTCGCCTCTGTCACAAAGGAATTTCTTTTCGCTTTCGGGCAGGTCAAGGCCTATGGTGCCGCCCGGATTCATCATGTAATCGGGGTCAAAGTGATTTTTGAGCACTCTGAATACCTCGTATTCGCGCCTGCCGATATAGCCCTCAAGCCACGGCGCAAACATCTTGCCTATGCCGTGATGGTGGCTTATCGCGGCGCCCGACTTCTGAATGGCGTCGAGGATAGTGGTGTGGTAAGCCTTGAATTCGTCGGCATCGCTCATCTTGGTGATGAAGATGAAATAGAGGTTGGCGCCCTGCGGGTAGCAGTGCGACATATGGGTGGTGACTATCGTATTGGGCAGGGCGTGGCAGACCTTGCGGACGTCACGGTGGACCTGCGCCATGTTTGACCAGTTGACGGTGCATTCGAGCGTGTCGGTGCATACGCCGAAATCCATCATCGTGTCGCGCAGATACGGGTCGGTGAATCTGCCGTGCTCCCAGCTCTTGCAGACAAAGCCGGTGAGCGACATCGCGCCGTGCTTCTTCGCTATGCGGCGGATATTCTTCGCCACGTTCTTTGAGAAGCCCGCTTCGCCGTCGGTGAAGCCGAGGAAGAGGCAGCGCTCCATATCCTTGTAGCCGAGCTTGTCGAGAATGGGGTGCAGCGGAGTTTCATCGACGTTATAAAGTCGGAGCATAAGGCTGGTCTCCTCGGGGTCGGAGAGACGGAATACCGAGGAATAGCCGCATTCGCACTGCATCATTTCGCGGGCGGCGTCCATTGCGGTCTGCCAATCCTTGAATATGTAGGAGAAGCGCTTTCTGTTCTCGGGCATATAGCGGAATACTCTGAGGGTGACCTCGGTCAGCACGCCGAAGGTGCCCTCCGAGCCCATCATTATCTGGTTGAGGTTCGGGCCTGTCGCCTCGCGGGGGTAGTGGCTCGTGAGGATCTTGCCAACGGGAGTTGCGTATTTCTGAGAGAGAACTATATCGGCAATGCAACCGTAATATGTGCTGTTTTGACCCGCGCCTCTCGTGACGACCCAGCCGCCGACGCTGCTGTATTCAAACGACTGCGGGAAGTGGCCGCAGGTGTAGGCTCTCTTCGCGCCGAAATTCTTGACCGCCTCGTTGAGAGTTTTCTCAAGGCAGGGGCCGCTCATACCGGTCTGAACGGTGATGGTCTGGTCGACCTCGTTGAAGCTGATGACCTTGTTGTAGCGCTTACGCATATCCATTGATATGCCGCCCTTTATCGGCTCAACGCCCCTCGTGACCGAGGAACCGCCGCCGTAGACATAGAGGGGGATCTTATTCTCAACGCAGTAGGCGACGCATTTCTCTATCTGCTCCGCCGTGTCGGGGTAAACGACAGCGTCGGGCAGTGAATCGTAGCGGTGCTGGCGCATACGCATAAGGTCGTATGCGGTCTGACCGTAGGCGACCGAGAGACGGTCGTAATCGGCGGTCGAGACGAATTCGTCGCCGAAGATCTCCTTGAGAGCCTTGATATGCTTCTCGTCGAGCTTCGAGGGAATGTTCAGCTCCACCTTGCCCATGCCGATATCGCCGCAATAGCTCTTGAAATCGTCGTCGGTCATCTTGAAGGTCTCTTTCATCATCTTATAAAGAGACTCCTTGGGGTATTTGACAAAGTCGGGGTCGCCCCAGCGGAATATGGAGCGGTAGGAATCCTTGGGCGCTGCCTCCTTGACCCATTTCGGCTCAAAGCCCTTGTACGGTTTAGTGCTCATTTCTCTTCCTCCTTAATAAGGTCGCTCGTTGCTATTACGTCCACCCCGAGGCCGAGCACGTTCTCTATAACTGCGTCGCCTCTGCCGAGTCTCTGCTTCACAACGGTTTTATTTATCTCTTTCATCACGTCGAATATCCTGCTTTTCGGGATATCCGAGCTGACCCGCACGGGGAGCACGGGCGCCTCGGGGAATACGGTGGCGACGGTCGAGCAGATAGTCCTCATCGGTGTCGTCTGCTCCGCTATTGCGAAATCCCTGCCGCGCTTGCAAAAGTTGCCGGTGACGGTGTATTCGCCGCCGCTCTCGGTTACCTCCATCGTGCAGCCCCTGGGGCATACTATGCAGACCAGCTTGCTCATTTCTCCTCCACCTCGATCTCTGCGGTTATTTCTTCGCCGCCGCTCACGCCGCCGAAATCAACGGTCAGGCGCTCCATCTCGGGCGGACGCAGGAATTGATATTTTTTCTCGGCGATAACTCTGTCGCCGCATTTTATAACGAGCTTGCTCTTGCCGAATTCCCCGCTGCTGCGGAAATATACGGTCGTTTCGTGGCAGTCGGCGGCAGCGTCAATGAGCTGCGGCACGATATAGAGCATATTCTTGCCTGCGTTGAGGAACGCGGTCTCGCGTTTCTTCGGCGAATAGTGAGCCGCCGAAAAGCCCGCCAGCTCTCCGCTCTCAGAGACATAATCGACAAGGTCGTTGACGTGCAGCGCGTTGCCGCAGGAGAAAACGCCGTCAACGCTCGTCATAAGGCTGCCGTCGCATACGGGGCTCTCCGCCTGCTCATTCTCGGGGATAAGACCGACCGAGAGGATGAGCCCGTCGCATTCTACTATCTGCTCGGTGCCTTTTATCGGCTTCATTTTATCGTCGACCTGTGAAATTTCGACCGCCGTGAGCCTGCCCGTGCCGAATACTCTCGTCACCGTGTGAGACAGGTGCAGCGGGATGCCGTAATCATTGAGGCATTGATGAATATTCCTTGTCAGACCCGAGGGGGTGGGCTTCGCTTCATAAACTCCGAGCACCTCGGCACCCTCGAGGGTCAGGCGGCGAGCCATGATAAGCCCGATATCGCCCGAGCCGAGAATAACGCACTTTTTGACAGGCATTTCGCCGAGCAGGTTGGTGAAATACTGCGCCGTGCCGGCGGTGAATACCCCTGCGGGGCGGGTGCCGTGGATGGACACCTGCTTCGCCGTGCGCTCGCGGCAGCCTGTGGCGAGCACGAGAGCCCTTGCCTCGATAGTCTGAGCGCCGTTCCTGTTGACGGCCGAGATAACGAATCCGTCATCGGTCTTTTTTATTGAAGTGACGAATGTCAGCGTAAGAGCGTCGATATTCTCTTTTTTGAATTCGTCGATGAAGATTTCGGCGTATTCGGGGCCCGAGAGCTTCTTACCGAAGCGCACAAGGCCGAAGCCGTCGTGGATGCACTGCTTGAGGATGCCGCCGAGCCGTGCTTCACGCTCGATGAGCACGGTCTTTGCACCCTCGCGGTGCGCTTTTATCGCAGCGGCAAGCCCTGCGGGGCCTCCGCCGATGACTGCAACGTCATATCTCATTGAGCTTCACCGCCCTTCGTTTTGCCGTAGCAGATTATCGAATCCGAGCCGCCCTTGCGTACCTCTGAGAGGGGTATGCCCTGATGCTCGGCGATTATTTTGGTCACAAGAGGGGAGCAGAAGCCACCCTGGCACCTGCCCATGCCGGGCCTCAGGCGCTTTTTGATGCCGTCGACCGTCGGCACGCAGAGCGGGGAGTTGAGCGCGTCGATTATCTCGCCCTTGCTTATCTCCTCGCAGCGGCAGACTATTTCGCCGTAGTCGGGGTTCTGTTTTATCAGCTTATCCCGCTCCTCGGCGCTCATCTCGCGCAGCACGGGCACGGGCTTCCTGACGGGGTCGAATTTCTCGTTCATTTTGACCTTGCTCTCGCCGCCGAGCATATCGACCGCCATGCGCTCGATGTCAAGCGCAACCGCGGGGGCGGTGGTGAGGCCGGGGGATTGAATGCAGGCGCAGTGAATGAGATTTGTAGTTTTGCGCCCTTTCTCTATAACGAAATCCTCTTCAAAATTCGGCGCGCGCACGCCGGTAAAGTAGGTGATTATATCTCTCTCGGTGAGCGACGGAGCGGTGCCGCGCTGCTTTGTGAATACCGTCTCGATGCTCTCGGCGTTCGTTGCGAAATTCTCTTTCTCGTAGGTCTCGACCGCGTCGGGGCCGGCGAGGATATTTCCGTGGACGGTGTTCAGCAGCCCGCCGCCCTTGGTATGGGACGGATTGCTCTCGAGCTTTTTGATGGAAGCTATCGAGCTTATCAGCGAGCCGGCTTTTTTATCGAGAATTGAATTCGTGCCGCGCCTCGGGTGGATGGAATAGAAACGGTCGCCCGCCATTTTGGCTATATCCTCGGCGAATACGCCTGCGGCGTTGATGACTATCTTCGGGCGGATAACGCCCCTGTTGGTCGTGACGGAGACTATCCTGCCGTCCCTGACTTCCATGCCCGTCACGGCGGTGTCAAGCGACACTTTAGCGCCGTTCATCACGGCGTTCTCGCCGTAGGCTATCGTCAGCCCGTAGGGGCAAACGCAGCCCGCCATCGGGTTGTATATGGCGAATTTGAAATCACTGTTAAATTTCGGCTCGCGGCGCTTCAGCTCCGCACCCGAAATGACGGTCGAATCGTCTATGCCGTCGATGAATTTTCGCTTCCAGGTGTATAGACGTATCAGCGGCTTCAATGCGCCCTGGGTGAAGCAGACATACTGCCCGCAGCGCTTGAAGGGCACGCCGAGGTCGGAGCAGACCTTGTCAAACATACGGTTGCCCTTGATTATGTATTTGTGCTTGAGTGAGCCTTTGCCGAGGTCGATGCCGGGGTGAACTTCGCCGTCGTTCCTGCCCGATGCCTGAACGGCGAGGTCGCTCTCTTTATCCACCAGCAGGATATTGAGCTGCCACTTGCTCAGCTCCCTTGCGATGCTTGCACCCGAGATGCCGCCGCCGATGATGAGGATATCGGGCTCCGCGCCGTCGAGCGAGGAGTCGTTGACCTCGGGCAGGCGCATGGGCGGTATCGGCGCGCCGGTGAATTCTATGTCGTTAACGACGTGCAGGCCGTGCTTTTTGTCGACTGCGAGCGAGCAGGCTTCGACTATCTCTTTCCAATCGTCGCTTTTACCCGTCATTATGCGGACTCCGTCGCCCTCGGTCACGGCATATCTGCCGCCGTAGCGCTTGTCAAGCTCCCTTCGGAGCGCTTTGATATTCAAGGCCTCCGCCTCCTTTTGGCATTATGTATACTAATTATATCATACCATAGAATTGAGGGTCAAGCTATATTTATCGCCATATTCCGCGGGAGGAAGAATAAAATATGTCAAAGAGCGGACTTTGTCTGAAAAACATTTGTGCCCACACGGCTTTTGGACAATTTCAACAAAAAATTCACCGCAAATTTTACACCTCTTTTAAAGTATAAACCTTGAATTACTTTTAGGGTTTAGTATAATTAAATAGAATAGTGGAGGTGCGCCTTCGCAACAAAGGAGAAAGAATTAATATGGAGAAAATCAGAGTAGGCGTTATCGGCTGCGGCGGTATCGCAAACGGCAAGCACTTCCCGGGCATGGCCCAGCAGGAAGGCGTAGATATGTGCGCATTCTGCGACCTCATTCTTGAGAGAGCAGAAAAGGCCGCTAAAGAGTACGGCACCCCGGACGCTAAGGTTTACACCGATTATCATGAGCTTCTGGCAGACCCGACGATCGACGCTGTTCACGTTCTGACCCCGAACGTTGCACACTGCGAAATCACCGTTGCTGCTCTTGAGGCTGGCAAGCACGTTCTGTGCGAGAAGCCGATGGCTGCTACCCCGGCTGACGCTAAGAAGATGCTCGAAGCAAGAGACAGAACCGGCAAG
>OHVB01000697.1_pt1 | contig 11487 bp, 7 predicted proteins | sample 1579331 | NCBI WGS metagenome assembly OHVB01 (sample SAMEA3882503, study PRJEB24775) | human gut metagenome | biome: human-associated habitat; feature: intestine environment; material: feces | place: Netherlands | collected 2009/2010
AGGGTGTCTTCGCGTGTCTAAAGAGAGTATTTTTACAGGACTTAATAACTTCAAAGTGCTTTCGATCACGGATCATCGATTTGATGAGCATTTTGGTTTCACAGATGATGAGGTCTGCAGATTGCTTACAGCATATGGCATGGAGGATCATCTTTCCGAAACAAAGGAATGGTATGATGGATATCATTTTGGAAATACGGATGTGTACTGCCCATGGGATGTGATCAATCATGTAGATTGTCTGCGTGGGAATCCGGATGCGGAGCCGCAGTCTTACTGGATCAATACCAGTGGGAATGAACTGGTAAGGAGATTTGTTGACAGGGCAGATAAGACTACAAGAGATGAGATAGAGTGTCTGATCGCAGGCAAGTCTATTGAGAAAACTGTCCGTATGGAGCTGACCTATGATGAAATCGATAACAGTCTGGATAATCTCTGGAGTGTATTATTTACTACAGGATATCTTACGCAGGCAGGGAAGACCGAACGGGGAGTGTATCGTCTGACCATTCCGAACAGGGAGATAAGAGAAGTTTATGTGCTTCAGATAAAGGAATGGTTTGATCGCGCATTGCTGAAAGATGCGGAACCGACGAAAAATCTGCTGAAAGCAATAGAAGAAGGGAATGCAGGTGAGATTGAGGAACGCCTTACAAAGATTCTGGGAAATACGATCAGTATTTTTGATACAAAAGGACGAAATGAAGAAAAAGAAATTTTTTATCATGGACTTTTGTTGGGGCTTTTGCGTAGTGATCCAAACTGGCTTGTTCAGTCTAATGCGGAATCTGGAGATGGTTTTGCAGATATTCTGGCAGAACCGGAGGATCCGGATGCCGGGATCGTTATCGAGCTGAAGTATTCTCAGACTTTTTCAGGACTGCAAAATGCATGTGAAAGAGCGCTGGCACAGATCAGAGAAAAGCGGTACGATGAACGGTTACGTAATGAAGGAAGAAATAATATTCTGGCGTATGGAGTTGCTTTTTGTAAGAAGCGATGTAAAGTGGCTGTTCAGAGGCTGTAAATCTGCTGGAAATATAGATAATATTATTGATGTTCATACAGAAAGATAAGAACAATTCTGATCAATCTGTATGACACATCAATATATAAGATAAGTTATAAATATTAACGCACAAAGGAGAGCAAGAAATGGGAAAATATTTTGGTACAGATGGCTTCCGTGGGGAGGCGGGTGTTTCGTTGACGGCGGATCATGCATTTAAGATCGGGCGTTTTCTGGGATGGTATTATAATGAGCTGCGCAGAAGAGCGGGGGAGACGGCTGCGGCCAGGATCGTGATCGGCAAGGATACCCGACGTTCCAGCTATATGTTTGAGTATTCGCTGGTTGGCGGGCTGGTGGCATCCGGAGCGGATGCTTATCTTCTTCATGTGACAACAACGCCGTCTGTGGCTTATGTTGCCCGTACCGATGGTTTTGACTGCGGTATTATGATCTCTGCCAGCCATAATCCTTATTATGATAACGGGATCAAGCTGATCAACGGCCAGGGTGAGAAGATGGAAGAGGAGATCATCGCTCTGGTGGAGGATTATCTGGATGACCGTCTTCAGCTGTTCGGAGAGAAATGGCATGAGATTCCTTTTACAAAGGGCGGTGAGATCGGCAGGACGGTGGATTATTCGGCAGGCCGGAACCGTTACATAGGATATCTGATCTCTCTGGGAGTATATTCCTTTAAGGGAATGAGGATTGGACTGGACTGTGCCAACGGAAGTGCATGGAATATCGCAAAGGCGGTTTTTGATGCTCTGGGAGCGAAGACTTATGTGATCAATGCTGAGCCGGATGGTACCAATATCAATAACAATGCCGGTTCCACCCATATTGAGGGTCTCCAAAAGCTTGTAGTGGAGAAGGGGCTGGATGTTGGCTTTGCCTACGACGGAGATGCGGACCGTTGTCTCTGTGTGGATGAGAAGGGAAATGTGGTCAGCGGGGATGCGATCCTTTATGTGTACGGCCGTTATATGAAGGAGCGCGGAAAGCTTCTCACCAATACGGTTGTAACTACGGTAATGTCCAATTTTGGCCTTTACAAGGCTTTTGATGCTCTTGATATCGAGTATGCGAAGACAGCAGTAGGGGATAAATATGTTTATGAATATATGATGCAGAATGGCTGCCGTATTGGTGGTGAGCAGTCCGGGCATATTATTTTTTCCAAGTATGCATCTACCGGGGATGGCATCCTTACAAGTCTGAAGATGATGGAAGTTATAATGGCAAGGAAGAAAAAGCTCAGTGAGCTTACTGCTGATCTGGCAATCTATCCCCAGGTTCTTGAGAACGTGCGTGTCCATGACAGGGCAGCAGCGCAGGCAGATGTGGATGTGCAGGCAGCAGTAGAGAGTGTGGCTGAGGCGCTTGGAGACACCGGAAGGATCCTGGTGAGAGAATCCGGCACAGAACCTCTGCTTCGTGTTATGGTTGAGGCAGAGAGTGAGGAGCTTTGCAGAAAATATGTGGACCAGGTGGTTGAGATCGTCCGTAAGAAGGGGCATGTGGCAGAGTGATGTCCTGGATGCAGACCGCAGGTGTCTGAAGAACGGAGCAGTCAGAAGAATATAAAAATGCAATAAGAGGAGAAAAAAATCATGTGTGGAATTGTAGGTTTTACAGGCAGGCATCAGGCAGCACCCATCCTTCTGGACGGGCTTTCCAAACTGGAATACAGAGGATATGATTCCGCCGGCATCGCAGTGCGTGACGGGGAAAAGGATATCGAGATCATTAAGGCGAAGGGCCGTCTGAAGGTCCTTCTGGAGAAAACAAACGCAGGTGAATCTGTTCCGGGTATGTGCGGAATCGGTCATACCCGCTGGGCAACTCACGGAGAACCATCAGAGGTCAATGCCCATCCTCATGTCAGTGATAACGGAAATGTGGCAGCTGTGCATAACGGCATTATCGAGAATTACCAGGAGCTGAAGGAGAAGCTTCTCCGCAGGGGATATTCTTTTTATTCTTCCACAGATACGGAGGTTGCTGTGAAGCTGGTGGATTATTACTACCAGAAATACGGCGGATCTCCGGTTGAGGCAGTGCGTCATGCCATGGTGCGTATCCGTGGTTCCTATGCGCTGGCAATGATGTTCCGTGATTATCCGGAAGAGATCTTTGTAGCGAGAAAAGACAGCCCTATGATCCTGGGTGTGGAGAATGGAGAATCCTATATCGCATCGGATGTTCCTGCGATCCTGAAGTATACAAGAAATGTTTATTATATCGGAAATCTGGAGCTGGCATGTGTAAAACCGGGTGAGATCACTTTTTACAATCTGGATGGTGAGGAGATCGAGAAGGAGCCTAAGATCATTGAGTGGGATGCAGAGGCGGCGGAGAAAGCCGGTTTTGAGCATTTCATGATGAAGGAAATCCATGAGCAGCCGAAAGCAGTTGCAGATACACTGAACTCCGTTATCCGGGAGGGCAAGCTGGATCTGACGGAGATTGGTCTGGATGATGAGAGGATCCGCAGCATCAGCCAGGTTTATATCGTGGCCTGCGGCTCTGCTTACCATGTGGGAATGGCTGCACAGTATGTGATCGAGGATCTTGCAGGTCTTCCGGTGCGTGTGGAGCTTGCTTCGGAGTTCCGTTACCGGAAGCCACTTCTGGATCCTGACGGCCTGGCAGTGATCATCAGTCAGTCCGGTGAGACTGCGGACAGTCTGGCTGCGCTTCGGGAATGTAAGGAGAAGGGGATCCGCACGCTGGCTATTGTCAATGTGGTGGGCTCTTCCATTGCAAGAGAGGCGGATCATGTATTCTACACACTTGCAGGACCGGAAATCTCGGTTGCTACCACCAAGGCGTACAGTACACAACTGATCGCTTCCTATGTGCTGGCATTGCAGATGGCACTGGTCCGCGGAAAGATCTCAGAGGAGCAGTGTGAGTCCTACATTAAGGAACTGAAGACACTTCCGGACAAGATCGGCAGGATCATCGAGGATAAGGAAAGGCTTCAGTGGTTTGCCTCCAAGCAGGCCAATGCAAAGGATATCTTTTTTATCGGAAGAGGGATCGATTATGCCATCAGCCTTGAGGGCAGCCTTAAGATGAAGGAGATCAGCTACATCCATTCTGAGGCGTATGCGGCTGGCGAGCTGAAGCATGGCACCATTTCCCTGATCGAGGACGGCACTCTTGTGATCGGTGTCCTGACACAGCCGGAGCTTTATGAGAAAACAGTCAGCAACATGGTGGAGTGCAGAAGCCGTGGGGCGTATCTGATGGGGCTTACTACGTTTGGAAACTATAATATCGAGGATACTGCAGATTTTACGGTTTATATCCCGAAAACAGATCCGCATTTTGCAACTTCTCTGGCAGTGATCCCGCTGCAGCTTCTGGGTTACTATGTCAGTGTAAATAAAGGTCTGGATGTGGATAAGCCGAGAAATCTTGCTAAGAGTGTTACCGTGGAATAAGGATATCTGTTTCATGGAAGGAACATTTTAGAGGCAGTTCCGTGACATCGTGAGAGCATAAAAGGATCATGATATCACGGAACTGTTTTTGCATTTGGCGATTTACGATATTTCTTGCTTTTATCAGTAAAAAAGCGTAAAATGATTAGGATATTTGAATCTGTACAGAGAGTGTCCATATGTAATATTCTCTGTACCATCAAAAATGGAGGATTGCATATGAGAAAAATGGGAAAACATATCCCAGGGCTGATCGTGACGCTTGTGGTTCTGATCACAGCAATCGTATTTGCGGTCATGCTTCTGAATATGAAGGTGATCCCGACGAAGTTCATTGCAGTGATCGGACTGGTAATGCTGGTCCTGATCATGATCGTCGGAGCGCTTGTATGGAGTACGGATGGTAAGATAAGATTTGTAGTGGGAGTGATCCTGGCAGCAGTTTTTGCAGCAGTATTCATTCTCGGAAGTATGTATGTTTATAAGACACATTCCACACTGGCAGGGATTTCCGGTGTGAACACAGAGGTTACGGAGGTTGGTATTTATGTCCGTGCAGATGATTCTGCAGATTCCATAGAGGCTACAGCAGATTATGTGTATGGTGTGCTGACAGATCTTGACAGAGCCAATTCGGACAAGGCTATCCAGGAAGTGGATTCCGAGACAGGCAAGACTGTGCAGGTCCAGGAGTATGCAGGACTTACAGAGCTGGTTGACGGTCTTCTGAACGGACAGACAGGTGCGATCGTGCTGAACAGCGCATATTTAAGTGTTATTGAAGAGATGGATGGATATTCCGATATTTCTTCCAGAATCAAAGAGCTGACCGTGAAGAAGGTGGAGACGACCATTGAGCCCCAGGAGACAGAGGCGAAGGCTGAAGAAAGTACCAATGACGGTTCTATATATACCATCTTTATCAGTGGTATTGACAGCCGCAGCGGCCTTGTTGCAAAGAGCCGCAGCGATTCCAATATCATTGCTACGGTAAATACAGCTACTAGACAGGTGCTTCTGGTTTCCACACCTCGTGATTATTTTGTACCGCTTTCTATTTCAGGCGGACAGAGAGATAAGCTGACACATGCAGGTATCTATGGTATCAATGTATGTATGGATACTCTGGGAATGCTTTATAATGAGGATATCAACTATTATTTCCGTATCAACTTTGCGGGATTTGAGCAGCTGATCAATTCGCTTGGCGGAGTTACTGTTTATTCTGACTATGACTTTGATTCCAAGAATGAGACAGGATATCACTTCAATCAGGGAGAGAACTACCTGAACGGTGAGCAGGCTCTTGTATTCAGCCGTGAGCGTTATGCCTTTAAAGAGGGCGACCGTCAGCGTGGCAAGAACCAGATGGCAGTGATCAAGGGTGTGATCAACAAGGCTCTTTCACCGGAGCTTCTGAAGAATTATTCTTCCGTTCTTTCCAGCATCCAGGGATGCTTTGAGACCAATATCTCCTACGAGGAGATCGCCAGACTGCTCCAGCAGCAGCTGAACAACGGCGGTGACTGGAACATCGTAAGCTACAGTGTAAATGGTACCGGTGACACACAGAAGCCGTATTCTATGAGCCAGAAGGCTTACGTTATGATTCCGGATGAGTCTACCGTTCAGAAGGCGGAGGCCATGATGAAGAAGGTTCGTGACGGAGAGACTGTTTCCCAGGAGGAGGCAGACAGTGCAACATCAGCGGCAGTAGCTACGGATAATGATGCACAGGCAGCTGCAGAGGGAAGTACAGCAGAAGCGCAGGGTGAGACTGCAGATGCCACACAGAATGACACAGCAGATGCCCAGAGTGCAGACGGAACTGTTGCACAGCAGTAAGATAAAATTATTAAATTTTAGCATAAGAACAGCCGGGGAAGCGTAAAGCTTTCCACCGGCTGTTTTTTCATGAGAAACAGAACGAAAAAAATCCACCGGCGATCACCGATGGATTTTTTTTTACAGGATCTCTTTCAGATATCTTTCCAGGGCATCCTGCCATGTTGGAAGTGGCTGGAAGCCGTTTTTTACAAGCTTGGATTTATCCAGGCGGCTGTTGAATGGACGTACAGCCTTGGAAACGCCATACTCTGCAGTTGTGACAGGAGATACCTCTACTTTTTCGTATTCCTTGTGGCCGAGGGCAGCAGCCTGGCGGAAGATCTCTTTAGTGAAATCATACCAGCTGATGAAGCCGCCTTCGTTGGTTGCGTGATAGTAGCCGTATTTCTCTGTCTCGACCATGTCTACCAGAAGACGTGCAAGGTCGTAGGTGTAGGTCGGAGTTCCGATCTGGTCACTGACTACGGTAAGCTTGTCATGGGTTTTTCCCAGATTTACCATGGTACGGATAAAGTTTTTGCCGTTTTTGCCGAACACCCATGAGATGCGTACTATGAAATGCCTCGGGCAGAGGGCGAGCACCGCTTTCTCGCCGCCGAGCTTGGTCTCGCCGTAATAATTGCACGGGGTTTTGGGGCTGTCGACCTCAAACGGGGCTTCTCCCTTGCCGTCAAAGACGTAGTCCGTGCTCGTGTAGAGCAGCTTTGAGCCGTATTCGGCGCAGGCGGCGGCGATATTCGCCGTGCCGCCGACATTCACGCTGCGGCATTTCTCGCGCTCCGTCTCTGCAAGATCGACGTTCGTGTATGCGGCGCAGTGGATAACGCCGTCCGGTCTCTCACGGTCAAAAAAAGCGTTGACGGCGGCTCTGTCGGTTATATCGAGCGCCGAAGCGTCCGCTCCGACGGCTTCAATGCCGAGCCTGCCGAGGCGCAGCATCACATCCGAGCCGAGCTGACCGCCCGCGCCCGTAACTAATATCTTCATATCAAAACACCTTTGATTTTTTTAATATTTTATCATATTTGAGCCGAATACTCAATATTTTTTCAAATTAATCTATCCTTTTAAATAGAAATGTGTTATCATTAATGTGGTACAATAATGCGCCGAGACATCGGAGGTTCATATATGTCGTTTAAGAATATTATAGATTTACATACCCATACGGATAATTCGTTTGACGGTCATCATTCGACCATGTTCCTTTGCGAGACGGCTTGCATGAAGGGCATAAGGGCGCTGGCGTTCACCGATCATCTTGAGATGGACGCTTTTTACCGTGACAATTTTGACCGCACCGCTATTCAGGCTTATTTTGAGGTCGCCAAGGCAAAGTCGGCGTTCAGCGGCAAGCTGATAATCTGCAACGGCGCCGAACTGGGTCAGGCTGTTTATGACCTGCCCGTGACAGAGAAACTGCTCAGCACGATGAATTACGATATCGTCATCGGCTCTATCCATAATCTGCCGAATGTGCAGGATTTCTATTATATGGATTTCAGCGACGAGAGCATTGATTATTATGCGCTTCTTGATGATTATTTCAACTGGGAGCTGAAGCTCGCTCAGTGGGGCGGCTTTGACACCCTTGCTCATCTGACCTATCCTCTGCGCTACATCGTCGGCAACTACGGCAAGCCCGTGGATATGACGAGGTATTCCGAGATAATCGACGAAATTCTTGTCACGCTCATTAGGAGCGGCAAATCGCTCGAGATAAACACTGCGGGTCTGCGCCAGCCCATAGGCGTCACCTCGCCCGACGAGAGCATAGTCAGGCGCTATAAGCAGCTCGGCGGCGAGATGATAACCGTCGGCTCGGACGCTCACTTCGCCGAGCACCTCGGCGCGGGCATTGAGCAGGGCTATGAGTTGGCTCTGAGATGCGGCTTCGATAAGATAGCGCTCTATCAGAACCGCACCCCCACGCTTGTGCCCATAGAATGAAAGGAGAGAAGAAATGAAGCTGACCGTAAATGCGCCGGCAAAAATAAATCTCTTTCTCGATATCGTCGGCAGGCTCGACAACGGCTACCACAGCCTTTTTATGATAATGCAGGCAGTCGGCCTTGCGGACACCGTCACTGTTGAAGCCGCCGAGAGCGGAATTGAGCTGAGCTGCTCCGAGCCGAGGCTGCCCTGCGGGGAGAAAAATATCGCATATAAGGCCGCCAAGGCTTTCTTTGAGGCGACGGGTATTAAAGGCGGCGTCAGGCTGCATATTGATAAGCGAATCCCGTTTGAAGCGGGGCTTGCGGGCGGCAGCGCCGACGCTGCGGCAACGCTCGTCGGCTTAAATGAGCTTTACGGCTTGCCTCTCAGCGAGCGTGAACTGTGTGAGATCGGCCTCAGGGTCGGCAGCGACGTGCCGTTTTGCATTGTCGGCGGCACCTGCCTGTCACAGAATACGGGCGGCGTGCTCTCTTATCTCAAGCCGCTCAAGCAATGCAGCATAGTCATATCGAAGCCTGTCAAGGGCGTTTCCACCGCCGAGGCCTACTCTGCGGCGGACAGCGTCTATCTCTATCACCCCGACAGCATGAGGATGCTTGACGCCTGTGAAAGGGGTGATTTCGGCGGTATTTGCAGATACGCCGGCAATGTCTTTGAGCAGGTGGTCGAGGTGGTCGAGAGGGTCGAGATAAAGCGAATAATGCGTGAGGAGGGCGCAGCTCTTGCTCAGATGAGCGGCAGCGGCCCGAGCGTATTCGCCCTGTTTGAGGATGAAGCCGCGGCAGCGAGATGCGCCGAGAGGCTTCGCCCGATATGCCCGCAGACATATGTAACTTATCCGCTCGAACGCGGTGCAGCAGTAATAAAGAAAGGCAAAGGAGCTTCAAAATGAAAAAGGCTATTTCCGTTTTGCTCAGCGTACTTATCATCACAGCCTCCGCAGCCGCGGGCTTAACGGCCCTTGCCTCGGATGACGAACTCAGGATAGCCGTTGCCTCCGACCTCCACTATCTGCACACCGGGGAGGAGCTGGAGGGCAATATTGACGACGAGATATATTGGTATGCCAACAGACGTGCCGCCATGGAGACCGAGAGCGGCTTCATCATTGACTCGTTCCTTGATCAGTGTGCCGCCGACGAGAGCTGCGATTATGTTCTCATCTCGGGCGACCTTGCCGATTCGGGCAAGAAATATATAGAGGATCACGAGACCGTAGCGGCGAAACTGCGTGCATTTGAGCAGGCGACGGGCAAGGATGTATTTGTCATCAACGGCAACCATGACGCCGGCAATTGGGGCACGAGCCTTGAGGATTTCAAACGCATATATGCCGAATTCGGCTATGATAAAGCGATAACAGAGCCTCGCAGCGACTGCTCATACGCCGCCGATCTCGGCAGCAAATACAGGCTCATCGCTCTCGACTCCTGCGACCCGGACGCCTCCACTGCGGACGGCATGAGCGCCGAGAAGCTCGAATGGGTACACGCTCAGGCAAAGGCTGCAAAGGCGGACGGCAGATATCCTATACTTATGATGCACCACAACCTGCTCGATCATATGCCGCTTCAGAGAATATTCAGCAAGAATTTCATAGTCCGCTTCCACAATACAACAGCGGAGCTCTTCGCCGACTGGGGCATCAGGATGGTGCTGTCGGGTCACGAGCATTGCAGTGACGCGACCGTCTACACAAGTGCGCTCGGCAATAAGATCTATGATTTTGCCACCACTTCGCTCACCATGTACCCGCTTCAATACAGAATAATCGACTTCACCGACGATAAGATAAGCTACGCCGCCGAGACGGTCAGATCAATTGATACGGCAGCTCTTTCCGCCGCGGTCAAGGGCTACTCCGAGCGGCAGCTTGCGCTTATGAATGAGGACTTAAGCTCATATGCGCTCGGCTTCCTCAAGGCGGGCGTGCAGTACAGGCTTGCCCTCTCGCTCACTATGGAGAAGATGGGCATCAGCGAGGATGATTTCTATTATGACCTCGTCAAAACCGCCGTTACGCGCATGACAGATATACTTGAAATGCCGCTTTACGGCGAGGGCAGCGTTCAGCAGCTTGCCGCCGAGTATAATATCGAGATACCCGACAGCGATTATATAAACGGCTGGGATCTTGCGACCGACCTTGTCGCTGCCCACTATGCGGGCGAGGAATCCAAGACCCTTGACAGTCCGGAGGTCGCGATATTGCTCAGAACCGTGGCGCTGATACTGAAGGACGTGCCTTCAACCGTAAACGACGAGGTGCTTCTCAAGTCGGCGAACGACCTGCTCTCAAAGATAGGCATCGACTCGATATCGGGCGATCTTTCACGCTTGACCGCGAAGGTGTTCGGCGCGGTTACGCCTGGCAAGTATTTTATAGTTGCCCTCATTTCACCGATACTCTATGAATTCGCCTTTGACAGCGACGGCGTGAATGACAATAACGGCTCCATCGAGGGCTACGGAGCCTCTCAGAGTGCGCCGCAGAACGTGATGGCGAATGTCAATCGCATTCTCGGCAGGGTTTCGCTGTATTTCTCATTCTTTATCGGTTATATGCTTAAAATGATAGGACTGAAATAATTAAAAATATTAAATAGAAAATAAGTAAAAGGAGGACAATTATGAGAATAATAACCATCAGCCGTGAATTCGGCAGCGGCGGGCGTGAGCTCGGCAAGCGCATTGCGGATATTTTAGGCTTTGATTACTATGACAGCGAGATAATCACGGCGGTCGCCAAGCAAAGCGGCCTCGACCCGAGATACGTCGAGCATGAGCTGGGCGACCACGGCTGGCAGCAGTTCCCCGTGACCTATCACAGCACGATCGCCTCCGTAGCCTATATTCAGTCGGGGCGGATAGAGCTGCTGCTCGAGCAGAGGAAGGTCATTGAGCAGATAGCACAGCTCGGCAAGGATTTCGTGATAGTCGGGCGCAACGCCGACGTTATCCTTGAGGATTACGACCCGTTCAACATCTTTGTCTGCGCCGATATGCAGGCGAAAATAGACCGCTGCATGGAGAGAGCGCCTGCGGACGAGCACATCACCGCCAAGGAGATGCGCCGCAAGATAAAGCAGATAGACAGGCAGCGTTCGCAGACAAGGGCGGTCATATCCGGCTCGGTGTGGGGCGACCCCAAGGGCTACGACCTGACCGTCAACACTACAGATTGGAGTATAAAGGAGTTAGCGCCGGCGGTGGCGG
>OHVB01000698.1_pt1 | contig 11483 bp, 9 predicted proteins | sample 1579331 | NCBI WGS metagenome assembly OHVB01 (sample SAMEA3882503, study PRJEB24775) | human gut metagenome | biome: human-associated habitat; feature: intestine environment; material: feces | place: Netherlands | collected 2009/2010
GCCGGGCAATGATAGCTGGCTGAGTGGCATTTCGAAGTGTACTGGTGCGTTGACTACGAATGTGCCGTTGGACGCATAGCCGGCTGAACCGGGTTGCGCTTCGTCGGTAAAGCCGCACTTGGCGCTCGGGTCGCTGTATTTGGGTAGCTCGTTGGGCACGTGCTCGTCTTCCTTCCAATATACAAAGGTGTCGTCGGCCGTTTGGTTCTGCAGTATGCGCATCTTGGCGTCAACGTAGTTCTGCATCTTGAAGTCGTAGCGGTCGAGGTGGTCGGGGGTGATGTTGAGCAGCACGGCTACATTGGCACGGAACTTGTACATGTTGTCGAGCTGGAATGACGATAACTCTATCACGTAGGTGCTATGGGGGGCTTCGGCTACTTGCAGTGCCAGACTGTGGCCTATGTTGCCTGCCAATCCGGCATCTATGCCGGCCTTGCGCATGATGTGGTAGATGAGTGATGTGGTGGTTGTCTTGCCGTTGCTGCCTGTGATACATATCATGCGGGCGTCGGTGTAGCGGCCGGCAAACTCTATCTCGCTGAGTATGGGGGTGCCCTGTGCTATGAGCTTGGCCACCATGGGAGCTGTTTCGGGTATGCCGGGGCTTTTTACCACCTCGTCGGCCGACAGTATGTTGGCTTCGGTGTGGTGACCTTCTTCCCAGGCTATGTGGTGGGCGTCGAGCATCGCTTTGTAGCGCGGCTTGATGCTGCCCATGTCTGACACAAATACTTCATACCCTTCTTTCTGGGCCAGGATGGCGGCTCCTACGCCGCTCTCGGCTGCTCCTAATACTACTAACTTCATTTGTATCTTGTTGTGTTATCTTATTTTCAATGTAATGATGGTGAGCGCGGCAAGTATGATGGTGGTTATCCAAAAGCGTATGGTAATCTTTGACTCGTGCCATGCTCCATGCGGCCACTTGCACAGATATTTGCACTCGGGGTCGAGCTGCGAGGGTAATACGCGGAAGTTGTCGTGAATGGGCGTGCGCTTGAATATGCGTTGCTTCACGCCTTTGCGCTTGCCGAGCTTGTACCATTCAACTTGCAGTATGACGCTGAGGCTCTCGAGCAGGAATATGCCGCACAGTATGGGTATGAGCAACTCCTTGTGAATGATGATGGCCAACACGGCTATGATGCCGCCAATGGCGAGCGAACCGGTGTCGCCCATGAATATCTGTGCCGGGTAGGCGTTGTACCATAGAAAACCGATGAGTGCGCCTACTGTGGCACAGGTGAATATGACAAGCTCCTGCGACCCTGGTACATACATGATGTTGAGGTATGAGGCAAACTCTATGTGGCTCGACACGTAGGCCAGTATGCCAAGAGCTATGAATATAATGGCGGAGTTGCCCGCGGCCATACCGTCCATGCCGTCGTTGAGGTTGGCTCCGTTCGACACGGCTGTGATGACGAATATCGTGACAAGCACAAACACTATCCAACCGGCTTGTGTCTTGTACTTGCCGCAGAAGCTTACAAGTTCAGCGTAGTCGAAGTTGTTCTCCTTGACAAAGGGTATGGTTGTCTTGGTGCTCTTGACGGCTTGGCTCTTGTGCACGATTTCGGTAGTTTGGCCGTGCTGCTGCATTTCGATGTTCTCGCGTATGGTGGCATCGGGGCTGAGGTAGAGCGTGAGTCCGACAAACAGCCCGAGCAACACTTGCCCCACTATCTTGAAGCGCCCGGGGAGGCCGTCCTTGTTCTTCTTGAATATCTTGATGTAGTCGTCTAAAAAGCCCAACAAGCCTAACCATACGGTGGTGACGAGCATCAGTATGAGGTAGATGTTGCGCAGACGGCCGAGCAACAGGCATGGTACAAGTATCGACACGATGATGATAATGCCACCCATTGATGGCACGTTAATCTTTTGCACGCCAAAGGGGTCGATGCTGGCATCGCGCTGTGTCTCGCTGATGTTGTGGCGCTTCATCCACTTTATGAAGTACTCACCGAACCATGCGGATATGACAAGGGCCAGAATGAGGGCCAGGAGTGCACGGAATGATATGTAGGACCACATGCCCGAACCCGACACGCCGAACTGCTCGAGGAAACGGAAAAGGTAGTATAACATTGTTGCGAAATATTGGGTGTTGGTTGGTGGTTAGTTGATGCCAAAGGCTTTCTTTATCTCCTCGTGGTCGTCGAAGTGGTGCTTTACGCCTTTGATTTCTTGATAGGGCTCGTGGCCCTTGCCTGCTACGAGTATCACATCGCCGGGCTGGGCCAGCATGGTGGCTGTGCGTATGGCTTCACGACGGTCGACAATGCTGATGACCTTTTGCTTCTGCTCGTCGTTAAGGCCGGCAAGCATGTCGTTGATGATGTCCTGTGGCTCTTCGAAACGTGGGTTGTCGCTGGTGATAATTACGCGGTCAGAACGGTTGGCTGCCTCCTGTGCCATGAGCGGGCGCTTGCCTTTGTCGCGGTTGCCGCCGGCGCCACACACAGTGATGACTTTGCCCTTGCCGCGCACAATTTCGTTGATGGCGGTGAGCACGTTGACCAAGGCGTCGGGCGTGTGGGCATAGTCGACAATGGCACTGAAGCCCTTGGGCGAACGAATGGCCTCGAAACGTCCGTTGACGGGGTGCAGCGTTGACAGCACGCGCAGGGTGTCTTCGGGTGTCTTGCCCAGCATCAGTGCGGCACCATATACCGCCAGCAGGTTTGACACGTTGAAACGGCCGACAAAGCGCACGCTTACTTCGCGTCCGTCGATGTCGAGCAGCATGCCTTCGATGCTCTCCTCCAGAATGCGGCCTTTGTAGTCGGCTACGGTGCGGGTGGAGTAGGTGCGCACGGTGGCTTGTGTGTTCTGCACCATAATCATGCCGTTCTTGTCGTCGGCATTGGTTATGGCAAAGGCTCCCTTGGGCAGTCCGTCGAAGAAGGCTTTCTTGGCATTGCGATAGTTCTCAAATGTCTTGTGATAGTCGAGGTGGTCGCGTGTGAGATTGGTAAATATGCCGCCTACAAAGCGCAGGCCGCCAATACGCTTTTGGTGTATGGCGTGTGACGAGCATTCCATAAAGGCGTATTCGCATCCCTCGTCGGCCATTTGTGTCGGGAGTGGTGTGGTCGGCGGGTATGGCACGTCCGTCAATGTAGTTGCACACTGTTGAGCACAGGCCGCATTTGTGGCCGAAGGCGCGGAACATGTTGTAGAGCACTGTGGCGATGGTTGTCTTGCCGTTGGTGCCTGTTACGCCCACCAGCTTGAGTTTGGTGGTGGGGTCGCCGTAGAATTGTGTGGCTACTTTGCCCACAGCATCTTCGGTGTCGGCCACTTGCACGTACGTCACACTATCGGGGGCGTCGGCTGGTATGGGCTCGCTTACCAACACTGCCGCAGCACCTTGCTCTATGGCTTTGGGTATGTAAAGGTGACCGTCTGCTTGTGTGCCCTTTACGGCTACGAACAGGTCGCCGGTTACCACTTTTCTTGAGTCAATATTAACACCTGTTATTTCACGTTGCAGATCGCCCTTTGCGGCTACAACTGTTACTTTTTTCAGTGCGTCTGATAGTTTCATTGTAGTGTCTATGTAGATATATGTTGTTGACTATGTTGTTTGCTTCTTAGCTTGCTTGGCATGCTTTTTGCAAAAGACTTACGGCTTTAGTCTGCCGGCTTATGCTTTTTACTGGTGTTTGCACTCTTTGTGGTGCCCCTCTTGCTTTCCTTCTTGTCCGAAGAAGTTGCGGACGGCTTGGCATTCTTGTTGTCGGGCCTTTTGTCTCTCTTCTTTTGGGCAGATGTCGTCGATTGCTTGGGCTCTATAGCCGGTTGCTTTTTGGGTTTAGATTGTGCCGATTGCTTTTTCTTTTCCTGCTCAGCCTGGTTCTGCTTGGCCTTTTCAGCCTTTCGCTCCTGCATCTTTTGCTGCTGCGCTTGCTCAGTCTGCTGGTACTTCTTTTCGTCAGCGGCTGTGGGCGTCAGTTCGGAGTCTTCAGGCTCATTGGGCTGCGCCTTGGTCTGCTCGGCATTTTGTTGTGTCGTGTCGCGTTCGGCAGCCGGTATGTCTTCGGGGTTGCCAAGTATGATTTCGATTTGCTGGCCGCGCTTAAAGTGGTAGCCGGGCTGCATGTTTTGTTGCGTTACACGTCCTATGCCGCGCACTTTGACTTTGAGTCCGAGCTTTTCGAGGCGGAACAAGGCGTCGCGCAAACCATAGCCGCGTACATCGGGCACAATGTTGCCTTTCACCTCTTCAACCACGTTCATGTTAAGCCCTTGGCTCGTGGTGTTGCAGTGGCCCCAGGTGAGTGGCGCGTCCTCGGTGTTGACGGGCGAAGTGAACTTAATGCCGAGCTGTTCGAGTACAGACTGTGCGGCTGTCAGACTGCCGGCACTCACCACCGGGTTGAGGCAGTTGTTGGAGTCGCGTGCGGCAGTGTAGTCGTCCGACCTGCGTTGTGCCATCACAGTCTCGGCCACGCGTTTGAACACTGGTGCGCACATGCCGCCGCCCGAAGCTGGGGCACCTTTTTGTATGCACACGATGCACGAGTAAAGCGGTTTCTCAGACGGGAAATAGCCTGCAAACGACACAAGATATTGTGAGGCAAAGCCGCTCTTGGTCCATACCTGTGCGGTACCCGTTTTGCCTGACACGTGGAAGTAGGGTGAACCGGCTTTCTTGCCAAGTCCCACGCTCACCACGCTTTCAAGGCAGTCTTGTATGTTCTTCACCGCTTCGGCCTTGGCCATGTGTTCGCGCAGCACCACTACGGGGTACTCCTTGACCACCTCGCCGTTGTGCAGAATGGCCTTAACCAGACGTGGCCGCAATAGTTTGCCGTTGTTGGCAATGCCGTTGTAGAAGTTGACTGTGGTGATAGGCGGAATTTGAGTCTCGTAGCCGATGCTCATCCATGGCAGAGCCGTTTTCGACCAGTTCGATCCGTCAGCCTTTGGCATGCGGATACGGGGCTTGGCATAGCCCGGGATAGGTATCTTCAAGTCTTCGGCCACACCAATGCGGTAGATACCCTCAACAAATTTGCGAGGATTGTCGTGGTAGGCGCGGTCGATGAGTGTACTTACGCCCACGTTGAGCGATTTTTGCAGAATTTGTGGCACAGTTACCACACCGCTGCCGCCCGAGCGCCAGTTGGCATCGCGCATTTTGCGGCCGTACATTTCTTTAATACCGCAACCCACGTCCACTATATCTGTCATGTGTATGTAGCCATCGTCCATGCCGACAAGGAACGACATGGGCTTGAACACCGACCCAGGTTCGTACAGGTTCTTTACAGCATCGGCATTTATTTCCTGATAGCTGCCGTCGGCCATGCGGCGCAGACTTGTCATGGCCTTAATGTCGCCGGTGCCCACTTCCATCAGTATGCACACGCCCGAGTTGGCGTCAATCTCGGTAAGCTTGTCCGAGAGAGCTTTTTCGCAGATGTCCTGCATGCCTACGTTGAGTGTGGTCATCACGTCGTAGCCGTCTATGGCGGGTTTGTCTATGATGGTAAGGTAGCGGTTGAGCACCTTTTGGCGGTGTGCCGACCCCTTCTCGCCACGCAGAATAGAGTCAAAGCTCAACTCAAGTCCTGTGCGCGGTTTGCCGTCGGTCTTGTACAGGTCGCCAATAGTGCGTGCTGCCAGGTGGCCGAACGGGTTTTTGCGCATTTTGAACTCTTCGGTATGAAAGCCGCCCACATTGGCCGACATCTTGAACAAAGGCAACTGCTTGAGTTGTCGGTAGGTAATATACGATACACGCTTTTTATATAGCAGCCAGTGGTGGCTCTCCTTCTCGCGGCCTTTCAATAGCAATTCCTTAAACTCTGCGGGGTCTATGTCGGGCAATATACGGTGCACCCCCGTGCAGATAGAGTCCATTTTGGCGTGCAGCAAACTGTCGCGGTTAAATTGCTCTTTGGCGCGTCGTTTGGGGTCCTTCTCCCACGACATGAAATCCATGTATAGCTTGTACTCGGGCAATGAGGCTGCCAGCACCTCACCGTCGTCGGCCAGAATGTTGCCGCGCGTGGGTATGACTTCCTCATTCTCCTTGATAAAGCGGTCGTTCACCTGTTCCCAAAAGTTCTTCTCTACCGTCATGATGTAGATGGCCTTCCCTAATATGGAAAGACCTGCCAGCACCAACACTGATCCTATGACAGCGTAGCGCTTAGTAACTTGTTTGACGGGAAAATTCATTTCAACTTGTTTGTAGTGAGAGGAGAGTGTTGCAAAGAATGTTTATACCTATATATAATATATGTATGTGTGTCGTAGCGTATTGCCTATTCGTCCACCTTCAGATTAAACGATGGCGTGTTGGCCGTTTGCAGCGTGGTGTCTGTCAGAGCCCCCTCAATGCAGCTGCGTCGCGTTTTCTCTTTGAGTTGGCTCGATCGGGTCAGCGCCTTATATCGGCGGTCGAGCAGCGTGTCGGTCAGCATTTTGCTCTGAATCATTTCCCGCTGGCACGAATAGCGGTTGCTCACATACACTATAATCATGGCCACAACCATCACAATATACCAAAATTGGCGTCTGAACCAGCGTCCACCCAATATGTCGCCGCCCAATATCGAGGCCAAGGTAATTTTGCTGCGCGACTCTCCTGCGGGCGTATCCTCGTCAGCAGTCAGTTCGCGCAGAGCTTGCAGGGCATTTTGTTCCTCGCGTTCAATTTCCTGTTCCTCAGAGTCAGGGCGCCTGTTGTCGGTAGCGGCCTCGGGCATATCGTTCTTGCTCATGTTCTGTTGTTATAGTCTTGATGGTAATGTGGTAGAGTCAGAGTTTTTCGGCAATGCGCAATTTGGCAGAGCGGCTTCGCGGATTTTCGGCCTGCTCCTGTGCTGAAGGCAAAATGACCTTGTTGTTTATGGCCCGCCATGGCGTCAGCCTGCGGCCGTAAAAGTCCTGTTGCACCTTGCCGTCAATGCGTCCGGCGCGAATAAAGTTTTTCACCATACGGTCCTCGAGGGAGTGGTAGGTGAGCACGCTCAACCGTCCGCCCGGCCGCAGCACCTGCAGCGCCGCTTCAAGCATCTCCTGCAGCGCCTCCATCTCGTGGTTAACCTCTATGCGCAGGGCTTGGAACACGCGCGCCAGGTCTTTCTTCTCCCTTTCGCGTGGCATGAGTGGCTTTACCACCTCAAGCAGGTCGTTAATGGTGCAAATAGCCTTTGCACTGCGTGCCTTGACAATGGTCGAAGCCAGCCGGCGGCTGTTTTTCATTTCGCCATATAGGTAAAACACGTTAGCCAGCCGCTCCTCGTCATATTTGTTCACCACATCGGCAGCGTTAGCACCAGCGCGTTCATTCATGCGCATGTCGAGGGGGGCATCAAAGCGGAACGAGAAACCGCGTTCCTCATCGTCAAAATGGTGGCTCGACACGCCAAGGTCGGCCAGTATGCCATCAACATGCTCCACATCGTAGTAGCGCATCCAGTTCTTCAGATACCTGAAATTGCTCCGCACAAAGGTAAAGCGCTTGTCGCCATCAGGTATGTTTTGCTCTGCATCGGCGTCTTGGTCAAAACTGTAGAGGTGGGCGTCATCGCTAAGCCTCCGCAATATTTCGCGGCTGTGTCCGCCTCCGCCAAAGGTCACATCTACATAGATGCCACCGGGCTTAATGTTAAGCCCGTCCACTGTTTCGTTGAGTAAAACTGGTATATGATACACGCTGTATGGTGTTATATGGTTAAAGTTTTTAATATATTGCGGTGTGATCGTTGTCCATAAGGGGTGTTTCACCCATGATTTTGGCCAGCGACTCTGCATAATCGCTGTCGCTCATCAGCAGTTTGGCGCTTTGTGCCACGCTCCACACCTCAATGCGGTCGTCAACGCCCATAAAGCGCACCGTGCGGTCGGTGATGGCGCAAGCGTCAAGCATTTTGCGTGAAATCAAAAAGCGGCCGTTACCATCGAGCGTAAATACCTCCACATTGGCCAAAAACTGGCGGAAGAGCATAGCCTGCCGGGGGTCCCATCGGTTGAGTCTTGCGCGCAACGCGTCTACCTCGGCATTCCACACCGCATAGGGATATATCACAAGACAAGGCTGATACACATCGCGTTTCAATACCAACCGAGGGTCTGACTCGGCAAGTTGCTTGCGAAAGTCAGACGGCAAAAACACGCGCCCTTTGGCATCGAGCTTGGCATCGATTGTACCTGTAAATCTCATCATATCTCCTAAGAATTTCCAAAAGTACGGATTTTCCCCCACTTTTCCCCACTTTTAAGACAACTTTTTTATAAATATTGTTTATCGTCAAGAGTATTGTGGTGCTTACTTCGTTGATAATCATGTGTTATCGCTGCGTCAGTCTGTAACACTCCAAGGTGGGGCGCATTATGTGCGTTGCACCTTCTGTAACTCGGCTGTAACGTGTAAATAAACCAAAAACGGCCATAAGGGTAAGCCTCAGTCCTGCCGAAAGATGTACCTTTGCACCTACTTATAATAACGACACACAATACAATGAGTCAGACTTCAACCAAAGTGGACATGCTCAATGGTCCTCTTTTTATGAAAATACTGATATTTGCCCTGCCGCTTGCTGCCAGCAGCTTGTTGCAACAGTTGTTCAATTCTGTCGATGTGGCCGTGGTCGGACGCTTTGCCAGCAGCAAAGCTTTGGCTGCAGTGGGCAGTAACGCACCCGTTATCAGTCTGCTAATCAACCTTTTTGTCGGCATATCGATGGGTGCCAATGTCGTGCTCTCCAATCACCTTGGTCAGCGCGACGACGAGGGTGTGCGACGCACCGTCAGCACCGTGTCATTGGTCAGCGTTGTCAGTGGCGTGCTGCTAATGCTTATCGGCATAGGCGTGTCGCGGCCCATACTCGAACTGATGGACACCCCGGCCGATGTGCTCGACATGGCCGTGCTCTACCTGCGTCTTTACTTTGTGGGCATTCCTTTCTTCCTTATATTCAATTTTGGAGCCGCCATCTTGCGCAGTGTGGGCGACACCCGCCGTCCGCTTTACATCTTGGTGGTGGCTGGTGTTATTAACACCGTGCTCAATCTTGTGTTGGTCATCTGCTTCGGCCTTGGCGTTGAGGGTGTGGCCATCGCCACAGCCATAGCCAATATGGTCAGTGCCGCATGTATAGTCGTGTTGCTGCGTCGCGAAAAGGGCGCATTGCAGTTGCAGTTCAACCACATGCGCATTTATGGCAAAGAGCTGCGCCGCATGCTGCAAATTGGCGTGCCGGCAGGTTTGCAAGGCATGGTATTCTCCTTGTCCAATGTGGTGGTGCAGAGTGCCATCAATGGCTACGGCTCTGCGGCCATAGCGGGCTCGGCTGCGGCTGTCAACTTCGAGTATTATTGCTACTACATCATCGTGGCTTGCAATGGTGCGGCCATATCGTTCATCGGTCAAAATTATGGTGCTGGCAAGTACGACCGCGTGCGCCGCATCTTCCGCATCTGCATGTTGATGGGCCTTGTAGGTTGTTTTGCGGCCAACGCTCTGTTCACTTGGCAGAACCACTTATTCCTCAGTTTCTTCACCGCCGACCCCGAAGTCATTCGCTACGGAGCCATACGTATGCAGGGTGTCCTGCTATTTCAGTTCATGGCTTGCAGCTACGAAATTTCGGGCTCTGCCTTGCGTGGCATGGGCGAGTCCATGTTGCCCACCATCATGACCGTGTTCGGCACCTGCGTGTTGCGCATGGTGTGGGTCTTTGTGGTGAGTCCGCATTACCATGGGTTCGCGCAGCTGTTGCAGGTATACCCGTTGTCGTGGGTGCTCACGGGCGCCATGGTGCTTGTTGCCTATCATATGCGTATGAAAAAGCTGTGCGCAGTCAGGGCTTGACAGGGCAATATTTGTAAAGACAAGCAGCGTGCTTTTTTCAAGAAAATAAAAAGAAAATGTGTCGAAACTTTGAAAAGTGCACACAAGCGCTTTACAATGTTGTTGAGGTTCCTGTCATCGGCATTTATTACAAAGGCTGCATCAAGTTGTTCTTGACCGGCAGTAGTAGCAAACGTGTAGTAATTATCCTCATGTACTGGCACAAAATGAATACAACTTGCATAATTGTTGCATAACGATAATTTCGTCGACAAAAACCGTCGCTTTGTCTAAAAAGTTTGGAGCGAACGAAAATAAGCACTACATTTGCAAACGTAAAATGACAAAACAATGCGCAGCGCGTCACATCTGCCTGCCATTCAATATAAAGGTATTACAAGCTATAAGGTAATAGTGTTTTTTAGGTAAATGACGAGAGGCAGTGTTCGCCGTGAGGCGCATGCTGCTTCATTTTATACCCCATGGTTGTAGTCCGGACGTCACTTGTCCTTTTCCATACAAATCATGCAAGCACCAACAAGGGTCCAATGCGATTGGCTCTTGTTGGTGCTTGTGCTTTAAGTTGTGGGCTACAGTGTGCTGTGTCAGTCGTTAGCCCTGGTATAATTATAATTGTTCACCTTGACGCAAGTAACGCCGTTTTGTATCGACACTTCTTCGTGTCCCTTGCGCGTTTTCCACACATTCGTGCCCTTAACACGTTTGCAAAGTACCGACTTGCTGCTTGACGGAAAAATTTCGGCAAATGTAGAATCGGCACTATATATAAGGAATACCTGCTCGGGGCCGGCATCAAAGCGTGTACCAGCCTCCCACAGTCTGACGCAACTGTGCAGGGCATAGCTCCATGTATATCCAGCCGAGCCAATACAGCCATGTTCATCGCGGTCGCTGCCTACCAAATTGCCTATCGAGGAATGGGCGCAGCTGCAGCAAACGATTGCAGCCAAAACAAAACCCAACAAATAGTTTTTGTGCTTCATTATATATATTATATATGTCGTGTTATTTACAAATTATGGCAAACTTACAAAAAAAATACAGAACGCGCGCTTTTATCTACCGCAAACTTACCCATATGCTTTTGTGCGTGCTTATCTTTACCTGTGGCTTGATGTCCATCATATATTCAATGGTGGTACAAGCGACAGTAAACTTTCGCCGTATTTATACTGTCCGCGCCAATATCATGTCTGTGTCCTCCTGCAGTGGTGCACATTGCACGGCATCTCAGTGCTCCTATATGTAGAGAGCGCTTTTCGTTCAGTCATTATCAATTATCACTCATCACACCCCGTCTTTTTGTCCTCAATAATCCCGAAAAACACTTGTGCCAGAGCGATTTTTCAGTCAGAGCAACAGAAAAAACGCTCCCCCGCAACAGAAAATCCGCCCTCCCGTAACAGAAAACCCCGCTTTGCGTCAGCCCAAAAACAGTCCACCGCCCCCTCCCTCGGCGTCAGCCCTTATGTCTCTTGAGGCCACCCGGACGCCAGTCCGTGGCCGTCCGCCGCGCAGCGGCCTTATGTGTTTCTTATGAAAACTTATGCTCCTTATGTTTTCCGCGGTAAGCGGCTAACACAAACGTTACATCTTATGTTCTTATGTCCTTCTGTCCTTATGCCTCCCGCGTTAGCGGCTTCCG
>OHVB01000704.1_pt1 | contig 11419 bp, 8 predicted proteins | sample 1579331 | NCBI WGS metagenome assembly OHVB01 (sample SAMEA3882503, study PRJEB24775) | human gut metagenome | biome: human-associated habitat; feature: intestine environment; material: feces | place: Netherlands | collected 2009/2010
GAGTGCTCGCTTGTGGTGCTGCCGATGTTTCACGCATTCGGCCTCGCCGTTGCCATGCATTATCCGCTCACCCATGGCTATACCCTGCTGCCCATGCCGCAGTTCTCCGCAGAGAGCGCAAACAAGCTCATGCGTAAACACAATATCACCTTCATCCTCGGCGTGCCGAATATGTTCCGCAAGATGTATGAGGAGAAGCACTTCGCAGGTCCTCATCTCAAGAATTTGAGGCTCATATTCTGCGGCGGTGATTTCCTGCCCGAGAGATTCGTTAAGGAATTCAACAAAAAGATCGCCGAATACGGCGGCAAAGGCAAGCTCTTCAGGGGCTACGGCTTAACGGAGGTCGGCTCGGTCTGCACCGCCAATTGCTACGGCGCGGTCAGGGAGGAATCCATCGGCCGCCCGCTCAAGGGCATGACCGTTGAGATCTGGGACGATATGAAGAACCGTCTGCCCGCGGGGCAGAACGGTGAGATAGTGGTCAAGGGTTCTACTGTCATGCAGGGCTATTTCAGCGGCGACAATACCGTTATGAATGACGGTGTTTATGTCGATAAAAACGGTGACCGCTGGGTTCTGACAGGCGACCTCGGCTATATGGATAAGGACGGCTTCGTTTACTTCACGGGCCGCAAAAAGCGCATGATAATCATATCGGGCTATAATGTTTACCCTGCCGATATTGAGAACGCCGTGCTTGAGCTGCCGTTTGTCAACGAGGTCTGCGCCGTTCAGGGCTACCACAAAAACAGACCCTGCGTCAAATTATGTGTGACGCTTAAATACCCGATGAATCACGGCGAAGCGATCGACTCTATCCAGTCGTATTGCAAAAAGAATCTTGCCAAATTCTCCTGCCCGAGGAAGATAGAGATTTTTGACTCCCTCCCGAGAACTAAAATGGCAAAGGTAGATTTTATGGCGCTCTCGGATAAATACACCCCCGAGGGCTGAAAAGAGGAAATACAATGAGCAAACAGACAAGAGCACCCAAAGCAGGCGATACCGTCGCAGTGATGAAAACCACGGCGGGCGATATTAGAATACTCCTTTTCCCCGACGCCGCACCCAAAGCTGTCGAGAATTTTGTCACCCACGCGAAGGACGGCTACTATACCGGTATCATATTCCACAGGGTCATTCCTGATTTTATGATCCAGGGCGGCGACCCCACCGGCACAGGCAGAGGCGGCGAGAGCATCTGGGGCGACAGCTTTGAGGATGAATTCAACGTCGATTATCATAATATCAGAGGCGCACTCTCAATGGCGAACGCAGGCCCCGGCACCAACGGCAGCCAGTTCTTTATCGTTCAGGCGAGCGACGTTGACGACGGGCTTCTCGGCCAAATGAGGCAGCTCACCGACAGAGGCTTCCCCGAGGGCTGCATAGAGGATTATGAGCGCCTCGGCGGCACCCCGTGGCTCGACTTTAAGCATACGGTTTTCGGTCAGGTGATCGACGGCATGGAGACCGTTGACGCAATTGCCGCCGCCCCGAGAAACGCTATGGATAAGCCGCTTGACGATATCGTCATTCTCGGCGTCGATATCGAAGAAATCTAATAAAATTTACGGCTGTCCCGTGCGCCGAGCTTTTTTGTGAACGCTTGTTAAAGAAAAACAGCCTCCTGCGATGCACGGCAGGGGGCTGTTTAACAGAGGAAAGGAGAGAGTGGAGACTTTTGTTTGCTTTTGCTTTGCTGCTGAATGTATTATAGCACAATGTCTTGACGTTGTCAATAATATATTTGTAAAAAATATAATTTTTTCTGAATTTTATATCTTAATATGTCGATGCTGATTTTTGACCGATTTTCTGATGAAAAGACCCCGTATGACGGTTGCCATACGGGGCTTAATGCTGCTTACAGCCTTTTTTCGTCCTCAAGTCTGCGTTTTCTGCTTATTATCGCAAGCGGTGTGCCTGCGCCCGCCGCGCCGCCGATTGCCAGCCCGAGCAGCAGGAAAAGCCACCAAAGGGGATTCCTGTTTTCTTTCGCTTCATCCGTCGATGCGGCAACGGCTTTCTCTGTGACGGACGATGAGACTTCAACGATCTCGCTGTATTTTTCGCCGTAGTCGTCCTCGTAGCTGATAGTGAGAGCTCCGCTGACCTCGCCGAGGATGCCGCTGCCGGGGCGCAGATTCGCCGTGCCGCTCTTGCTCTCGCCCGCAGCTATCGTGCCGATGAGAATAGAGCCGCCCGAGCTTACGCCCTCAACGTCAAACTGCATGATGCAGTTGTATATCGTGCTCTTGCCGGTATTCATAAATACCACGCTGACCGCCGAGGAGTCGCCCTGCACGAGCTTTGCGGGCAGAGCCGCGCCGCTGTATTCAAGGCTCACAGATTGGCGCACGGGTATGCGTACGGTGTCGCTTGAGGTGAGCTGAGTGCCTTCGTCGTCCTCATATTCGGCGGTGATCGTCGCCTTGTGCTCGCCCGATTTTGCTGTGTTTGCCGCGGTGAGATTTATCACCCATGCGTATTCGTTCCCCGCACCGAGCAGCGGCAGATAGGCCGTGCCGAGCCCGTCGCATATCAGCTCCCCGCTCTCCTCGGCAAAGGTGAGCTTGATGCTTTTCATCGCCTTTTTGGTGCTTGTGTTTTTGATTTTTACCGTCACGGCGGTGCTGCTCCCGGGGGAGACGAAGCCGCCGCCGATGTCGCAGCCCGTCACCATTGCCCTCGGCTGAGATTTGTCGGTCAATTCTGAGGTCGTCTTTATGCCGCTGACCTTGACGTTTATCGTCTCGGTGGATGTGCCGCCGACCCCGCCGCCCGCTGAATAATCCATCGTGAGGGTCAGGGCGTGGTTGCCGTCCGCCGCCTCGGGCAGCACATTCACATTCATCGTCCATTGTGTTTCTCTGCCCGCCCTTATTTCACGGATATAGCCCGAGCCGTTTCTGGTTATGCCGCCCTGAGCGTCGCTGAGGGCTATGCGTATGTCCGTTGCGGCGCTGCTGCGGCTCATATTTTTTATTGTCACGGTTATTCCCGCGCTCTCGCCAGCCGCCAGCTCACCGCCGGGGACGGCAACGCCCGTGACTATCAGCTTCGGCGCCTCGGGGGCTGTCTCCTCTGCCGCAAAGGCTTGACAGGGGAGGAGCAGCAGGCAAAGCACGGCGAAAATTGCAAATATTCTTTTCATCTGTTAAAGCTCCCTTATATTCTCAACTATGCTGTATTTCATCAGCCTGCTGACCTTGGAATACAGATTGACGCTGCAAACGGCAAACAAAACCGCGCAGAATATTGCCGCCTGCCACAACTGCGGCGCGCCGAAATGCTCCGTTATTTCGCTGAGCCCGGTTGAATTCATCGAATGCAATATCGCCGTGAGCAGCAGATACCCGAGCAGATAGACTGCGTAGCCTATTGCCGCGCCTGTGCCCGTCATTGCGATTAGCTGATAAATGAAGGATCCGGTCAATACACTCTTTGAGGCGCCGACCGTCCTCAGCGTGCCGACCTTTTGCTTGCTTTCCCTGACCTGAGCCGTCAGGAAGTTGTTGATAAGGCTGGCGACCGCCGTGAATATCAGCATTATGACCGCAAGCATGGCGAAGAAAACGCCGCGATATGTCTGAGTATTCTCCAAATCATCACGGAATTTTGAATAGATCCTCGGCTCTATCACGTTGATCGCGGCGTTCTCAAGCCCGCTCATTATATCGTCGTCGATTTCCTGAGTTATCTGAACGCCGTCCTGCACATTGAGATTCAGGTCGGAGTAGGGCAGATTCGGGATGAGTGCGTCAGCCGCCTGATGTACGGTAATTGCAACTATCGGTAGAGCCGAATACGTCCAAACCGTGTATCTGTCGCCGGAGCGATAATTACTGACTATTGCTCCGATTCTCACTTTTTTCTTCGTCACCGTCATACCCTCGGGGTGATCAAAGGCTTCGGCGTCGTTTATGCTCACGCCGTCAAAGAGTGAATCCTGCGTTTCGGGCATTCTGTCGCAGCTGGCGACCGTCAATTCTATCTCGTCGCCGACGTGGAAATAATCCTGCTTTGTAACAAGATCGCATCCCTCCTCTTCCTCCGGGGATATATCCAAATTAATGAACGGATAAGTCCACGACGCGCCGTGACTGTCGGTCTTATATTCGGTTTTGACACTTATCCGCTGAGGCACATATAGGATTATCTCCTCGCCGGAAAGTAATTTATCCGTGTTTATGCTGCCCTCGATCACCAGCGGAGCAAACAGACTTTTGATTTCGCTCGTGTCATACGAATGCACAACGGCTTCGGCGTAGTCACCGCTTAGCGAGTAGTATTCACGGCGGTTTTTGTATTCGTCATTTTCAGCGATATTGCCGCTCTTGACCGAATTTTTCAGCTGTTCCAAGGTCTCTGCCATTTCTTCGTCGGTATAGGGTCGGCTTATGTCATATATGGCTTTTGCCTTAAAAAGATTGACGTAATCCGATTCGCCGCTTAGAGGGATTATTATTTTGCCGTATTTTGCGCCCGTGACCTTGCCGATATACGGCGTTGCCTCGACCTTGCGCCTGACCTCGTTGCTGAATGACGACTCATTTTCGAGAAGCGGATAATTCACATAGTTCGACCAGACAGTGCCGCCGCTTCGTGACATGGAATAATCGGGCATGGTCTCTATATAGTCGTAGTCGCTGAGAACATACCTCATGAAGTTAAAGGCGCAGCAGATGAGCACCACCGACAGAGCAAGCAGAGTGCTCACGAGGACGAAGCGACCCTTGCGGAATATAAGATTTCGCCTTGCTATCAGCTTTGATGGGTCGAAGCTGAGCTTGTTTTTGAGCTTCAGCCGCTTCATATTGCGGGTCATGTCGATATCTCTGATAGCCTGCACCGGTGTTATCTTTGAGGCTCTGACCAGAGGGACAAGCGCCGCCCCCATTACGCAGGCAATGCCGAGCAAAGCGCCGAGCAGCAGTATGGGCACATTCAGCGTGAAGATGAAGCCGTCGCCGACCGCCTTGGTCACGGCGAATACCGCCCCGATCGAGAGCAGAATGCTTGCGGGGGCGCAGATGAGGCTTATCACCAGCGCCTCTCTGCCGTATATTCTGATTATCTGCCGCTTTGTTGCGCCGACGGCACGCAACATGCCGATCTGCTTGCGCCGCTCTGCGAGATTTGAGCTAAAGGAATTGATTATGCCTATGCAGGATATGAGCGCCAGCACCGCCGCAAAGACGCACAGCAGCACCGTCCTTAGCAGATACGGAGTGTTGTCGCCGTAAAAGCCGTAGAAGTCAGAAGAATTCCATTCACCGACCTCAATACCGTAAGAGTCAAAGAATTCAAGCATGGTCTGATATCTCAAAAAGCCGGCGGAGGCGTTGGCGTAGCAAACTCGGTGCAGCTTTTGGGTTGACGGGTCATATTCCGAGGCGTTCACGACGGCCGATGGGTAATGCTCTGTATCAAACGAGTTACGCATACTGTTTATTAGATTCTTGCGCTTGTCACGCATTATGCCCGTGAGCAGATACGACTTCTCCGCCGCATTTGCGCCGTCAACGTCCTCGACCGTCAGCGTTATCGTGTCGCCGACCTTGGCGCCGCTCAGCCCGAGGGCTATCAGCGCCGAGCGCTCAATCGCTATTTCGCCCGCCTTTTGGGGCATACCGCCCTCAATGAATGCGGGGTAGGCGAGGGGGATAGCCGCATCGTCAAAGAATGCTATCGCCGTGCCGTTGCTCTTATCCTTAGGGTCGGTGTAGCCGTAACCGAGCACGTTTGCAAAGGCATATTCGGTTATCTTGCCCTGTGCCTGCATCTCGGCAAAGTCGATATCGCCGCAGTCGAGTATGAGCAGGTCGCTGTTGCCGTAGCGAGCCTTTCTGTCCGCTTTGTTTGAGGCGTCCATGCATACGAGCAGCAGCGCTATTGAAACGGCGAAGGTCATTGCGAGAATTATGCCCGTTATCATCAGCAGGTATTGCCTGCGCCTTGCCCTCAGGCTGCCGAGGGCAAGGCGGTTAACAGTCAGCTTTTTCATCTCAGCCCTCCGAATTCTTGGTGTCGGAGACGATGCGGCCGTCCTCGATTGTGATAACGCGCTCCGCCTGCTCGGCAACATGGAGGTCGTGGGTGACGAGTATCAGCGTTACGCCAAGCTCCTTGCCCGTATATTTCAGCAGCGAGAGCACCTCGCGCCCGCTTTTGCCGTCAAGGTTGCCGGTAGGCTCATCCGCAAAGAGCACCGAGGGCTTGTTTGCAAGCGCCCTCGCAATGGCTATCCTCTGCTGCTGGCCGCCCGAGAGCGCCGACGGCAGATGTTCAAGGCGGTCGCGGATACCGAGCATATCTATTATTTTATTCAGATATTCCTCGTCGGGCTTTTTGCCGTCGAGCATGACGGGCAGCAGGATATTCTCATACCCCGTAAGCTCCTGAACAAGGTTGTAGGCTTGGAATACGAAACCGAAACGTCTGCGTCTGAGAATGGATAGCTGATTGTCATTATAGTTCGACAGCTTCACGTCATTATATATAATGTCGCCCGCGGTCGGCGCCTCAAGTGAGCTGAGCAGGTGAAGCAGCGTTGATTTGCCGGAGCCGCTGGGGCCTGTAACGGCGCAGGATTCGCCCTTGTCAAAGCTGACGCTGATATCATCGACCGCCTTTACGGTGTTTTCGCCGCTGATATATTCCTTTGTCAGCGAGGTGCATTCAAGTATTTTCATAATAATCACGCCCTTTCTATCGTATATGATATCATGTCAATCTTTCTTTTCGGTGACTTTAATCTTAAGATTTCGTAAGAAAAAGGGGAGCGTAAAGCTCCCCGCGATTTAATATTGTATTTTTTCCTCGCCCGTGAGGATGGGGAAGCACATAACCGTCCGCAGACCCTTATCGGTATTCTCGGCGGTGACCGTGCCGTGGTGCTTCTCGACTATCGCCTTGGTTATCGCAAGGCCGACTCCTGCGCTGCCCGCTGCCGAGCTTGAGGCGCGGTAAAATCGCATGAAGAGCTTCGGCAGTTCCTCGCTCGGCACTCCGCCGCCGTCATCCTCAAAAACTATCTGCGCCGAGCACTCGCTTTGCTCGACGGCTATATTGATATGCCCGCCGCTGTCTGTGTGCTCGCAGGAATTCTTTATCACGTTGCCTATCGCTTCGCCGAGCCATTGCCCGTCGCAGCGCAGTTGAGCCTCGCCCGAGACGGTTATCACCCTATCGGGGAAGAGCTTACGGAAATATTCGGCGTTTTCAGTCGCAATTTCCGCCAAATTCTCGCTCTTCATCTCAAGCTGATATGAGTCCGAGCGCAGCTTCTCCATTCTGAGCAGCTCGTGTATAAGGCGCTCGGTCTTACTTATAAGCTCGAGCTGCTTTTCGTTCCTCGGGGTCGGTGCTTCGGCTCTGTCCATCTCGCAATAGAGCCGCAGACCCGCAAGCGGAGTTTTGAGCTGGTGCGATATATCCGCAACGAAGCGTTCGTTCTCCCTGACGGCGTTCCCCGTGTTCGCCTTTTCAAGCAGCAGGGCATTCTCAAGCTCGCCAACGCTGTTCTCAAGCTGTGAGAGCTTATCGTCCTTTAGGCTTAGGAAAGGCTCGCCGCCGCGCATGAAGCTGTCAATGCTGCGCTTCAATGCGCTGAGCCGCCGATTTTTGATTATTATCGCCGCCGCAAGCGCTATGATCACGGCAATCAAAACGACGATAACGGATATCAGCAGTTCATTCATTGCCGTCCTCCCATCTGTAGCCGACGCCTCGCACGGTCACAATATGCTCTGCGCCGATCTTTTCGCGCAGGCGGCGGACGGTGACGTCCACCGTGCGCGCGTCGTCGCCGACGTAGCCATAGTTCCAGACCTGCTCCATCAGGTCGACGCGGGAGAAGACCTTGCCGGGGTGGCTGGCGAGGAACGTCAAAAGCTCATACTCGCGCTGTGTGAGGTCGATGGGCACGCCGTTTTTGCGCACCTGAAAGCTGTCGGTGTTGATGGTGATGCCGCCGTTGCCGTCGCCGTTGGTACGGGTCCAGTTCATCATATCGGTGGACTCGTAGATCTCAACTTTCCGAGAACCGTTAACCTGGTTCTGGCTCCAGCCCATTGACGAGACCTTGAGATCAGTGGCAATCAGGTAGTACTTGTCGCCTTCGTGGGAACGCAGCACGAACATGTCACGCAAGCCACCCGTGTCTGCATCATTGGTAAGTACCGCCTGGCCATTGTTGCGAGTCTTAAACGTGAAGAAATCGTTCTTCTCAGTGGAAGCCACCCAGGCCTTTTCTCCACCGTTGCTGTCGCTCTCAAAAGTGACGGCCGCATAGCCGGTGTCAGGCGCGATGCGGGTCTTCTCCTTGACAGTGACCTCGATGGTCTTGGTGACCTTCTCACCGCCGTTGTAGGAAGCGGTGGCGGTCAGCGTAACCGTCGCCGTAGGCCGGACGATTGATGATGCCAGCACCACGATACGGGTCATCGGCACCAGTGGTCTTGTTTTCGTACTTCTCGTTAGTGGACGTAATGAGCTTCTCGTCCGAGGACTTCCACGTAATCGCCGAGCCGTTCTTGGTGCCCTTGGCGACTAGCGGCAGATTCTCGGCCGCCGGAACTTTCAGCGCAGCAATCGCGGCATCGAGGTCGGCTGCGGCGGCGTTCTGGGCGTTCATCGGCTCAACGGTGACGGGCAGTTCGGCCTTCACACCACCCAGCTCAGTGGTGGCGGTGATGGTGGCAGTACCAGCCTTGACGCCGGTTACAGTACCGTCTGCGGCGACCTTGGCCACGGACTCATCGGAGGAGGACCAGGTGACGTTCTTGCTCACGGCGTCGTCCGGAGTGACGGTGGCGGTGAGCTTGGTGGAGTCCTTCTCAATCAGGGTGAGCTTGTTGTTCACCACACCGGTACCGGAAATCGCAACGGCGGTCGGCATGGTCAGGTCAGCGCCCCTGTAGACCTTGATATCATCCATTGCACCATTCCAGTACTCATCGACGGAGTAGAACGACTTGCCGATGTAGGCGGTGGTCGCACCGAGATCGCTCATCTTGATGCCGGTGTTGGCCTTGAAAATGATCAGGGCATTGTTGCGGAACACGGCAAGGTTGGTGCCGTCCACGACAATCTTGTAATCGGCCCAGCTGTTGTCGTTGCCGGAAACGGTGACCTTGGATCCCTGTTCGTTACCCCAGTTGTTGTTGGAGATAACGCCCTTGATGGCGGTCTTGCTGTTGTAGAACATCAGGTACTTGTTGGCGTTGGCCTGATCGGTGGTGTTGGCGTCGTTCGAGCCGTCCTTGCCGACGATGAACGAGAAGAACTTGCCGCTGTCGTCGTGACGAGTCTTGGACGCGAACTCCAGAGTGAAGGAGTCGCCCGCATCCTTGAACAGCTGGTCATCGATCTGGGCGTACTGGCCACCGCCGCGCAGTGAGAGCGCCTCGTTGTTGCTGCGGTCACCGTACTGTTCGATCTTGGCGCCGTCCTTCAGCGTCAGGTTGTACTTGCCGGTCGAATCGGCAATCGCGCTGTTCGTGGTGCCGTTTTTGCCCGTGAAGTCCCAGCTGGCGAGCAGCGTCGGTTCAGCAGCCTTAGTAGTCTGCACTGTCGCGGTATCGGTTGTCTGTGGTTGGGAATCTTCCGATTCCATGGCATACGTCGTCGGAACTACTGCCACCATCGTTGATATTGCAATCAACGATGCTGCCATCTTCTTCCAATGCTTCACCGCATCTCTCCTTGTCCTTTGCCTCGACCCACTTGTCGGGTGTCTCGTTCGCCTCTACGTGAACGCAAACATTATTTGCGATGATACCATTACGGCACTGAGACTCAGTGTGCCAGATTCCTTATGTATATAAGCACTTACGGGGGCAACCGCCCAGTCCGAACACCCCCCGTATGTCAAAAGCCCCCTTCCAAGCCAATCACTAATACCCCCTCAATCGGCACCCCGCTCCGCCAGCCGCCCCAAACTGTTATCAATTTGTTATCTTTACCGCGCTTGCGTGGACAGAGAGCGCTCAGACCTCGAAGATCGCCGCATATTCGCGAGAGAACCCGCCTAGTCAATGAGATATGGATTGAAAACACGCTCGGTAACGGGGATATGGAGCATCAGCATGGTGCCGTAACCAAGGATCACCAGGAGGAACAGTCCACCGGGCATGTAGAACCAGCTGGCCACCAGCAGCGCCACGAACACGGCATCCACGATGACCAGGGCCACGGTCATCGCGATGTGGGAGATGCCGAAGATGAAGGCGTTCTTCAAGGTGCCGGCCACGGTGTTCTCGAAGCGTGCCTGAAGCGCGAACACCCATTCGAAACCGATAAGCCAGAGGATGGTCAGCGCGAATTTGATGATGAGCAGCGGCGTGATCTGCAGGACGATCCATGACCAGACCAGTGCAATCAGCGCCACCAAGAACGGCAGCCACAGCAGTGTGGCTTTGATGAAGTTGGCTTTGAATGACTTGAAGTAGTTGGCGGTTACGCCTTTGCCCTCGCCCTCGATGGAGCGGCGACAAGCATCATGACCGGCGGTCAGGGCCGCACCGATGGTGATGAGCGGAATCGAAGTGACCAGCATCAGAATGTTGATCCACACGCCGTCAACAAGATTGCTCCACGCGCGCATGAATTTCGAGTCCGGTGCCAGCCAGTTCATCAACTACTCCTTGTACAGCTTTTGGCTCCCCTCAGGGAGGGGAGCCAAATTGTCGGGCTCAACCCTTGACCGCTCCGCCTTCGGCCCTGCAATTACGGACTCGCCTACGACGAGGCTCATCATTAGCTTCGCCGCTGTCGCGGCTCAGCCTGGAGCCTGCTGGAAGCCCACTGGGCTTCCAGCCATGGGCTGACGACGCGAGTCGTCAGCCCTTGACGGCTCCCGCCATGACACCAGAGACTATATACTTCTGGCATACCAAGTAGAAGACGATGATGGGGATGATGGCCAGCACCAGGCAGGCCATCATGGCGCCCATATCCACGGAACCGTAGCCGCCCTTGAGGTATTGCACGGCGACCGAGACGGTCTTGTACTTGCCGAGGTCGAGCGTCAGGTACGGCAGCAGGTAGTCGTTCCAGATCCACATGGCTTCGAGGATGGCCACCGAGACGATCGACGGCTTCATAATCGGCACCACGATCTGGAAGAAGATGCGCGGTACGCTCGCACCATCGATCATGGCGGATTCCTCAAGCTCCTGCGGAATGCCCTTGATCACGCCGGTGAAGATGAACACGGCCAGGCCGGCGCCGAAACCGAGGTATACGATGCACAGGCCCCACGGGGTGTTGAGCTTGAGCATGTCGGCCAGCTTGGACAGGGTGAACATCACCATCTGGAACGGCACGATCATGTTGAACAGGAACAGCGTGTACAGCAGCTTGGCTGCCCAGTTGTTCACACGGACGATCCACCATGCGCACATCGAGG
>OHVB01000708.1_pt1 | contig 11366 bp, 12 predicted proteins | sample 1579331 | NCBI WGS metagenome assembly OHVB01 (sample SAMEA3882503, study PRJEB24775) | human gut metagenome | biome: human-associated habitat; feature: intestine environment; material: feces | place: Netherlands | collected 2009/2010
GGTAATCTGGAATTTTGGCTACATTACTGTAAACGGAGCGAACGGCAACGATTCGGTTAAAAAGATGAAACATAGTATATTGTCACACATTGACACTTTACCATGATAAGGTTAAAATAAAGATAAATTATGCACTGCAAGAGAAATTGGACAGTTGCAATATTATTCTGAATTTCGGTGGTTTGCCGGGATTATTTGGACAGGAGCGAATATGTTATGATAGCAGAAAAAATGAAACCTTATGTAAAAAATAATTCAGCCATCCGTATGATGTTTGAGGAGGGAAATCGTCTCAGAGCCATTTACGGTGCGGACAAAGTTTATGATTTCAGTCTTGGGAATCCCAGTGTTCCGGCACCGGAGTGTGTGAAGGAGGCTATTATTGATCTGGTGAACGAAGTGGAGCCGACAGTGCTTCATGGTTATATGAGTAATGCAGGATTTGAGGATGTGCGCCAGACGATTGCGGAATCTCTGAACCGTCGCTTTGGGACAAAGTTTGCGGCGAAGAATCTGATTATGACGGTTGGGGCAGCCAGCGGTCTGAATGTGATTTTCAAGACGATCCTGAATCCAGAGGAAGAAGTGATTGTTTTTGCACCATATTTTCTGGAATATGGTGCATATGTGCGCAATTTTGATGGCAAGCTTGTGGAAATCTCTCCGGATACAACCACATTCCAGCCGAATCTTGAGGAGTTTGAGCAGAAGATTACAGCAAAGACAAGAGCAGTGATCGTAAATACACCTCACAACCCCACTGGTGTTGTATATTCCGAAGAGACGATCAAAAAGCTCGCCGCTATCATGGAGGCAAAGCAGAAAGAATTCGGAACAGACATCGTTCTGATCTCCGACGAGCCTTATCGTGAGCTGGCTTATGACGGAGTAGAAGTTCCGTATCTCACAAAATATTATGACAATACCGTAGTGGGATACTCCTACAGCAAATCATTGTCACTTCCGGGAGAACGTATCGGATACTTGGTTATTCCGGATGAATTAAAAGACAGTGAAGAAGTACTTTCCGCAGCCAATGTCGCAACACGTATCCTCGGATTTGTTAATGCACCGACACTGCAGCAGAAGGTAGTAGAAAAATGCCTGAATGAAAAGACAGACCTTTCTTTCTATGATCGCAACAGAGAAGATCTGTATAACGGACTGAAAGAGTGCGGATTTGAGTGCATTAAGCCACAGGGAGCATTTTATTTGTTTGTGAAATCACCGGTTCCGAATGAGAAGGAATTCTGTGAGACTGCAAAGAAATATAATATTCTGATCGTGCCGGGAAGTTCGTTTGCATGCCCTGGATATGTAAGACTTGCGTACTGCGTATCACATGAGACAATCGTGAATTCCCTTCCAAAATTCAAAGAACTGGCGAAAGAATATTTCTAGGAGAGCAGCATGAAAGCATTTGAAAAGAACATTCGAAAAGTAGAACCGTATGTGCCGGGCGAGCAGCCACAGCGCAAAGTAATCAAGTTGAATACCAATGAAAACCCATACGCACCTGCACCGGGCGTGACAAAGGCGTTGGAGGAGATGAATACAGACCGTCTGCGTCTGTATCCGGATCCGACGGCGGCACCACTCGTAAATGCGCTGGCTGATTTTTATCATGTGAATCCGGATCAGGTATTCGTAGGAGTAGGATCGGATGATGTGTTATCCATGTGTTTCCTGACATTTTTTAACTCAGAGAAACCAATCTTTTTTCCGGATATCACCTATTCTTTCTATAAGGTATGGGCAGATCTGTACCGCATTCCGTATGAATGCCAGAAGCTTGACGAGAACTTTAAGATTGTAAAAGAAGATTATTACAAAGAAAATGGTGGTGTGATCTTCCCAAATCCGAATGCACCGACAGGACTTTATGAAGATCTGGTTGATGTAGAAGATATTATCGCACACAATCAGGATGTAATTGTGATCGTGGATGAAGCTTACGTTGATTTCGCAGGACGTTCTGCAATAGAACTGATCGATAAATATGAAAATCTGATCATCGTTCAGACGTTTTCAAAAGCAAGATCAATGGCAGGAATGCGTATTGGTTATGCCTTCGGAAATCCGGAGCTGATCAAATATCTGAACGATGTGAAATACTCGTTCAATTCCTATACCATGGACCGCACTACCATTGTGGCCGGCGTGGCATCCATGAAAGACAGAGCGTATTTTGAGGAGTGTTGCCGGAAGATCATGGCAACAAGAGAATGGACAAAGACAGAGCTTAAGAAACTGGGATTTTCTTTCCAGGATTCCAAAGCCAATTTTATTTTTGCCACACATGAGAGCTGTCCTGCAAAAGAGCTTTTTGGTGCTCTGCGGGAGAAACATATCTATGTGAGATATTTCCCGAAAGACAGGATTGATAATCATCTTCGTATCACCATCGGTACCGATGAGGAGATGAAAAAGCTGATTGCGTTTTTAAAGGAATATCTGAAGTAAGACTATTATAAAGGAGGTACTATGGAAGTACTGGTACAGTGGTTTTCAGGCCATCTTGCACAGTTTATCTCTCCGGAGGGCGCTGTGTTCATCATTTCCATGATCCCGATCCTGGAGCTTCGAGGAGGCCTTCTGGCGGCATCTCTTCTGAAAATCTCAGCGGCTAAGGCACTGCCGATCTGTATTGTGGGAAATATTATCCCGATTCCGTTTATCCTGCTTTTTATCCGGCAGATCTTTAAATGGATGAAAAAAACAAAACTGTTCAGATGTTTGATCCTGAAGCTGGAGAACCGGGCCATGGGAAAAAGCGACCAGATCAAGAAATATGAATTTCTGGGTCTGCTGTTATTTGTGGGAATTCCCCTTCCGGGCACCGGCGCCTGGACAGGCGCTTTGATCGCGTCTCTTCTGGAGGTAGATATTAAAAAATCTTCCCTTGCGATCCTGTGCGGACTGTTTCTGGCAAGCGCTATTATGTATATTGTTTCTTACGGAATTGTAGGAAATGTAGTACACTGATATAGAATAAAAAAAGTCCCCTGTTGTTTCTTGCTTTGCAAGGATACAGCAGGGGACTTTTTGACTGCGCGGAAAAATAAATATCTACATCAGCCTTCGCTTCAGCATTTCCGGATTCATGGCATATTTCATGGCGGTGTCCTTTGTGATACGTCCGGATCTGTATAATTCCAGAAGGCTTTGGTCCATGGAACGCATCTGCTCCTGGCTGGAAGTGGAGATCACACCTTCGATCTGGTGGACTTTATTGTCACGGATCATATTTCGGATGGCCGGAGTCAGCCGCATGATCTCAAAAACCGGGATATTACGTCCGTCCACATCCGGGATCAGCTGCTGGGAGATCACGGCCTGGAGGACCATGGAAAGCTGAATGGCGATCTGACGCTGCTGGGAAGGTTCAAATACATCCATGATACGTTCAATGGTATTGGCTGCGCCCAGGGTATGCAGGCTGGAAAGAACCAGATGTCCGGTTTCCGCTGCTGTCATGGCTGTCTGGATCGTCTCGTAATCACGCATTTCACCAAGAAGGATCACATCGGGGCTTTGGCGGAGTGTGGCACGAAGGGAAGTGAGGTAGCTTTCAGTATCTGTGCAGATCTCTCGCTGGCTGACGATGCACTTGTCATGGCGGTGCAGATATTCCAGAGGATCCTCAAGAGTGATGATGTGTCCTTCTCTTGTGTGGTTGATCCGGTCGATCAGGCAGGCCATAGTGGTGGATTTTCCGCTGCCGGCAGAACCTGTCACAAGAACCATTCCACGTGTATAGTCAGCAGTGCTCATAACATCCTCCGGAATCAGGAGCTCAGCAGGATCCGGCAGACGGAAAGCAATGACACGGATAACAGCGGCAAGAGAACCACGCTGCTTGTAGGCGTTGACACGGAATCTGGAAACGCCGGGAATGGAAAAAGAAAAATCATCGTCGCCGGTTTCCAGAAGACGCGAGATATCGCGGTTTCCGGCAAGCTGATAGATCGTGCGCAGCAGTGCCTCCGTTTCGGCAGGCATCAGACGTTCTCCGCTGCTGAAAAGATGACCGTCTATTTTTTCAGCCAGAGGGCGTCCTGCAATGATAAAAATATCAGAGACACGTTTGTTGGCTGCTTTTGCTAAAAATTCCGGAATAGAGGTTTCGGTATTGGACATAGATTTATTCTCCTTTAAATACATTCTGATGATTATCTGGTTTCCAGGTATCGGTAAGGTATGTACTCCATTGACGAATACGAAGAAGATCGCTGTTGTTATCCTGGGGATAAAGAATTTCAAGAATAACAGAAAGCTGCTGGGTATCTGTCATTTCTGCGGAAAAAGCTAAAGTATGTGCAGACGGATCCCAGGAGAAATCTTCTCTAGAATCTGCAAAGGCCTGCACCTGGGCAAAATATTCCGACTCATTGGATGAGTCAGAAGCGTATCCGGTCAGAGAATCCCGGATCTCTGTCACGGTTTCGGTAGCTTTACTGCAGGCGTTATAATATTTTTCTGTCTGCTCAAGAGAATGTTGGGCTGCGCTCATGCCGGTGCGTGAACGGTTCAGAGTGAGCAGTGCCAGAACACAGAGACATAAAACCGAAAAGATCAGAAACAGGGAAGGGATGCCGACCGTTACAAAAAAGGTATGTTTCTGTTTCATTTATTCGCCTCCTTTGAAATCGAACAGACAGGAAAACGGAAAGAGATCTGGTATAGTTCGGTCTGATCGGAAATCTGGCGGAACGAGAGGGTTCCGGATTTTTCCGTAGCTTTTGAAGATTTGCCATCAGGGACGAAAACCATTTCGTAAGAGGCTTCTTTTTTGGAACAGTTTTGCCAGCTGTGATCATAATACCAGATCAGCTCTGTATCTTCGTTTATGCCGTCAGGAAGAAAGGAAAGAAGTTCCCGGAAAGACCCGTCCGTGCCTTCCAGAGCTTCCCCTACAGAAGTAGTCAGGGCTTGTATGTGTTCCAGCTGTTCTGTACGGACCTGATCTTTATGGGCTGCGCCGAAGATCTGAACACAGGCGGCACAGGAAAGAGACAGGAATAAAAGGGCAAGGATCATTTCCATAAGAAACAGACTGTTACCGGAATTATGCTGTGATTTTTTCATGATGCCTCCTTTGCTGCCGCATTGGTGTCAGAGTCGGAGGACGCTGTGCTGTGCAGCAGAAATTGTGTGGAGATATGTTCTGTGCTTTCCAGTGAGATACGGAAAAGACCGTTTCCCAGTTCTTCCGCCTGAAAATCCGAAACAGAAGAAAGGACAGTTCCTGCGGAAGCGCTGGCCGGAAAATCCGAAGCAGTAAAAAGCTCCATCAGGTTTCCGTCTTTCTGATAAATATACGTAATATATTCTTTCCCTTTTATTTCGTCACGGAAACAAAGTGCCGGAGTACCATCCAGAGAACCGGAGAAAATGCCGTTTGCCTGGTCGTGCTGGCGGAACTTGACAGAAAGATAGGTAACAGCAGTTCCCAGTCCGGAATCAGAATCGGTTTGCTTTACTGTTTGCTGATAAAGCCGTGCGGAAAACAGGAGCATCAGCATAAGAAATAACGCAAAGATGCCGAACAGCAGGAGCGAGGAAAAGGAGGAAATGGAATGGTTGGTGTTTTTTGTAAGTTTCATGATGAATGTCCTCCTTTTCGGCTGCCGGACAAAGCGATCACACTGATGGAAGGCAGGAGATTGGAACCATTGGGAACATATTCTACGACAAATCTGCTTTTGTCATAGGTGATATGATAATCCTCAAGAAGCTGCGAAAGATCCTGCGGATATTCACCGGTCAGGGCGTAAGTCCGGATCGCACTGCTTTTCAGAGCCTGTTCCAGAGCATCCTGTTCTTTCTGCAAAGCCTGACCGGAAGTCCGGCTGATCCCGGCTATAAACAGCGAACAGACAAGAACAAGAAGAATCACAGGGAAAAGAAGCTGAAGGCTTCGAAAAAATTTTTTTCTGCGACTTTCAAAAAGGTTCATTTTGTCACCACCTTACATTGCAAAATCTGAGAGAATACCCAAAAGGGGCATCATCACAGAAAGCAGTACAAGCCCTACCAAAAGCGAAAGCAGGATCACAATGGTAGGTTCTACAACAGAAACCGCCTGGGAGATCAGTCCCACGGATTTTTCGGTGTATTGGAGGGAAAGTTTTTTGAATGTCTCATCACTGGATCCGGAGTAGAAGGACACTGTGATAAGACGCCCTTCCATACCGCTGAAAAGACCGGTTTCTGTAAGCGCTTTTGAAAAAGCTTCTCCCTCTTCCAGAAGTTTTGCGGTTTTTTCGACCTTTTCCAGAATCTCCGGCTGTGAGAGAAGTGCCTTGGTAAGGTCCAAAGTGGTCTCAGGAGAAAGTCCGCTGCGAAGTCCCAGGGAAAGTCCCTGTGTCAGACGGCTGTAATCCATGGCAACGGGGATCTCACGGAATACCGGAAGATGTGTGACCATTTTTTTTAACAGCGTATGCCCTTTTTCCGTGAGACTGAAAAAAAGGATGCATCCGATGAGCACAACGGCAAGGACGAGAAAGAGAGCAGAATAACGGCTGATCATATTTCCGGCATTTAAAAGACCGCGGGAAACCCCGTTCATTTCCAGTCCCATCTGCTGGAATACCTGCTGGAACACAGGAAGAACCTTCAGCAGAAGTACCAGGATCACCACAGCCATCATTCCAAGCATGATAAGCGGATAGGTGACGGCACTGCGGATCTGATCCGAGATCTCCTGCTCCTGGTCATAATGATCCGAGAGGCTTGCCATGATCTCATCCAGACATCCGGTTTCCTCGCCGGTTTTTACATAGGCAGTCATGGATTTTGGAAAATATCCGGATTCCTCCAGCGCCTGGGAGAGAGAACCTGTTTCTTCTACGGAACGGATCAGCGGAGTAAGGATCTCCCGGTCTGTGTCAGTTTTGCTTTCGTCGCAGAGGATGTGAAGTCCCTCTGCTGTAGAGATACCGGAATGTAGCAGCATTCCCATCTGCCCGCAGAAGCTGGATAACTCCCGGGCTGTAAGTTTGTATTTCATAATATGTCTCCTTTTTGCGGATGGTCAGTCAGTAGGTATATTGCACTGTGTAGTTGCTTTCGTCTCCGATGTATTCCTGGATCGCTTCGTTGTCGCTGCTGTTAGCGTCAAAAGTGGGATCCATCAGCTCCCAGGTATCTCCGTCAAAAGAGGCGGCTTTTGTTACCCAGCCTTTGTCACGGATATAGACATCGACCCAGGCATGCTTGATATCTCCGGAATATCCGATCTCAAGTTTGCAGGGAATGTCCTGGCTTCTGAGCATGGCAGTGAGCAGTGCCGCGTAATCGAAACAGATCCCGGTTCCGGTCTTGAGAGTTTCGTCCACATTGGGAAGATAACCGGCTTCCACAGTCTCTGCCTTATGATAATCATAGGTGATGTGGGTGGTGATATAAGTGTAGAAGGTTTTCAGCATATCAACATCCTTACTTTCCTTGGTGACAAGAGACCGGGCCAGCTTACATGCCTGGCTTTTTTCAGAAAAGTCCACATATTGATTGGGATACAGGAAGGGAAGAAACTCATTTTTTAGCTTTATATGGAGGGTTTCCATATAGAGCGCAGCGTACTGACTTCCGTTTACCTGCTGATAACAGGTAGCCTGATAGTCTCCGGAACCCTCCGAAAAGGGAATGACAGCACTTTTTCCGGGATCCAGGAAATAGGAGTAAAGGACACCGGAGGGTGAAGTGAGCTGTATGTTCATGCGGGAATCGGAGGAGTCTGACTGTGCAATGAAATAGCCCTGTTCTTGATTGGAAATGTCCAAAATCAGAGGGGAGCTTCCCAAAGTCTGTTTGCCGGGAGCTTCCGGTGTCAGAACCTGTGTGGGGGAATAAACAGGTGGTTCCTCGCCGGAACCGCCTGAATTTCCACAGCCTGCCAGAATAACGATGATTCCGGAAAGAAGCAATACAAAAAAGAGACGGACAGATAAAATTTTTGACATATTTGCCGTTCTCCTGTTATATCATGTTTTCTTTTTTCTTTTACAGACAACAGTATAGCAGATTCTGGAAAAAAAAGACAGAAGAAGGAGGGAAAATAAGGCACAAAATGTTGACATTTCAAACGTAAGGCAATATAATATATATAAAGGCAAACCTGTTGAAAAACAGGGACGCAAAGCCAAGGGTCTAAGGTCACAATTGAATGACTATGACAGCCGGTTGCCGCATTAAATTCCGATTTAGTGACGTATTCGGATTGCATCCAGGTGAAAAGGATTTATGTGTTGACGCGGCCGTTTATTTTAGAAAATAAGCGGTTTTTTTGATGCAGAAATTCTGCGGCCACCATGTATGGATGACGGATGGGACGTCCGTTTTCAGAAAGGTGTGAAAAGTATGAAGAAAATGAACCTTAAGAATTTCTTTATGAAGAAAAAGATTGCTGCCGGATGTATCGCAGCAGCTGCATTGATCACAGCAGGAAGTTTTGCAATGGTATGGCAGGATTCACAGGTGCCGGAGCTGCCTAATTACACAGATCCGGTGGTAGAGCAGACCATCACAGACGATGATACACCGCTGGCATCCCAGCCGAAGGTTACAACGAAGACAACCAAGAGCAGCAAGACAACCAAGAAAAATCTTAAATTAAAGAAAGCATCTGCTAAGACTTATACCAAGAAACTTCCTACAACCAAGAAAGTTTCCAATAAGACAACCAAGAAGAATCAGACAACAACAGTAAAAACACAGACAACAGTACAGACTGATACAAGCCAGAAGTATACAAAGAAATCCAAAAATGTAGTACAGACCCAGAAAGTCACTACAACAGTGAAGACAACTACAACAGTTGTTGCGGCCGCTAAGACAAGTGCTGCGAAGACAACCACAACAGCAACAGCTGCCAACGCAAAAAAAGAAAAATACACCGTCAGCAATGTAGCTTCCGTCGCACCTCAGATGGACAGCAGAGTACTGAACGCATTTACGAAGATGGGATTTACTGTAACCATCGATCCGAGTGTTTCTTACGCAGGTTATTTTGATGGAAAAACAAGAAGCATCACTCTGAGATATGAAGATGATACGATTTATCATGAGCTTGGACATTATCTTGCATTTATCGCAGGTAATGTGGATAAATCCGCTGCGTTTACTTCCGTTTACAACAGTGAAAAATCGAAATTCACAGGTGTGAGAAAAGCATACGCAACCCAGAACGCATCTGAGTATTTTGCGGAATCTGTTCTTGAATACACAGAAAACCCTGCTACATTGAAAGCACAGCGTCCTCAGACATACGAAGCAATTGTGAACGCACTTTCTAAAGTTACAGATGCTCAGGTTACCAAGATCATGAACGTTTATAAAGTAATCTGGAAATAATCAGTTATAAAGCCAGACACCCGGGACAGGTTCCCGGGTGTTTTTTTGTAGGATCTTTTTTCGCTGTCGACAAAAATTTCTTGCATTGCCTTAAAAATAGTGTATATTATTATCATAATCAAATATTCATAACGGTTCAGATACCAGTGCAGTCGTGTCAGACTGTATCGGATTTCCAACAATAATTTATAAAATTTTACATTTATCATAAGAATAGAGGATTTATTTATGAGAGAAAAATATGAATCATTATCTCTGGCAGTATTGAAAGATTTGGCCAAAGCGAGAGGGATGAAGGGAATTTCCACTTTAAGAAAACCGGCACTGATCGAGAGAATGTTGGAGGAAGATGCGAAGGGAACGGAAGAAGGAAATGTTGAAGAAGCGAAGCAGACAACTTCCCAGGACAACACCCCGAAAGAAAAGAAACAGCAGAACGAAAGAACAGAGTATCGTACACGGACAGCAGGAGATGCAGTGCAGGAACGAAGAGAGTACCGTACAGATCGGAGTGAGCAGGAACACAGAAACGGAAATGTCCGCAGAGAATACGGCCGTGATAATTACAGAAAATCCATGAAAGAAGACCGTGTATCTGTGCGTGAGAACGGGAATGAAACAGAAACACATACAGAAGGAACTGTACCGTCAGAATCGACACAGCTGGACAGCGGAGAGAAAGCCAACGGAATCCTGGAAGTGCTTCCTGACGGATATGGATTTATTCGTTGTGCCAATTATCTTCCGGGAGAGAATGATATTTATGTTTCTCCTTCCCAGATCCGCCGTTTTAATCTGAAAACAGGAGATATCATTCAGGGAAATATCCGGATCAAGACACAGGGGGAGAAATTCAGCGCCCTTCTTTATGTGTCATCGATCAATGGTTTTCATCCCAGTGAAGGGCAGAGAAGATATAATTTTGAAGATATGACACCGATCTTTCCAAACGAACGTCTTGTCATGGAACGGGCAGGGGGAACAACTGCCATGCGTATCGTAGATTTGATCAGCCCGATCGGAAAAGGCCAGAGAGGTATGATCGTGTCTCCGCCAAAAGCAGGTAAGACAACGCTGTTAAAAGCGGTTGCAAAATCCATTGTCCACAGCAATCCGAATATGCATGTGATCATTTTACTGATTGATGAACGTCCGGAGGAGGTTACCGATATCAAGGAGGCAATCCGGGGGGAAAATGTGGAAGTTATCTACTCTACCTTTGATGAGCTTCCGGAGCATCATAAAAGAGTATCTGAGATGGTAGTAGAGCGTGCCAAAAGACTGGTAGAGCATCATCAGGATGTTACGATCTTATTAGATTCCATTACAAGATTAGCAAGAGCCTATAACTTGGTCGTACCACCAAGCGGAAGAACATTATCCGGTGGACTTGACCCGGCAGCACTGCATATGCCAAAACGTTTCTTTGGTGCGGCGCGAAATATGAGAGAGGGCGGAAGCCTGACAATTTTAGCAACGGCACTGGTAGATACGGGCAGCAAGATGGATGACGTTATTTACGAGGAATTCAAAGGTACCGGTAATATGGAACTTGTCTTAGACCGCAAGTTGTCAGAAAAACGTGTATTCCCGGCAATTGATATTGTAAAATCAGGAACAAGAAGAGAAGATCTGCTTTTAGATAAAGAAGAATTAGAAGCAGTTGGCATCATGCGAAAAGCAATTAACGGTATGCGTACTGATGAGGCAGTGGAAAATATCCTGAATATGTTTGCGAGAACAAGAGACAACCAGGAATTTATCCATATGGTGAAAAAGAACCGGATTGTATAAAAAGAACTTGATTTTTCGTAAAAACCATGATAAAATAATAACGCTGTTTATTCGGGACTATTCTTTGCAGTAAGTGCCATATGCGGATCGGGCATACGGGCATAAGAGAATAGAGACAGACAGGAACATAATAACGATAAGATTATAAAGAGGTGAAAATCATGAAGGCAGGAATCCATCCAGATTACTATCAGGCAACTGTTACATGTAACTGC
>OHVB01000709.1_pt1 | contig 11362 bp, 9 predicted proteins | sample 1579331 | NCBI WGS metagenome assembly OHVB01 (sample SAMEA3882503, study PRJEB24775) | human gut metagenome | biome: human-associated habitat; feature: intestine environment; material: feces | place: Netherlands | collected 2009/2010
CCCCTGCTTTAGCTGTTGGGAGTGTCAAATCGTTTTCCACATGTAAGATCATTCCGGGGAAGACGGTCAAATAAAATGAAAATACAGATGAGGAGAAAATAAAATGTTATTTTTTGTAAACGATTACTGCGAGGGAGCCCATCCGGCGATCCTCCAGAAGCTTCTGGAAACCAATATGGAGAAGCTTTCCGGCTATGGCACAGACAAATACTGTGATTCTGCAAAGGAGAAGATCCGTAAAGCCTGTGGCTGCCCGGATGCAGAGGTGTTTTTCCTGGTGGGAGGAACCCAGACCAATGCCACGATCATAGGTTCTGTCCTGAACCGTTATGAAGGTGTTCTTGCGGCGCAGACCGGACACGTAAGCTGTCATGAGGCCGGAGCAATCGAGTATACAGGACATAAGGTACTGACACTTCCGGCAGAAAACGGAAAGATCAAAGCAGAAAGTATCACAGATTATGTGGAAACTTTTTATGGGGATGAAAGTCACGACCATATGGTATTTCCGGGAATGGTTTATATTTCCCATCCGACAGAGTACGGAACACTTTATACGAAGAAAGAGCTGGAGGAAATTTCCGAGGTATGCCATAAATACGAGCTTCCGCTGTTTCTGGACGGAGCAAGACTTGGCTACGGTCTGGTAAGTCCGGAAGCAGATGTGACACTTGAGGATATCGCCAGATGTACAGATGTGTTCTACATCGGCGGAACCAAGGTCGGTGCACTCTGCGGTGAGGCAGTGGTCTTTACGAAAAAAGCTCCGAAGCACTTTATGACTATGGTGAAGCAGCAGGGAGCCCTTCTGGCAAAAGGCCGTCTTCTGGGAATCCAGTTTGACACACTGTTTACCGATGATCTGTATACAAGGATCAGCAAAAATGCTATTGAAACAGCTATGAAGCTGAAAAGAGCCCTTCAGGAAAAAGGATATCAGCTTTTCCTGGATTCTCCCACGAACCAGCAGTTTGTAGTTTTGGAAAATAAAAAGAAAGAAGAACTGGGCAAAGAAGTTCAGTTTGATTTCTGGGAAAAATATGATGAAGATCATACAGTGATCCGTTTTGCCACAAGCTGGGGAACAAAAATGGAAGATATTGACGCGCTGATCGAGTTGCTGTAGGGCTGTCGGCAGACGATAAAAGAGATGAGATGGAAAAACTCCGTGAGGTCCGGGTGAATGCAGACCTCACGGAGTTTTTGTTTTCGAAAATTATAACTTCTTACCTTTCTCAGCAGCTGCGGTAAGCGCTTCGAATACGGCACTGCGGAAGCCGCTCTTTTCCAGGGTGCGGACACCTTCAATGGTAGTTCCTGCCGGTGAGCAGACCATGTCTTTCAGGTCTCCCGGGTGTCTGCCGGTTTCCAGAACCATTTTTGCGCTGCCGAGAACAGTCTGGGAAGCAAATTTATAAGCCTGTTTACGAGGCATTCCCTGGCTGACAGCGGCATCTGCCATGGCTTCGATAAACATAAACACATAAGCCGGTGAACAGCCGCCTACAGCGCCTGCGGCGTCCATCAGACGCTCCGGTACCACTTCGGTACAGCCAAAGCTGTCTGTGATCTTAAGGATTTCTGCCAGTTCGTCTTCCGAAACCCGGTCATTGGTACATACAGCAGTCATTCCGGCCCCAACCTGTGCAGGAGTATTAGGCATAAAACGGACAACTTTCAGAGGAAGACCGGCTTTTTCTTCCAGCCATGCAAGAGTCTTGCCGGGAGCGATTCCGATGATGGTGTGCTCTGTCGTGAGACTGTCGTGGACCTCTGTGAGAACTTTCTCATAAAACTGCGGCTTTACTGCAAGAACGACAGTTTTTGCAGATCTGACTATTTCATTGTTATCCAGAGTGGTGACAACACCAAGAATTTTTTCACTGCGCGCTCTGCCTTCGTCTGTAAGGTTGGAAACAATGATCTCGTCCTTTGAAAAGATCCCCTGACGGAGAATACCGCCGATCATGGCAGAGGCCATATTTCCACATCCGATAAATCCAATCTTCATAAACAAAAATCCTCCTTGAAATTTATAAAAAAGGACACGCCTGACTGCGTGCCCTCTTTGGCAATGAAAGCAGATAACGGGAATCGAACCCGCCTCCTCAGCTTGGGAAGCTGATGTTCTACCGATGAACTATATCTGCCTGCATTACTAATTATAGCACCTGAAATAAGAAATACAAGTGCGATTTACGATACCAGTCAGTGATCGCTCTGCGTTACTGTTCATTGGTAATATTCCGCGAAGCGTGTTACTGAGAACGGGGTGAACAGTAATCGCTCTGCCAGCCCTGGCTCATGGTACTGTTATGATATCTGGTGGAATAAGTTACATCTTCTCCGAACCAGTCCGGCGCAGTGTAGGCATTGGCGGCTTCCTCTGTAGGAAATTCCACCTCAGCCAGAAGAACTCCCTCGTATTCTCCGTGGAACACATCCAGTTCAATAAAAAGTCCGTCTTTTTCCGGGATCACATAGCGGTCCTTGGTAATGAGGATACCGTCTGCTTTAGGCTTCAGATGCTCATAGGCTTCAGCGGTGAGCGGAAGATTATATTCTTCACGGCTCATGAGACCCTTGGATTTGTAAGTAAGAAAATAGTCATCATCCTGCCGGCGGATGCGGACGACAGGGGAAGTGCAAAGATACCCCTGCTCGATTCTGTGGCAAGGATAAGAAACCAGATCCTGCGGAAGGTCATCCTTCCGGATCAGAAATTTACGTTCGATCTCCATATAAAAAACCTCCGGATTTGTGAAATGAAAAGATATTATGTTCAGTCTACAGGAAAAAAACAGGATTTGCAATGGCATATCTGTTGAAATTTCTTGACATTTTCAGATGGAAAAAGCATTATGGAAGGGAATGGGGAATACAGAAAATATTTATGGATTTTATAAAAGAAAGGATGAACAGGATCATGAGTAAAGTATATATTTTTTTCGCAGACGGATTTGAAGATATCGAGGGACTGACTGTGGTAGATCTGATGCGGAGAGCCGGAATTGATATTCAGACAGTGTCTATTAAAGAGACAAAAGAGATTAAAACTTCCCATGGAATCCACCTCCTTACAGACCGTACATTCGGAGAATGTGATTTCTCTGATGCGGACATGCTTGTGATCCCGGGAGGAATGCCAGGAACAAAATATCTGGAGGAATATAAACCGCTGACTGAGCTTCTGACAGATTTCTATCAGAATGGTGGCAAGGTAGCAGCTATTTGTGCGGCACCAGGTATATTCGAGAGACTTGGATTCCTGAAAGGCAGAAATGCTACATCGTACCCATCTGTTATGGAACAGCTTAAAAGTGCCAGAACATCTCTGGAGCCTGTAGTGGTAGATGGAAATGTAACTACCAGCAGAGGCCTTGGAACAGCCATCGATTTCAGCCTTTCCCTGATCGGACAGCTGGAGGGAAGCGCAAAGGCAGAAGAGATCGCTGAATCGGTGGTGTATGTAAGAGCATGAAAAAAGAGATGAAACAGGTCCTGTGGGTAGTGGCGCTTTTTGTTATACTGATGACAGCCACAGGAAATTTGGTGTCAGCTGCCGGCTTTGACTGGTCGGATGATACATTCGGGAATGCTTGCAAAAAAGTGTATTCCGTATCTTTCAGGTCAGGCGGAGGAGCCTCCTCTGCTATATATAAAAAATTGGAAAAGAAACAGAAATATGGTTCCATGATCACGATTCCCAAAGTGCTGCAGGTCCCAGCAGGATATCAGGCAGAAGGATGGTCTCTGAAAAAAGGAGGAGCGGAGGCAGGATATAAGCCGGGAAAAAAATATTTTGTAAAAAGAAATGTAACGTTTTATGCAGTGATAAAAAAGAAGAACAATCCCAAACTGATCCTGCACAGGAATGACGGAGATATCTACAAGATCATCCAGGCTCCAAGCGGAAAACTGAAACTACCGGTGATGGCCAATGAAGAGAATTATACATTCCTTGGATGGTCTACCAGGGCAGGTCAGAAGACCGCACCAAGGTATGAAGCCGGACAGGTGATCACAGTCAGTGGAACCATGCATCTCTATGCGGTGAGATTCTGGCGGTATCAGGAACCGAATTTGGTCAGGAACAGCTTTCATTATCCTGAGAATTACGAAAGGATCATCTTTGTGGGAGATTCCAGGACATATGGTCTTCAGAAGGTATTGTACGAACAGTTTGGAAAGGAGTATGTGGACAGCCATGTCAGCTTTGTATGCCGTTCTAATACGGAACTGGGCTGGCTGAAGTCAACGGGCGCACAGGCTCTTTTGAAAGAAATAGAAAAATATCGTAAAAATGAAAAATACGCAAAGATCGCAGTGGTGTTTAATCATGGTATCAATGATCTCAGAGATATTAACGGAAAACAGGATCTGAATGATAGACTCTCACAGTACGTGTCTTATATGAAAAAGCTGGGAACAAAGCTTTCCATGAAAAACTGCAGTCTGTATTATATGTCTGTGAATCCGATCAATGGAGGGGAAAAGGGAAGTACCAAGAATCGTAAATGTGAGGATGTCCGGACTTTTAACAGCGGTCTTGCCGGTGAGCTTGGAAGTCAGTACCACTATATTGATGTTTACAGTTATCTGATGCGGACCGGATATGGTACTGTATCCAATACGGGAGACGGTACAGACGATGGTGTTCATTATACGCCTAAAACTTATAAAAGGATTTTTACATTTTGTCTTAACAACATAAGAAAGACAGAAAATTACTTTAACATTGAGGACGTGGGCAGCTGAGAAATGCCCTGTGGGGGCATATGGAAAACTGAAAAAAATACTGGCGTTTTTACAGTGGTTATGCTATACTACAGAAATGACTGTAAATATATAATGCGAGTGTTAACTATTTTATATAAGGTATTTACTCGATATGATTAAGGAGGAACAAGAAACATGAGTTTACAGGTGGAGAAAATGGAGAAAAACATGGCGAAACTTACAATCGAGGTTTCCGCCGAGGATCTTGACAAAGCAATGCAGAATGCATATCAGAAAGCAAAAGGCAGAATTTCTATTCCGGGATTCCGTAAAGGAAAAGCTCCAAGAAAAATGATCGAGCAGATGTACGGAAAGGGAGTATTCCTTGAGGACGCTGCAAACGCTCTGATCCCTGAGCATTACAGCAAAGCACTTGCTGAGTGTGATCTTGAGATCGTTTCCCAGCCTAAGATCGATGTAACACAGGTTGAGCCTGGCAAACCATTTATCTTTACAGCAGAAGTAGCTACTAAACCAGAGGTAACTCTTGGTGACTATAAAGGACTTGAGGTTCCGAAGTCTGAGACAGAGGTAACAGACGAGGAAGTTGAGGCTGAGATTAAGAAAGAGCAGGAGAAAAACTCCAGAACCATCACAGTTGAGGATCGTGCAGCACAGAACGGCGATACAGCAACTATCGATTTCGAGGGCTTCGTAGACGGAGAGGCATTCGAGGGCGGTAAAGGAACAGATTATCCGCTGACACTTGGTTCCAACACATTCATCCCGGGATTTGAGGAGCAGCTTGTCGGTGCCAAGACTGGTGACCATGTAGAAGTTAAAGTAACATTCCCTGAGGAGTATCAGGCAAAAGAGCTCGCTGGTAAGGAAGCAGTATTCCAGTGCGACGTTAAGAAGATCGAAGCGAAAGAGCTTCCGGAGCTTGACGATGACTTCGCTAAGGATGTATCTGAGTTTGATACACTTGCTGAGTACAAGGAAGACGTTAAGAAGAACCTGACAGAGAAGAAAGCAGAAGATGCACGTCGTGCAAAAGAAGATGCAGCAGTAGATAAAGTGATCGAGAATGCACAGATGGATATTCCGGAGGCAATGATCGAGACACAGACACGTCAGATGCTTGACGATTTCGCAAGAAGAATGCAGTCCCAGGGTCTTTCCATGGAGCAGTACTTCCAGTTCACAGGCCAGAGCGTTGACAAGATGATGGAAGACATGAAGCCACAGGCTCTTAAGAGAATCCAGACAAGACTTGTTCTTGAGAAGATCGCTGAGGTAGAGAACATCCAGCCAACAGAGGAAGAGGTTAACGAAGAGATCTCCAAGATGGCAGAGATGTACAAGATGGAAGCAGACAAATTAAAAGATCTCATCGGTGAGAACGAGATGGAGCAGATGAAGAAAGATATGGCTGTTCAGAAAGCTGTTACATTAGTTGCCGATGCAGCTGTAGAGGCGTAATAAACCTCGGAAATGGAGGGCAAAATGAGTTTAGTACCTTACGTCATTGAGCAAACCAGCAGAGGAGAAAGAAGTTATGATATCTATTCAAGACTTCTTAAGGACCGAATCATTTTCCTTGGAGAAGAGGTAAACGATGTCAGTGCGAACCTGATCGTTGCGCAGCTTCTCTTCCTGGAAGCAGAAGATCCTTCCAAGGATATCCAGCTTTATATCAACAGCCCGGGTGGTTCTGTAACTGCCGGAATGGCAATTTATGATACAATGCAGTATATCAAGTGCGATGTATCTACGATCTGCCTTGGAATGGCAGCCAGCATGGGAGCTTTCCTCCTGTCCTCCGGTGCCAAAGGCAAGAGATATGCACTGCCGAATTCGACGATCATGATCCATCAGCCATCAGGCGGTGCACAGGGGCAGGCTACAGAGATCCAGATCGTAGCTGACCAGATCGCAAAAACCAAAAAGAAGCTGAACGAGATTCTTTCTGCGAATACCGGACAGCCTCTTGAGATTGTGGAAAAAGATACTGACCGTGACAACTATATGACAGCGGAAGAAGCTAAGGCATACGGCCTGATCGACGGTGTTGTGATCCACAAATAATGCGTAAGAAAAGACTCCTGTAAAGACACAGGAGTCTTATCTTGCTTTAAAAAGGAATTTTAAATGTCTGCGAGAGACGGACATTTACGCTTAGAAAGGAAACAAAAAGATATGGCAGATAAAGTAAAAGAAGGAAAGGTAAGATGCTCCTTTTGCCATAAGACTGAAGATCAGGTACGCAAGCTGATCGCAGGTCCGGATGGAGCATATATTTGTGATGAATGTATCGGGATCTGCTCCGAGATCATGGAAGAAGAATTCAGTATGTATGATCATGAGGCAGATTATGAAACAGGGATCAACCTTCTGAAACCGGAAGAGATCCACAGTATCCTGGATGAGTATGTGATCGGACAGGATGATGCCAAGAAGGCACTTTCCGTAGCTGTTTACAATCATTACAAGAGGATTCTTGCTTCAAGAAACCTGGACGTGGAGCTGCAGAAGAGTAATATCCTGATGCTTGGTCCGACCGGTTCCGGTAAGACACTTCTTGCCCAGACACTGGCAAGACTTCTGAATGTACCGTTTGCCATTGCAGACGCCACTACCCTGACAGAGGCAGGATATGTAGGTGAAGATGTTGAGAATATTCTTCTGAAGATCATTCAGGCTGCTGATTATGATATTGACAGAGCGCAGTACGGAATTATTTATATAGATGAGATCGACAAGATCACACGTAAATCCGAGAATGTTTCTATCACCAGAGATGTGTCCGGTGAGGGCGTACAGCAGGCACTTCTGAAAATTCTGGAAGGAACCGTTGCAAGCGTACCTCCTCAGGGAGGAAGAAAGCATCCTCATCAGGAATTTATCCAGATCGATACTACAAACATCCTGTTCATTTGCGGTGGTGCTTTTGACGGACTGGAGAAGATCATCGAGGCAAGACAGGATACCAAATCCATTGGTTTCGGAGCAGAGGTTTCCGAGAAGGAAGACCGCAATGTGGGCGAAGTTCTGAAGGAGGTTATGCCGGAGGACTTTATTAAATTCGGTCTGATCCCGGAGTTTATCGGACGAGTTCCGGTCGTGGTAACCTTGGATTCTCTGGATGAAGAAGCACTGATCCGTATTCTGAAGGAGCCTAAGAATTCCCTCACAAAACAGTACGACAAGCTTTTTGAGCTGGATGGCGTGCAGCTTGAGTTCCAGGATGAAGCACTTGAGACAGTTGCCCGGAAATCTCTTGAGAGAAAAACAGGTGCCAGAGGACTTCGTGCCATCATGGAGCATACCCTGATGGATCTGATGTACAAGACACCATCGGACGACACCATCCGTAAATGTATCGTCACAAAAGAGGCAGTGGAGGGAACCGGAGAGCCGGAGATCATCCACGGGGAGGCCAAGGCTCCTGCAAAAAAAGCAGGACGCAAAACATCCCGTTCGAGAAAGAAAGGCAAGCCGGAAACAGCTTGATGAAGGGAATGACATAAATGACAAATCAGGTCAATATATTGCCAATGATCGCTCTCCGTGGGACTACAGTCCTTCCGGATATGATTGTACACTTTGATGTGAGCAGGGAGAAATCTATCCGTGCCGTGGAAGCAGCCATGCTCCATGACCAGAAGATCTTTTTGCTGACACAGAAGGATCCTGAGGTGGAAATACCGGAACTTACGGATCTGTATCAGGTAGGAACCGTCGCTTATATCAAGCAGGTGGTGAAGCTTCCGCAGGATCTTTACCGGGTTCTGGTAGAGGGACTGGACAGGGCAGAGGTTCTGGGCCTGGAGCAGGAGGAACCATATCTGAAGGCGGAATGCGAGATCGTTACGGCACAGGAAGAGGATTACCCGGAACCGGTAAAGGACGCTATGCTTCGCAGCATCCGGGAGCTTTTTCAGAGATATTGCAGAGAAAGCGGAAAAGTAAGCAAGGATCTGGTAACCCAGATCATGAACATCGAAGATGTGCAGGAAACCATCGACCAGATCGCAGTAAATCTTCCGATGGCGTATCAGAACAAGCAGAAGCTTCTGGAAGCAGTGTCTTTGAATGACCGTTATGAGATCCTTGGAGCGCTTCTTGGCAGCGAGATCGAGGTGATCCATATCACTAAAGATCTTCAGCGCAAGGTGAAATCCCATATCGACAAGAATCAGAGAGAGTATATCCTCCGTGAACAGCTCAAAACTATCCGTGAAGAACTGGGTGAGGATAATACTGCGGATGACGCAGAGGAGTTTAAGAAGAAACTCCAGGAACTTCAGGCCGGCGATGAGGTAAAAGAGAAGATCAGCAAGGAGATCAGCCGTTTTAAAGGAATGGCAGCCAGTGCTGCAGAGGCAACGGTGCAGAGAGGCTATCTGGAAACCGTTCTTGCACTTCCGTGGAATAAGAAATCCGAGGATTCCGAGGATCTTGAGAACGCATGGAAGGTTTTGGAAGAGGGTCATTACGGACTGAAAGAGGTCAAAGAACGTATCATGGAATTCCTTGCTGTACGTAAGCTGACCCACAAGGGAAAGAGTCCGATCCTCTGTCTGGTGGGACCTCCGGGAACCGGAAAAACTTCCATTGCACGTTCTGTGGCAGAGGCCATGAACAAGAAATACGTCCGCATCTGTCTTGGAGGTGTCCGTGATGAGGCTGAGATCCGTGGCCACAGAAAGACTTACGTCGGTGCCATGCCAGGAAGGATCACAGTCGCACTGAAGGAAGCCGGAGTCAGCAACCCGCTGATGCTTCTTGATGAGATCGACAAGACCAGCAGCGATTATAAAGGAGATACCTCCGCAGCACTTCTGGAGGTTCTGGATCCGGAGCAGAACAGTAAGTTCAATGATCACTATGTGGAGATTCCCCAGGATCTTTCCGAGGTACTGTTTATTGCCACTGCAAATGATGTTCAGGGAATCCCGAGACCTCTTCTTGACCGTATGGAGCTGATGGAAATCCCGGGATATACGGAAAATGAGAAGGAACATATCGCAAGGGAACATCTGATCCCGAAGCAGATGGAGATCAACGGTATTCCGGAAGGCAAGCTGGTGATCCAGCCGGCAGCTCTTGGCAAGCTGATCAACAATTATACCAAGGAAGCAGGAGTCCGTTCTCTGGAGAGAAGCATCGGACGTATCTGCAGAAAAACCGCACGTGCTATCATGGAAGAGGGTAAGGATAAGGTAGTTGTCACATCCCGAAATATTTCCAGATTCCTTGGCAAAGAACGATATAACTATCTAATGGCCAATGAGAAGGATGAGATCGGGATCGCCCGCGGTCTTGCATGGACACAGGTAGGCGGTGATACCCTGCAGATCGAAGTCAATATCATGCCCGGAAAAGGCGAGCTGCTTCTCACCGGACAGCTTGGAGATGTGATGAAGGAATCTGCACAGGCAGGTATCAGCTATATCCGTTCGGTTTCTGACCAATATGAGATCGATCCGGAATTTTTCCAGAAGCATGATATGCATGTACATATTCCGGAGGGTGCCGTTCCGAAGGATGGCCCGTCTGCCGGTATTACAATGGCAACTGCCATGCTGTCTGCAATTATCGAAAAACCGGTGCGTGCGGATCTTGCCATGACCGGTGAGATCACCTTAAGAGGCCGTGTGCTTCCGATCGGCGGACTGAAAGAGAAGCTGCTTGCAGCTAAATATGCCAGGATCAAGGAAGTCCTTGTTCCGGAGAAAAATCGTCCGGATATCGAGGAGATGGACAGAGAGATCATCCAGGGACTGAATATCCGGTTTGTGGATAACATGAAAGAAGTTCTCGGTGAAGCTCTTGCATAAACAAAAAACAGAAAAACCCTGCCCTGACCTTCAGGACAGGGCTTTTAAAAGAAAAGGGAGGAATAACGAATGGTAATCAAAAACGTATCGCTGGATATCGTCTGCGGCATCACAAGCAAGATCCCGGACACAGGAAGGCCGGAGGTAGCTTTTGCGGGAAAATCAAATGTAGGGAAATCCTCCCTGATCAATGGTCTGATGAACCGCAAGGCCCTGGCAAGGACCAGTGCACAGCCTGGAAAAACACAGACCATTAATTTTTATAATATCAATGATGTGATGTATTTAGTAGACCTTCCGGGATATGGTTATGCGAAGGTGGCAGAATCAGAGAAAAAAAAGTGGGGACAGATGATCGAGAATTATCTGCATAACTCAAAGCAGCTTCGGGCAGTATTTTTACTGATTGATATCCGTCATGCGCCTTCTGCGAATGATAAGATGATGTATGACTGGATCGTCTATCAGGGATACGAGCCAATTATCATTGCGACAAAGATGGATAAGCTCAAAAGAAGCCAGATATCGAAGCATGTGAAGCTAGTCAGAGAAGGACTTGGATTGAAAAAAGAGAGTATCGTCATTCCGTTTTCTGCAACCAGCAAGCAGGGAAGAGAAGAGATCTGGAATCTGATGGATTCCATTTTAGAGAGTGAAGTTTCGGAGAATGAAGATGAATAGAAAAAAGTATGGATTTGTATTCTGCCTGCTGGTCGTGATCGCAATGATCTCCCTTGGTACGGTTTCGATTTATGTTAACCATGAGGAGAAAAAAGAGTCGACAGAACAGCTTCGGGTGG
>OHVB01000711.1_pt1 | contig 11284 bp, 6 predicted proteins | sample 1579331 | NCBI WGS metagenome assembly OHVB01 (sample SAMEA3882503, study PRJEB24775) | human gut metagenome | biome: human-associated habitat; feature: intestine environment; material: feces | place: Netherlands | collected 2009/2010
TGGGCACCAATATTCAGGCCGTCCTGGAGGACGTGGTGCATCACGTCCCCGCCCCCACGGGCGACCCCAAAGCCCCCTTCAAGGCCCTGATCTTCGACAGCCAGTATGATTCCTACCGCGGCGCGATCGTCTATCTGCGCGTCGTGAACGGCACGGTGTATCCCGGCATGGATATCCGCATGATGGCCTCCGGGGCGGTTTACAAGGTCGTGGAAGTCGGATATCTGCACCCGAAGGGCATGATCCCGGCCGAAAGTCTCGGCGCGGGCGAGGTCGGATATCTCACGGCCTCCATCAAGACCGTCTCCGATACCCGCGTGGGCGACACCATCACGGGCGTGGAAAATCCGGCAGCCGAGGCGCTTCCGGGCTACCATCAGGCGCAGCCGATGGTCTTCTCGGGCGTGTATCCGGCGGACGGCTCGAAATACGGCGATCTGCGCGACGCGCTGGAAAAACTGCAGTTAAACGATGCATCCCTCTTCTACGAGCCGGAGACATCGGCAGCACTCGGCTTTGGCTTCCGCTGCGGTTTCCTTGGACTGCTTCACCTGGAAATTATTCAGGAGCGCCTGGAGCGTGAGTACAATCTGGATCTCGTGACGACCGCACCGAGCGTTATCTATAAGGTTCACAAAACCGACGGAACCGTCATTGACCTGACCAACCCGTCGAATCTGCCGGATCCGTCCGAGATTGATTATATGGAAGAGCCGCTGGTAAAAGCAGAGATTATGGTGACGACCGACTACATCGGACCGATCATGGAGCTCTGCCAGCAGAGACGAGGCCAGTATCAGGGAATGGAATACATGGAGACGACGCGTGCGATGCTTCATTACCATCTCCCGCTGAATGAGATTATCTACGATTTCTTTGATGCCTTAAAATCCCGCTCCAAAGGTTACGCGTCATTCGACTACGAGCTGCTCGGCTATGAGAGAAGCGAGCTTGTAAAACTCGATATCCTCGTCAATAAAGAAGAAGTGGATGCGCTGTCCTTCATCGTATTCGAGGGATCTGCCTACGAGCGCGGAAGAAAGATGTGCGAGAAGCTCAAAGAAGAGATTCCGCGGCAGCTCTTCGAAATCCCGATCCAGGCGGCTGTCGGATCGAAGATTATCGCCAGAGAAACCGTCCGCGCGATGCGCAAAGACGTCCTCGCCAAGTGCTACGGCGGCGATATTTCCCGAAAGAAGAAGCTGCTGGAGAAGCAGAAGGAAGGTAAGAAGCGGATGCGCCAGGTAGGAAACGTGGAGATTCCGCAGAAAGCCTTTATGAGCGTGCTGAAACTGGATGAAAATTAAGAGATAAAAATGAGACCGGCCTGTCGGCGCCGCCTGCTGTTGCGGGAGCGCAGGGGCCGGTCTTTCGATCGTACGGAGGAAAAGCAGAATGAATAAAAAAAGAAAACCACTGGAACTCTATGTGCATATCCCGTTCTGCATCCGGAAATGTGCCTACTGTGATTTTGTCTCGGGACCGGGCACGAAAGCAATGCAGAAGGAGTATGAAGAGGCTCTGCTGGCAGAAATCGATGCAGCGGAAGAGACGGCAGAAAGGGAAGTGATTTCCGTCTTTTTCGGCGGCGGAACACCATCCGCAGTGGATGCCGGAATGCTCGCCCGTGTGATGGAAAAACTGCGGAGCAAGTACGTTTTTTCAGAGGATGCTGAGATTACGCTGGAGGCCAATCCGGGAACGCTGGATGCGGAAAAACTGAAATGTTACAGGAAGAGCGGCTTCAACCGGATCAGTATCGGCTGTCAGTCGGTTCACGATGAGGAGCTGAAACGGCTGGGAAGAATCCACACGTTTGCGGAATTTCAGGAGAGTTTTGTGCTGGCACGGGATGCCGGGTTTGCGAATATCAACGTGGATCTGATGTCAGGTCTGCCGGAGCAGAGTGAAGAGAAATGGGAAGAGAGTCTTCGGACGATCGCGGAGCTTTCTCCGGAGCACATTTCCGCCTACAGCCTGATCGTGGAGCCGGGAACCCCGTTTGCGGAGCAGAAACTGGATCTGCCGGATGAGGACACAGAACGCGAAATGTATGCCAGAACGGCGGAAATCCTCGCAGAATACGGCTTTTTCCAGTATGAGATTTCCAATTATGCAAAGCCGGGCTTCGCATGCCGCCACAATATCGGCTACTGGAAAAGGACGGATTATCTGGGGTTCGGGCCTTCCGCGGCATCGTTATTCGGAAACCGCCGGTGGACGAACACGGCAGATCGATCTTTGTATCTGAAAGCGTGCGGAGCACTGGAAAAGATCCGTGAGGATGAGGAAATTCTTTCCCGGCAGGATGCCATGGAAGAATTTATGTTTCTCGGCCTTCGAATGACACAAGGGATCTCGACGGCGGAGTTTGAGGAGAAGTTTGGAAAGGAGATCCATGCCGTATACGGCGGGGTTCTGAAGAAATACGAAGCGATGCATCTTTTACAGGAACACAGCGGGCGCCTGGCTCTGACACGCGATGGGATTTCCGTCAGCAATGTGATTCTGGCAGATTTTCTGCTGTAAAAAGATGATAAAGAAATAGAACAAATGTTTGCATAACGCACGGCGGTGTGCTATAATGGGAGAAAACGAGACAAGATTCCTGTCCCTGTCCGGACAGGGATTCCAATTAATAAGAGGAACAGTTATGGCAGAGAAAAAAGAGTTTATCAGAATACGGGGAGCCAGGGAGAACAACCTGAAAGCACTGAATGTCGATATCCCCAGAAACCAGTTTGTTGTATTTACGGGCCTCAGCGGTTCAGGAAAGAGTTCGCTTGCGTTTGACACGATCTATGCGGAGGGCCAGCGGCGGTACATGGAGAGCCTTTCCTCCTACGCGCGCCAGTTCTTAGGACAGATGGAAAAACCGAATGTGGACAGCATCGAAGGCCTGCCGCCTGCTATTTCGATCGATCAGAAATCGACGAACCGGAACCCGCGTTCCACCGTCGGAACCGTGACGGAGATTTACGATTACTTCCGTCTTCTGTACGCGAGAATCGGTATTCCGCACTGCCCGAAGTGCGGAAAAGTCATCAGCCGCCAGTCGGTGGACCAGATGGTCGATCAGATCATGGCACTCCCGGAGCGGACGAAAATCCAGCTTCTCGCGCCGGTTGTGCGCGGCCGCAAGGGAAGACACGAAAAGGTGCTCGAACAGGCAAAACGCAGCGGCTATGTCCGCGTGATTATCGACGGCAGCCAGTATGAGCTGTCCGAGGAGATTACGCTGGATAAGAACCTGAAACACAACATTTCCATTATTGTGGACCGTCTTGTAGTCAAACCGGACATTGAGAAACGTCTGACGGATTCCGTCGAGAATGTACTGGATCTGGCGGACGGCCTTCTGGTAGTCGACACGATGGACGGAAATCAGCTCAACTTCAGCCAGAGCTTTTCCTGCCCGGACTGCGGCATCAGCATGGAGGAGATTGAGCCGAGAAGCTTTTCCTTCAACAACCCGTTCGGCGCCTGCCCGAGCTGTGCCGGCCTTGGCTACAAGATGGAATTCGACGAGGATCTGATGATTCCGGACAAGACCGTATCCATCGCAGACGGAGCCATCACCGTGCTCGGCTGGCAGTCCTGCACGGACAAATCGAGCTATACGAGAGCCGTTCTCGATGCGCTGGCAGAGGAGTACGATTTTTCCCTTTCCACTCCGTTCTGTGAATATCCGAAAAAAATCCACGATATCCTGATTTACGGAACGAACGGAAAATCCGTCAAGGTGCATTACCGCGGTCAGCGCGGCGTCGGTGTGTACGATGTGGCTTTTGAGGGGCTGATCAAAAATGTAGAGCGCCGCTACCGTGAGACCGGATCGGATTCTACAAAACAGGAATACGAAACCTTCATGCGTGTGACCCCGTGCCAGGCGTGCCATGGCCAGCGTCTGAAACCGACGTCGCTTGGTGTGACGGTCGGAGATAAAAATATTTTTGAAGTAACATCCCTTTCCATCGACAATCTGCAGAAGTTTATGCAGAACCTCGAACTCTCCGAACAGCAGCTGCTGATCGGAAAGCAGATTTTAAAAGAGATCCGTGCGCGTGTGAGCTTCCTTGCGGATGTCGGATTAAACTATCTGACCCTGGCGCGCGGAACGGCATCGCTGTCCGGCGGTGAGGCGCAGAGAATCCGTCTGGCAACGCAGATCGGCTCCGGCCTTGTCGGTGTCGCCTATATTCTCGACGAGCCGAGCATCGGTCTTCACCAGAGAGACAACGACAAACTTCTCGCGACGCTGAAACATCTGCGTGACCTCGGAAACAGCCTGATCGTCGTGGAGCACGACGAGGATACGATGCGCGCCGCTGACTGCGTTGTCGATATCGGCCCGGGAGCCGGTGAGCACGGCGGAGAGCTGGTGGCGATCGGAACAGCGGAAGATCTGATGAAAAATCCGAATTCCATCACCGGAAAATACTTAAGCGGAGAGCTGAAAATTCCGGTTCCGTCCGAGCGCAGAAAGCCGACGGGCTGGCTGAAGGTAGTCGGAGCAAAAGAGCACAATCTGAAAAATATCAACGTGAATTTCCCGCTCGGTGTCATGACCTGCGTGACCGGAGTCTCCGGATCGGGAAAGAGTTCTCTTGTCAATGAAATTCTGTACAAACGGCTGGCAAGAGATCTGAACCGTGCGCGGACGATTCCGGGTGCACACAAAGACATCATCGGTATGGAACAGCTCGATAAGGTCATCGACATCGACCAGTCCCCGATCGGAAGAACACCGCGTTCCAATCCGGCAACGTACACAGGTCTGTTCGATCAGATCCGCGACCTGTTTGCGGCAACGCAGGATGCCAAGGCGCGCGGCTACAAGAAGGGAAGATTCAGCTTTAATGTGAAGGGCGGCCGATGCGAGGCCTGCGGCGGCGACGGTATGCTGAAGATCGAGATGCACTTCCTGCCGGATGTCTATGTGCCGTGTGAGGTCTGCCATGGAAAACGGTACAACCGTGAGACACTGGAAGTCAAATACAAAGGAAAGAGCATCTACGATGTGCTGAATATGACGGTCGAGGAGGCACTGGAATTCTTCAGGCCGGTACCGTCGATTTTCCGGAAATTACAGACCCTGTACGATGTCGGCCTTTCCTACATCCGCCTCGGCCAGCCGTCCACCACGCTGTCCGGCGGAGAAGCGCAGCGTATCAAGCTCGCAGCAGAGCTGAGCCGCCGCGGCACGGGAAAAACGATCTACATTCTCGACGAGCCGACGACGGGACTTCATTTTGCGGATGTCCACAAACTGGTGGAGATTCTGCACCGCCTGTCCGAGGGCGGAAATACCGTCGTTGTCATCGAACACAATCTGGATGTCATCAAGACGGCGGACTATATTATTGATATCGGACCGGAGGGCGGAGACGGCGGCGGAACCGTGATTGCGTGCGGAACGCCGGAGGAAGTGGCCAAGAGCCCGGTATCCTACACCGGAAAATATGTCGAAAAATATCTCTAAAAAATCCTTTCCATTTTAAAAGGGATTGTATATAATAAGAAGCGGGTTGGGTTCAGAACACATTCGATCCTTTTGTGTTTCGGGTGTTTTGAACCCGAACTTATTCTATACAAATTTCAAACAGATTAAAATAAAGAAAAATAAAAGAGAACAGGAAAGGGGATTACTATGGCTGCAACGACCGATATCGGAATTGATCTGGGGACGTCCAGCATCCTGGTCTATGCCAAGGGAAAAGGCATTGTATTAAAGGAGCCGTCCGTAGTTGCGTATGATAAAGATGCAGATAAAGTACGGGCAATTGGAGAAGAAGCGCGTCAGATGATTGGACGGACACCGGGCAATATTATGGCGGTCCGGCCCATGCGGCAGGGCGTGATCACGGACTTTCTGATCACCGAGCGCATGCTGCGCTACTTTATCCAGAAGGCAATGGGAAGAAGAGCATTCCGGAAACCGAGAATCAGCATCTGTGTGCCGTCCGGTGTGACGGAAGTAGAGCGGAAGGCTGTGGAGGAGGCAACGTACCAGGCGGGAGCCCGGGAAGTGCTGATCGTGCCGGAGCCGGTGGCAGCGGCAATCGGATCCGGAATTGACATTACGAAACCATGCGGAAATATGATCGTGGACATCGGCGGAGGCACGACGGATATCGCTGTGATCTCGCTTGCGGGAACCGTTGTTTCCAATTCGGTCAAGATTTCCAGTGAGACATTTGACCAGGATATCATCCGCTATGTACGGAAAACATACAACGTATTTATCGGAGAACAGACCGCAGAGGCAGTGAAAATCCGGATTGGTTCCGCTTATCCGCGGGCCGAGGAGAAAACGATGGAGATCAAGGGAAGAAACGTCATCACCGGACTTCCGGCGACGATTACGGTTTCCTCCGACGAAATCCGAGGTGCCCTTGCCCAGACGACAAACCAGATTGCGGACGCGATCTGTGCCGTGCTGGAAAAAACGCCGCCGGAACTGGCATCCGATGTTTCCGACCGCGGCATTATCCTGACCGGAGGCGGCAGTCTCCTTGACGGAATGGACGAGCTGATCCAGGAGCGGACCGGCATCAATACCGTGACAGCAGAAAATCCGGCGAGCGTCGTTGCGCTTGGAACCGGCCAGTACCGCGAAGTGATGAATGAATTTGAAAGCCAGTTTTGATAAAAGATGAGTGAAAAAGAAAAAGTAGAAGGCTACGTAGAACACATTATTTTCCGAAATGAGGAGAACGGCTATACCGTCCTGAATCTGAGCATGAAGGGGCGCGAGCTGACATGCGTCGGCACGCTTCCGATGATCGGAGAGGGCGAGCTGATCGAGGCTTCCGGAGATTATATTGAACATGCTGCCTATGGAAAGCAGTTCCGCATTGAATCCTATGAGACGAAAGTTCCACAGGATTCTGTTGCATTGGAGCGGTATCTCGGTTCCGGTGCGATCAAAGGAGTCGGTGCGGCGCTGGCGGCAAGAATTGTGCGCCGCTTTGGTGACGATACGCTTCGGATCATCGAGGAAGAGCCGGAGCGCCTCGCGGAGGTAAAGGGAATCAGCGAGCGGAAAGCGCGTGAAATTGCACAGCAGGTGGCAGAAAAAGCCGAAATGCAGAATGCGATGATTTTCCTCTCGGGATATGGCATTGCGCTGAATCTCGGTGCAAAGATTTATCAGCAGTACGGGGACAATGTGTACCGGATTTTAAAGGAAAACCCGTATAAAATGGCGGAAGATATCGCAGGCGTGGGATTTCGGACGGCGGATGAGATTGCCGGAAAAATCGGGATTGCCGTGGACAGCGAATTCCGCATCAAGAGCGGTCTTTCGTATGTGCTGAATCAGGCGACGGCAGAAGGCCATGTCTATCTGCCGGAACCGGTGCTGCTTCGGAGAGGGCAGGAACTTCTCGGCGTAGAACCGGAGCGGATGCAGAAATCTCTGCAGGATATGGCAATCGACAAAAAAGCGGTCATCCGCGAGCTCCCGGCCGAACGGGAAGGGGATGAGCCGCTGCGGATTGTGTACGCCAGCCAGTATTATTATCTGGAACTGAACACTGCCAGGATGCTTAATGAACTGAATATTGTGTGTCCTGAGGATAAAGAGCTTGTCAGGCACAGAATTGAGCTGATCGAGAAAGAGACAGGAACTGTTCTGGATGAAATGCAGAAGAGAGCAATCACTGAAGCAGCGGATCGTGGACTCTTTATTCTTACAGGAGGCCCCGGTACAGGTAAAACGACAACGATCAATGCGATCATCCGCTTTTTTGAGGGAGAAGGTGCAGAGATTCGGCTGGCTGCACCTACCGGACGTGCTGCAAAGAGAATGACAGAGACTACCGGATATGAGGCGCAGACAATTCACCGTCTGCTGGAACTGAATGGAATGCCGGAGGAAGAGCAGGAAGGCCGTGCAGTTCATTTTGACAGGAATTCGGAGAATCCGCTGGAAGCGGATGTGATCATCATTGATGAGATGTCCATGGTAGATATCGCACTGATGCATTCATTGCTTCTTGCAGTGACAGCAGGGACCAGACTGATCCTGGTAGGTGATGAAAATCAGCTTCCCAGTGTAGGCCCGGGAAATGTTCTGAGGGATATTATCCGCAGCGGCTGTTTTCCGGTAGTAGAGTTGAAAAAGATTTTCCGCCAGGCATCTGAAAGTGATATTGTGGTGAATGCACATAAGATCAACCGGGGCGAGCAGGTGACCATCAATAACAAGAGCCGGGATTTCTTTTTTCTGAAAAGATATGACGCGGACATCATTATCCGTGTGGTGATCGCACTGATCCAGGAGAAGCTTCCGCGTTATGTAGATGCAAAGCCCTATGAGATCCAGGTGCTCACGCCTATGCGTAAGGGACTTTTAGGTGTGGAGCGGCTGAACCAGATCCTTCAGAGATATCTGAACCCGCCGGATGAAAAGAAAAAGGAGAAAGAGATCGGACAGCGACTTTTCCGTGAAGGGGATAAGGTGATGCAGGTGAAGAACAATTACCAGCTGGAGTGGGAAATCCTTGGACGATACAAGATTCCTGTGGATAAAGGTGTGGGCGTGTTTAACGGAGATACCGGTATTATGACGGAGATCAATGAATTTGCGGAAACGGCCACCGTGGAATTTGAGGATGGCAGACAGGCAGAATATTCCTTCAAACAGCTTGAGGAACTGGAACTTGCCTATGCAGTGACCATACATAAGTCCCAGGGCTCAGAATATCCGGCAGTGATCCTTCCGATCCTTTCCGGACCAAGGATGCTGATGAATCGGAATCTTCTGTATACAGCAGTGACCAGAGCCAGAAAATGTGTTACCGTAGTAGGCAGCGAGACCACTTTTGCGGAGATGATCCGTAATGAAAAACAGCAGCAGAGATACAGCTCTCTGGACAGACGGATCCGGGAGCTGGATGAATCTGAACAGAAAGAGAGCGCCATCGGGGAGAAAGGACTTTCTTGAAAAAAACAGCAGATTTTTTACTGGACATGCTTTACCCGAAAAAATGCCCGCTGTGTCATCAGATACTGAAAGAAAAAGACCGGCTGATCTGTCCGGAGTGTTCTGGAAAGGTCAGGCCTATATCCGGTCCCAGGTGTATGAAATGCGGAAGACCGGTAAGGATGGAAGAAGAATACTGTGAAGACTGCCGCAAGGGTGCCCATCATTTTACGGAGGGCAGAAGTATTTTCTGGTACGGAGAGGTCTGGAGACAGTCTCTGGTACGATTTAAGTATTACGGATGTCGGGAATATGGGGATTTTTATGCAAAGGCAATGAGCGTCTTCGGAAAAAAATATCTGGAACGGTGGAAGCCTGATCTGATCGTTCCCGTTCCTCTGCATCCCAGAAAAAAAAGGATGAGAGGTTTTAACCAGGCAGCATATCTGGCAGAAAGGCTCAGTGTTCTTACAGGGATCCCATGGAATGAGCATCTGGTAAAGAAGATACGAAGCACAAGATCTCAGAAAAAACTTAATGCCATACAGAGGCGTCAGAACCTGAAAAATGCATATCAGGTAACCGAAAAGATCCCGGGTTTTTCTGTACTTGTGGTGGATGATGTATACACAACAGGAAGTACGGCAGATGCCATGGCAATGTGTCTTCTTGAGGCTGGTGCAGAGAAAGTTTATTTTCTGACAATATGCGCAGGAAGGGCATGAAACAGCCGAAAAAACACTTTTCATAGGTATGGAACTATGCTACAATAAATTTGATTGCAGTTAAACAGTATAACTGTATGGAAAGCGTAATGCGGATCATATATTGGGGATTTTCCTGATAAAGAAAGCTTATGAGGAGTTATTTTTATGGTAAATGAAGAAAAAGTGAAGATCATGAACCGTCTGGCTATGTATGAACATGGCGAAGGCAGGAAGTATCTTCCGGTGAGCAGATATTATCGAAGTGATTATATTGGACTTGCACTGATCAGAAACTTTTTTCTGGTAACGATCGGATATGTATTGGGACTTGCAGGCGTTGCCGCATATTTCAGCGAATATCTTATGGATAATGTGAATAAGATTAATCTGGTCGAGGTTGGGATCTATATCATCGTCGGTTATCTGATCGTGCTTGTTGTATATTCGATACTGACCTACATCCAGTATTCTGTGAAATATTTCCGGGCAAAAAAAAGTGTCAGGGAATATTATCAGGATCTTACAAGACTGGAAAAAATCTACGGGCGGGAGGAAAAAAGAAATCCGGTCCGGAGAAATGCAGGAGGACATAGAAAATGACAGCTTTACTTGAGATCAAACAGAATATCAAAAGATTTTACGGACAATATGAAGTATATATACTGCCGGTCCTGAAGTTTGTTCTGGCATTTGCCTATTTTCTCTGGATCAACAGCAATATGGGTTACATGAAACAGCTGGATAATATTTTTGTTGTCCTGATCCTGGCGCTTGTATGTTCGATCCTTCCGGTTTCCGTGATGATGTTTATGGGATTTGCGTTGATGATCGGGCACTGTTATGCAGTCGGGATCGAAACGGCAGGATTTATGCTGCTTCTTATTCTGTTAATGCTGATCCTGTTCCTAAGATTCAGCAGGTCACAGAATCTTGCAATGATCCTTACACCACTTTCCTTCGGATTTGGTGTTCCTGCACTTATGCCGATCGGAGCAGGCCTGCTGGGTAGCGCATTGTCAGCGCTTCCGGCCGGATGCGGTGTTGTGATCTATTATTTTATACGGTTTGTACATGCACAGTCGGCGGCACTCAGTGATCCTGCCGCAGAGATCACAGAAAAACTGAAGCTGATCTCTGACGGACTTGTCCACAACTGGGCAATGTGGATCACGGTGATCGCGTTTGTGGTAGTGATCCTGTTTGTGAACCTTCTGAGAACACGGGCGTTTGATTATGCATGGAGGATCGCTGTCATTGCCGGCGGCGTGATCTATATCCTGGTTATCCTTGCCGGAGATTTCTGCCTTAGTATTACGGTAGCCATGGTGCCGATGATCCTGTCCACAGTGATCTCCGTACTGGCAGGATTTGTTCTGGAGTTCTTTGTTTTTGGCGGAGATTACAGCAGAACAGAACGTCTGGAATATGAGGATGATGAGTACTATTACTACGTAAAAGCCGTTCCGAAGGCAACGGTCGCCACTTCTGAGAGAAGCATCAAAAAGATCAATGCGGAGCCGGTAAAAGAAGAAAAAAAAGAAGACAATGTTGTGTCTTTCAGTGATGATGTATTTCCTGAGAAGAACGAAATGCATACAGTAAAGATGCCGGATATGTTTTCCGAAAATACAGTAAGTGAGAAACCGCA
>OHVB01000714.1_pt1 | contig 11263 bp, 7 predicted proteins | sample 1579331 | NCBI WGS metagenome assembly OHVB01 (sample SAMEA3882503, study PRJEB24775) | human gut metagenome | biome: human-associated habitat; feature: intestine environment; material: feces | place: Netherlands | collected 2009/2010
TAAAGACCAGGTCAGGCATGTCAGGGAAAGGGGCTGTCGTATGAAGGATTCTGCCATCATGCGCAGTCCCTTTTTCTTTATAGTTTGTAGTATAGCGTTTGTAGTTTATAGAAGATGGCCATAAATTTCAAACCATCCGCTAACCACTAGCCACTAGCCCCTTAAAAGAGGCTGTCTTGATGTGACAGCCTCTTTTTTGCATTTTCGTTTGACGGATGATTGTTCGTATAGTAAAATGTAAGGGTATTTATGTTATTAGCCTAAGGAGTGGAGTCATAATGGATGCTAAGCGGTTGGAACGAGAAATTCACAAAAATCCCTTCGATACCTTTATGGATTTCCACGTCGAAAAGGCTGAACCAGAGAGTACGATCCTCACTTTTGAGAATAAAGGCTCGAAATGGGATAATCCCAATGGTACCATGTACGGCGGTGTCCTCTATTCCATGGCCGATTCGGCGATGGAGGCTGCCTGCGCCGTCTGCGGCAAAGCCGTCCTCACACTGGACCTGGGTATGAATTACCTGCGCCCGGCCTTTGCCAATACGGTCATCCGGGCCAAAGCCAGAGTCATCCATAACGGCCGTACGACGATGGTCGCCCTCTGTGATTTTTACGATAATGACCAGCGCTATTTAGCTCATGGCAAGGGCACCTTCTTTGTGACAGGGGCTTACGTCTTTGAGGGAGAAAGGGGGCATACGGATGAATGAACCAGAAGAAGCAGTGAGCCCGGAAGTGGCAGAACGGCTGCATCGTATGCTGGACAGTATTTATTCGCAGACACCTTATTTCCAGAGCATGCCCTGTACGGTAGAAAAGCTCGACGTCGGCCGCGTCCGCATCGGCTTCGATATCAGCCGTCATTCCTGCAATTACCGGGGCATTGCCTCGGGCGGCGTCCTGGCCGCTTTCTGCGATACCCTCATGGGCATGGCCAGCCGGACCCTGGGCTTCCAGGTGACGACGCTGGAAATCAACATGAACTATATCCGCAGTGTCAAAGGCGGCGAGCACATTACCGGCGTGGGCCAGGTCATTCACCACGGCCGGAAGACCATTGTCGTCGAATGTGAATGTTATGATGCCAGCGGTAATATTATCGTAAAAGGGCGGTCGTCTTTTTATATTTTGAAAAAACTCGATTGATAGGATAATCATGTAATTATAGGGAAGGTTGGTTAGTACAAGATGGATTTTGCTTATAACGACGAACAGAAAGAAATCATCAAGGTTGTCCGCGACCTGGTGGAAAAAGAAATCGTCCCCTACGCTTCGGAAATGGATGAAACGGGAAAGCTCCATGAAGGGCTCCTGGAAAAATTGGCAGCCCAGGGCCTGCTGGGCGTCGCCATTCCGGAAGAATTCGGCGGTGCCGGCCTCGACGCCATCACTATCGCCGCTATTTATGAAGAATTAGGCAAAGGCTGTGCCGGCGTCGCTACGACCGTCGCTGCCAATGCCCTGGCTTCGTATCCCGTCATCATTGCCGGTAACGACGACCAGAAGAAACGCTATTTCGATATCATCAATGAAGACAACCTGGCCGCTTTTGCCCTGACTGAACCGGGCACCGGTTCCGATGCCGGTTCCGTTTCGACGCGGGCCATGAAGACCGAAGACGGCAAGGGCTATATCCTCAATGGTACGAAATGCTTCATCACCAACGGCGCCCTGGCCGAAGTCTTCGTCGTCTTCGCCAACACCCGCAAGAGCGGCGGCATCCGCGGCTTGACGGCCTTCATCGTCCGCAAGGGGACGCCGGGCTTCACCGTCGGCAAAGCTGAAAATAAAATGGGCATCCGCGCTTCCAATACGACGGAACTCATCTTCCAGGACTGCTTCGTCCCTGTTGAAGACCGTCTCGGCCGCGAAGGCCATGGCTTCCGCATCGCCATGGATACTTTGGATGCAGCCCGTCCCTTCGTCGGTGCCGTTTCCGTCGGCATTGCCGAAGCCGCTTTCCGTGCCTGCTGCGAATATGCCAAGGTCCGCGTACAGTTCGGCAAACCCATCGCTTCCTTTGAAATGGTCCAGGCCATGATCGCCGATATGGCCATGAAAGTCGAAGGAGCCCGCCTCCTGGTCCACCGTGCCTGCTGGATGAAAGACCAGGGCATGGACTTCAGCCGTGAAGCGGCCATTGCCAAGTGCAACGCGTCCGACGTGGCCATGCAGGTCACGACCGATGCAGTCCAGGTCATGGGCGGCTATGGCTATATCAAGGAATACCCTGTCGAAAAATACATGCGTGACGCCAAAATCATGCAGATTTACGAAGGCACCAACCAAATTCAGCGGTTGGTTATTGCAAATAAGACACTTTACTGATACAATATATAACAAACCCATAGAGGGATTTATGGCAATGATAAAGAGGGGATGGAACTGACTCCGCCTACAGGGAATCGAGGCCGCAGATTGAGAGCCTCGTGCCGGATGTTCCATGCGTTCACTTTAGAGCCTCCTGCTGAACGGAGTAGGCAGGACGGGGGTTCCCGTTACAGGACAATCGAGAATCAAGTAGGGTGGTACCGCGAATGAGACTTTCGCCCCTTAGGGGGCGGGAGTCTATTTTTTTTGTACTTGCCAGTAGGAGGAAGAAAGTATGATCAGTGATAAGATCGAGGCCATCAAAGCGGCCGTCAATGAACAGCTCGCCAAGAGCGAACATCTTCAGGACGTACAGGATATCCGCGTCAAGTTCCTGGGTAAAAAAGGGGAACTGACGGCGATTATGAAGGAAATGAAGAATTTTTCCAAAGAAGAACGGCCTAAAGTCGGCCAGCTCGTCAACACGGCCCGCAATGCCATCGAAGAACAGCTCAAGGCCAAGATGGAAGAAGTCAAGGCCAAGGAATTGGCTGCGAAGATCGAATCGGAAAAAATCGACATTACCCTGCCGGGCCGCAAACCGGTCATGGGCCATGAACATCCCCTTCATCAGACCCTGCGCCTCATGGAAGACTCCTTCCTGCGCATGGGCTTCTCCATCGTCGAAGGGACGGATATTGAATCGGACTACTATAACTTCCAGTGCCTGAACCTGCCGGAAGACCATCCGGCCCGGGACATGCAGGACTCCATGTACATTACGGATAACATCCTCCTGCGGACCCATACATCGGGCATGCAGGCCCGGACCTTGCAGGCCCACAAGCCTAACGAACCCTTCAAGATCATCGCACCGGGCAAGGTATACCGCTGCGACTACGATGCGACCCATTCGCCGGTCTTCCACCAGATGGAAGGCATGATCATCGATAAGGACATCCGCTTCTCCGACCTCAAGGGCATGCTCGAAGACTTCCTGCGCGACATCTTCGGACCGCAGACGAAAGTCCGCTTCCGCGCCAGTTACTTCCCCTTTACGGAACCGAGCGCCGAAGTCGATATTTCCTGCGTCATGTGCGGCGGCAAGGGCTGCCGTGTCTGCTCCCACACGGGCTGGCTGGAAATCCTCGGCTGCGGCATGGTCAATCCCAGCGTCCTGCGCCTGAACGGCTATGACCCGGACGTCGTCACGGGTTTTGCCTTCGGCATGGGCGTCGAACGCATTGCCATGCTGAAATACGGCATCGATGATTTGCGCTTGTTCTATGAAAACGATATGCGGTTCTTGAACCAGTTCTAGGAGGGTATGAATAATGAAAAGTTCTTTAACTTGGATGCAGGATTATGTCGACGTCGACATGAACCAGGACATGCAGGCATTTGCCGATAAATTGACCATTGCCGGTATCCCTGTCGAACAGGTGGAATACTGGGGGACAGAAGTCAAGAAAGTAAAGACCGGGAAGATCCTTCAGATCGACAAGCACCCCGATGCGGATAAACTCGTCGTCTGCCAGGTAGACATGGGTGATGAACAGCTCCAGATCGTCACGGCTGCGACCAATGTCCGCGTCGGCCAGATCGTCCCCGTCGCCGTCCACGGCGCTCATCTGCCGGGCGGCACCAAGATCAAGCGCTCGAAGCTGCGCGGCGTCTTGTCCAACGGCATGTTCTGCTCGGCCCACGAATTCGGTTTCGACGACAGCCTGCTCCTGCCGGAAGAACGGGAAGGCATTTGGATCCTGCCGCCCGATACGCCCCTCGGCGTCGATGCGGCCGACTATCTCCAGGTCCGCGACGTCGTCTATGAATATGAACTGACGGCCAACCGCGCCGACTGCTTCTCCATGGTCGGCCTGTCCCGTGAATTCGCCGTCCTCAGTGGCAAAGAAGCCCGCTATCCGGATATTTCCGTCAAAGAATGTGACACGCCCATCGACGGCAAGGTCAAAGTATCCATTGACGACGAAGAACTGTGCAGCCGCTATGCCGCCCGCCTGCTCCTGAACGTCAAGATCGGCAAGTCGCCTATGTGGATGCAGCAGCGCCTGCGCAAGTCCGGCGTCCGTCCCATCAACAACGTCGTCGACGCTACCAACTACACCATGATTGAACTGGGCATCCCACTCCATGCCTATGACTACGATAAAGTCGCCGGCCATCACCTCATCGCCCGCCGGGCCAAAGCCGATGAAGCCTTGAAGACTCTGGACGATGTAGACCGCAAATTGACCGACAACATGCTGGTCATCGCCGATGAAGAAAAAGCCTGCTGCGTCGCCGGCATCATGGGCGGCATGGATACGGAAGTCACGGACCAGACGACGTCGGTCATCCTCGAATGTGCTTCCTTCAAAGGCTCCAACATCCGTCATACGGGCCGTATGCTCGGCCTGCGTTCCGAAGCTTCCGGCCGTTTTGAACGAGGACTCGATTCGGACAGCTGCATCAAATCCATCGACCGCTGTGCCCAGCTCCTCCAGGAAATGGGCGCCTGCGACGTAGCTAAAGGCGTCGTCGATGTCTATCCGAAACCGCAGGCTACGACGCGCATCGCCTTTACGGCGGCTCAGGTCAACAAATTCCTGGGCACGGAAATCCCGGAAGCCGACATGGTCCATATCCTGGAAACGCTGCAGTTCGGCATTGAAAAAGACGGCGATACCTTGACGGCCGTCGTTCCCAGCTATCGCGGCGACTGCACGGAAATGCCGGACATCGCCGAAGAAGTAGCCCGCGTCTACGGTTATGAAAACATCCCGTCTACGCGCCCGGCCGCTCCCATTTCCAAAGGCGAAGCCGGCTTCCACCACGACGTAGGCGAAAAGATTTCGTCCATCCTCAGCAGCAGCGGCCTCAACGAAACAGTCACGTTCAGCTTCATGCATCCGGACCAGCTGAAGAAACTCCTCTTCAAGGACGGTGACGCCGTATACAACGCCGTACCCATCCTCAACCCGATTACAGAAGACTTCCCGCTCATGCGGACGACGCTGGTACCGACCTTGATGGATGTCCTGGTCCGCAACCAGGCCGTCAAGAACCCGTCTGTCGGCATCTACGAAATCGCACCGGTCTATCGGCCGAAACAGCTGCCCCTGACGGAACTGCCGGAACAGGAATTCTACGTCAGCGGCCTCCTCTACGGCCAGCGCACAGCCGCTGAATGGCCGGCCAAAGCGGAAAATTACGACTTCTATGACGTCAAGGGCCTCGTCGAAGCCGTCCTCCAGGGACTGGGCATCCAGGCCGACCTGGAAGTCTCCGACTGGGCACCGCTCCATCCGGGCAAGGCTGCCCGCTACGTCAAAGACGGCAAAGTCCTCTGCGACTTCGGCGAACTCCACCCCAAGGCTATCGACAATTACGATGTCGCCGGCCCGGTCTATGTCTTTGAAATGCATATGAATGCCATCCTGCCCTTGGTCAACCTTCTGCCGGATTACCATAAAGTCGCCAAGTTCCCGGCATCGAGCCGCGACCTGGCCTTCCTGGCACCGCTGGCTACGGCCAATGCCGACATCGTCAGCGTCATCCAAGAAGACGGCGGCGACAACCTGGAAGCCGTCCACCTCTTCGACATGTACACGGGCAAACAGGTACCGCAGGGCTACAAGAGCCTGGCCTATTCCTTAGTCTTCCGTTCCGAAGAAGGGACCCTGACCGACGCCGACATCCAGGCCCCGGTCGATGCCATCGTCAAAGACCTGAAAGAAAAATTCGGCTGCGAATTGCGGTAGGGAGTGATTAGTTTGTAGTACAGAGTTTGTAGTTTGTAGAAGATGGCCTTTAATTTTTAACCATTTCACTGCAAACTAAAAACTACAAACTTAAAACTCAAAAAGGCGCTGTCTTTATGCGACAGCGCCTTTACCCATATTGTAAAAAAAGTAAAGTTGTGGTATGATGTAGAGCGTAATATGGTATTTTAGAGATATTCAGGGCTCTACCGGCCCATAAGGAGGACATACTTAGAATGAACGTAACAGTGAATGAAGTAGACCAGCACAAAGTAACCCTGCACATTGAAGTGCCCGCTAAAGACGCTTCCAAACAGGCAGCAGCAGCTTGCAAGAACTTGGCAAGCCGTGTCAATATCCCGGGCTTCCGCAAGGGGAAAGCACCGCGCATGGTACTGGAAAGCTTCTTGGGCAAAGATGCTGTCAAACAGGAAGTTTTTGAAGCTATTGCCAATAAAGCCTACAGCGACGCCCTCGACCAGGAAGGCATCGTTCCTGTAACTGAACCGGAATTGAACGTCATTACTGACGAAAAAGGCAAAGACGTCGTATTTGAAGCTACGGTCACCAAGAAACCGGAAGTCAAACTCGGCGAATACAAGGGCATTACCGTTGCCAAAGACAAAGTCGACGTAACCGACGAAGACGTAGCCAAAGAACTGGCTAATCTCCAGAAACAGCATGCGAAACTCGTCGTAGCTCCGGAAGGCACGGAAATCGCAAAAGATGACTTCGCTGTCATCGATTTCAAAGGCACTGTCGACGGCGTCGCATTCGAAGGCGGCGAAGGCAAATCCTATCCGCTCCAGATCGGCTCCGGCAGCTTCATCCCGGGCTTTGAAGATCAGCTCATCGGCTGCAAAGCTGGCGACGAAAAAGACGTCAAAGTCACCTTCCCGGAAGATTACTTCGAAAAATCCCTGGCTGGCAAAGAAGCTGTCTTCGCCGTTAAAGTCAACGACGTAAAACGCAGCGAACTCCCGGCCATCGACGATGAATTCGCTAAAGAAGCCGGCAAATTCGACAGCGTCGACGACCTCAAAGCCGACATCCGCAAACGCCTCGAATCGAAAGCATCCTTCCAGGCTTTGGAAAAATTCAACTCTGAAGTCCTGAAGACGGCTGTCAACAATGCCGAAGTCGATATCCCGCAGGTCATGATCGACGACAAGATCGACCAGATGATCGAAGAACTGGCCATGAAACTGGAAACACAGCGCATGAGCCTCGACGATTATCTCAAATACATGAACCAGGATATGGACAAACTCAAAGAACATTACGCTGAACCGGCTAAGGAAAACGTAAAGATGGACCTCGTCCTCGAAGCTATCGCCAAAGCTGAAAACATCGAAGTCAAAGACATCGATCTCCAGGCTGAAATCATCACGATGGCTCAGAACTTCGGTGCCGATCCGAAAGAAGTCTACAAGATCATTTTGAAAGAACATCGCGTTCCCATGCTCGTACAGTCTGTCGGCCGTAAAAAAGCAGCCAGCTTCATCCTGAAAAATGCCGTCGACCCGAACGAAGACAAAAAAGAAGAAGCTAAAGCTGAAGACGCAAAGGCTGAAGACTAATCCCGGAAACGCATTCTCCGGAGGTGTTAGTTTTGACAAATATGTATGTACCCATCGTCGTCGAACAGACGGCACAAGGGGAACGGAGCTATGATATCTATTCCCGCCTGTTGAAAGACCGCATCGTCTTCCTCGGCGGCCCGATTGATGATACCGTTGCCAACAGCATCATCGCCCAGCTCCTTTTCCTGGAAGCAGAAAATCCTGACAAGGATATCCACTTATATATCAACAGTCCTGGCGGCGTCGTCACGGCAGGCATGGCCATCTACGATACCATGCAGTACATCAAGCCGGACGTCTCGACAATCTGCGTCGGTTCCGCTGCCAGCATGGCGTCGGTACTCCTGACGGCCGGTGCCAAGGGCAAACGCTTCGCCCTGCCGCATTCCCAGGTCATGATCCACCAGCCTCTCGGCGGTGTCCAGGGCCAGGCTACGGAAATCGAAATCCATGCCCGCGAAATCCTGCGCATGCGCAAGGAATTGAACGGTATCTTGTCTGAACACACAGGACAGCCCATTGACGTCATCCAGAAGGATACGGAACGGGATAATTTCATGACTGCCGAAGAAGCCAAGGAATACGGCCTCATCGATGAAATCCTGACCCGTCCGCTGCCGGATGAAACGAAATAGGACAGGAGGAAGACAAGATGAACGATAGGAATGATGAACCGCGTTGCAGTTTCTGCGGCCGGCCCCAGAGCGAAGTACAGAAGCTCATTGCCGGCCCGGGCGTCTATATCTGCGACGAATGTGTTGCCGTAGCGCAGCACATCATGGAAGAAGAAAAGGCGGAAGAAACGCCGGACTTTCAGCTCAAGGACCTGCCGACGCCGCATGAAATCAAGGCTACCCTTGATGAATACGTCATCGGCCAGGAAGCAGCCAAGAAGACCCTTTCCGTTGCAGTGTACAACCACTACAAGCGGCTCCAGACCAATTTCAGTGCCTCTGATGATGATGTAGAGCTCCAGAAGTCGAATATCGTCATGGTCGGCCCGACCCTCCTGGCCCAGACCCTGGCCCGCCTCCTCGATGTGCCCTTTGCCATCGCCGATGCGACGAGCCTGACCGAAGCCGGCTATGTCGGCGAAGACGTCGAAAACTGCCTGCTCAAGCTCATCCAGGCCGCTGATTACGATATTGCCAAAGCTGAACGGGGCATCATCTACATCGACGAAATCGATAAGATTGCCCGCAAATCGGAAAACCCGTCCATTACCCGTGACGTTTCCGGTGAAGGCGTCCAGCAGGCCTTGTTGAAGATCCTCGAAGGGACCGTTGCCGGCGTTCCGCCTCAGGGCGGCCGCAAGCATCCCCACCAGGAAATGCTCCAGATCGACACGACGAACATCCTGTTCATCTGCGGCGGCGCTTTCGATGGCATCGACAAGACCATCCTCAACCGTACGACGGACAAGAATATGGGTTTCGGTGCGGACATCCACTCCAAGTCCGAACACTCCATGGAATCGCTCCTCAAGGAAATCATCCCGACGGACCTCCAGAAGTTCGGCCTCATCCCGGAATTGATCGGCCGCCTGCCCGTATTGGTTACTCTCAATCCTCTCGATGAAGATGCGATGGTACACATCCTGACAGAACCGAAGAACGCCCTGGTCAAACAGTATCAGAAGATGCTGTCCATGGACGACGTAGATCTCGAATTTACGCCGGAAGCTCTCCAGGCCATTGCCAAGGAAGCGCTGCGGCGCAATACCGGTGCCCGCGGGCTTCGCTCCATCATCGAACGGATCATGCTCGATGTCATGTTTGATGTACCGAGCCGCGACGACGTAGCTAAGTGCATCGTCACGGAAAAATGCGTCAAAGAAGGCGCTGAGCCCGACCTCGTATTGAAAGAGGCAAAATGATATAATGTACAATAAAACTCATTTCTTAAACCGGAAATGAGTTTTATTTTTCCATAGAAGAAGGTGAAGTGTATGAACGAAAACGTTGTGCTCAACGAACAAGATATCCTGGCCCTGCCTTTTGTCCCGCTCCGGGGCATTGTCGTCTATCCGAAGCTGGTCAGCCACATCGACATCGGCCGCGATACGTCCCTGGCTGCCGTCGACTACGCCATGGAACACGACCGGCAGCTCCTGGTAGCGACCCAGGTCGATGAAAACGAAGACAATCCGGGTTTTGACGACGTCTATACCATCGGCTGCCTGGTCAAGATCGAACAGCTCCTGCGCATGCCTGGCGGCCTGGTCCGCATCCTGGTCAACGGCATTTCCCGCGTCCGCATGCAGGGCTTTTCCCAGAAAGCCGATTACCTCGAAGGGGCTGCCGTCAAAGTGGCTGAAATCAGCCGCAACGAAGTCGAAGAAGAAGCCCTGCGCCGGGTCGTCCTCAAGCGGCTCCTGGACTGGCTGGGCAATCTCCGCGACGGCGAAGAAGCCAGTGAAAATGCCAAGAATATCGACGAACCGGGCGTCCTGGCTGACTTCGCTGCGTCCCAGCTGCCCCTGCGCCTGGTCATCCGCCAGCAGCTCCTGGAAACGGCTGACGTCGAAGCCCGTCTGCGCCGCATTGCGTCGCTCTTGGATACGGAAGTCGACATTGCCAACCTGGAATCGAAGCTGAACATGGAAGTCCGCGGCAAGATGGACCAGCAGCAGAAAGAATACTACCTGCGGGAAAAGATCAAGGCCATCCATGAAGAATTGGGCGACAAAGTCGACAAGGACACGGAAGTCCAGGAACTCCGCGACCAGATCAAGAAGATGAAGCTCGACGAAGACATTGAAAAGGCCCTGCTCAAGGAAGTGGACCGCCTCGACTCCATGCCGCCCATGATGGCGGAATCGGCCATCATCCGCACTTATCTCGACTGGGCTATGGCCCTTCCCTGGAAGAAGGAAACCAAGGACCGCCTGGACCTCAACGAAGCGCAGAAGGTCCTCGACGAAGACCATTACGGCCTGAAGAAGGTCAAAGACCGCATCATCGAATATTTAGCCGTCAAACAGTTGACACACAGCCTGAAAGGGCCGATTCTCTGTTTTGTCGGTCCTCCGGGCACGGGCAAGACGAGTATCGCCAAATCCATCGCCCGTGCCATGAACCGCAAGTACGTCCGCGTATCCCTGGGCGGCGTTCGCGATGAAGCTGAAATCCGCGGCCATCGCCGGACTTACATCGGTGCCCTGCCGGGCCGCATCCTGGCTGGTATGAAACAGGCCGGCGTCAAGAACCCGGTCTTCCTCCTCGACGAAATCGACAAGATGACGTCCGACATGCGTGGCGACCCGTCGTCGGCACTGCTGGAAGTCCTCGACCCGGAACAGAACAATACTTTCAGTGACCATTTCCTGGAACTGCCCTTCGACTTGTCGAAAGTCTTCTGGATCACGACGGCCAACGTCCTCGGCGATATTCCCCGGCCCCTCATGGACCGCATGGAAATCATCGACTTCACGAGTTATACAGAAGAAGAGAAGGTCCAGATCGCCAAGCGCTATCTGGTACCGAAACAGATCAAAGAAAATGGCCTCAAACCGAGTCAGGCCAAGTTCTCCGACGCCGTCCTGCGCCATATCATCGAAGGCTATACGCGCGAATCGGGCGTCCGCAGCCTGGAAAAGACCATCGG
>OHVB01000730.1_pt1 | contig 11097 bp, 6 predicted proteins | sample 1579331 | NCBI WGS metagenome assembly OHVB01 (sample SAMEA3882503, study PRJEB24775) | human gut metagenome | biome: human-associated habitat; feature: intestine environment; material: feces | place: Netherlands | collected 2009/2010
GGAGCAGTACTATCTTGGCAAAAACCTCAAAGACAGCGAGGTAAAGATCCTGCAGGCGCAGATCAATCCGCATTTTCTCTATAACACACTGGATCTGATCCTCTGGACCGCCAAAAGCGGCGATCTGGAAAAGGTCAGCGACATCGTGGTGAAGCTCAGCCGCTTCTATCGCCGCGGCGTCGGGCAGGCAGAGGAAGGAGACATCCGCAGAGTTCAGCGCCTTGCGCCTCGCCTGAGTATCCTTTCGCTTCTCCTCGGGTAATTCTATGAGCTTTATATCGTCTCTCTGAGCCAGACGGTCTCGGATACGCAGCCCCGTTGTGCCTGCGCTGCCGTCGATAAATACTTTTTTCATATTGGATACACCGCCTTTGACGGAACACCTGCAAGTCACAAAATATAGAATAAACAGGCTCACAAAGTGTATAATATCGAGATTATTTGCATATATACTACCACATTGCGTATAATTATGCAATAGCTTTTCGCTAAAAACCGTAATTTCGGCGTGACTGCATCGCAGAAGCCCGCAGTGGAATACAAAGTTGTATAATTTGCACAATTCATCGGGGATATTTTTTATGTTATGGCTTGTCTTTCGGTCGGCGGCGTGATATAATCCGAGTTGGAGGGATAATATGAGAGCATTTATACGCTTTTTTTCAAGAATAGGCGCTCTGCTGCTGAGCCTTTATATGCTCCTCGGCAGCGTGCAGGGCTTCACGCCGAGTGAATTCGTATATGAGCGGGCTTACGGCAACCCGATGAAGGGATTCATGCCGTTTTACAGCGAGGGCGGCGTTGACTCCGCCGTTGAGCACAGCATGGAGTGGTTTTATATCCCGCTGTCGGCGCTTGTGACCGATGACGGCGAATACCGCATCGCCGAGGGGCTTGAGCCTTATCTCGACGATATATCCTCAAGAGGCAATCAGGCGGTGTTCCGTGTTTACCTCGACTACCCCGCGGACAAGCTCGGTGACAAGGCCGTGCCGCAATTCATATGGGATATGGGCGTCAAGAAGCTGCCCTATGACGGTTACGGCGGCGGTGTAAGCCCCGATTATTCCGATGACAGACTGATAGATTTCCTTGTTGATTTTGTGCATGAATTCGGCAAGGCGTGTGACGGCGACAGCCGCATTGCATACATAACTACGGGTCTTATAGGCCATTGGGGCGAGTGGCATTTCTCCGCCTGCCCCAAGGCTGCGCCCTCAAAGGAGCAGCAGGCGAGGGTGATAGCCGCCTTTGCCGAGAGCTTCACAAAAACCCATGTGCTCACCCGCTATCCAGGCACACCGGGCACCGAGAGCGGCAAACTCGGTTACCATGACGATTCCTTTGCCTATGAGACGATAAATCCGGAGCACGATTGGGAATTCGTACCGAGGCTGCGAAGCGCGCATCAGTCGAGGCTCTGGAAAACTCAGCCCATCGGCGGCGAATTCCGCCCCGAGTGCCAGCTGCCGTTCCTGACGGGCGGCGAATACGACGGTATGCAGCCCTATGACGAATGCGTAAAACAGACTCACTGCTCATGGCTGATGATGCAGCGGGCGTTTGATACGGGGCTTACCGCCGAGCAGGTCAAGGCTGCGAACGAAGCCTCCGCAAGCCTCGGCTACGATTTCTTTGTCAGCCGTGCGGCGGTCAAGAGAGTGTGCGGCGAGACTAAAGTATATGTCGCCGTCAAAAATACGGGGGTTGCCCCGATATATGCCGACCCCTCCGTGTTTATCGGCACGGCCGACGGCGAGGTGCGGGCTGAGGGCTGCGTTCTCTCGGAGCTTATGCCGGGCGAGACCGAGGTTTACACCGCTTCGCTTGAAATTCGGAGCGGCGATGAAGTGCATATCCGTATCGGCAGCCCCGTCGAGGGCGGCAAACCCGTGCGCTTCTCAAATAAAGGCTGCACCGAGGACGGCTCGCTCATTGCCGGCGTGATGAGCTGAAGAAGGTCGGATATCGAAAATTACCGTTGACGGCGATTTCGATATATGGGGTACTATTACATTATAATAAAGGGCGGCTTCGCTGCCCGTAACGGAGGAAAAGCAATGACACTTTCAATCATAAACGGCTGGGAAGAGGGTCACTTCAAGGCGGTGGCGTCAAAGGGGCTGCACGGCATTGAATTCTGCGCCAACGACCGCTACGACTCCGCCGAGATACTCGCAAAGGCCGATGAGATAAAGGCGAATTCCGAGAAATACGATGTCAAAGTCGTCTCGATAGGCAGGTGGGGCATGACCCGCCTTGACGAGAGCGGCAATATTATCCCCGAGGCTCAGGCTCACGATAAGAATCTCATTACCCTCGCTTCCATAGTCGGCTGCCCCGTTTTTAACGTCGGCGTTAACCGCGTTGAGGCTCTCTCCTATTATGACAACTGTCAGGCGGCGATCAGGTATCTTGCCGAGCTTATCGAATTCGGCAGAGATAAAGGCGTTAAAATAGCCGTCTACAACTGCGACTGGGAGAACTTCATCTATGAGGAGAAGGCTTGGGCGGTCGTGCTCGGCGCCCTGCCCGAGCTTGGCATCAAATACGATATCTCCCACTGCCTGAGTCGCAGCGGCGACTACCTCAAGGAGATGAGGGATTGGGGCGGCAGATTCTATCATGTCCATATCAAGGGCGCCCTCTATATATCGAACGACCACTTCGACGACCCGCCCGCAGGTCTCGACCAGATAGACTGGAGATCCGCCATGGCTCTGCTCTATTGCGCCGACTACAACGGTGCGCTCTCCATCGAGCCGCATTCGCGGCGCTGGAGCGGCAAAAAAGGCCAGTGGGGCGTTGACTACACCATCAAATTCATCTCGCAGTTCATCATGCCCGATGATTATGAATGCGTCGACGACCCGTATATGCCGTAAAGCAGCAAACCCGCTTCCTAACGGAGGCGGGATTTTTACACATTTTTTTGAATAGTTTTTTAAAGAATTCTCAAATGAAATTCGTAATCGAAACGATGACACTGCCGAATTTCGCGCAATTTTTTACGCAATTTGGCTAAATTGTCTAAAAACCTCTAAAAAGGCATTGACATGACCAATGAATTATGCTATTAATGAAAATGAAAAATTGTTTAATCGGCATAAACAAAATTTGCCTTTTTCGGCTTTGTCTTATGACGAGGAAGTCTAATTCAACTGCATGAGAGGGGAGTCCTTATGAAAAAAGCAGTGAAAAATTCACAGCGTTTCGTCGCAGTTCTCCTAAGTCTGTTGATGATAGTGTCAACATTTGCACTCTTGGGGTCTGTCGGCGCAGCCAAACTAAAAGCCTCGGCCGCAGGGGAGCTTACCACGGTCGTTGCGTGCTCGGACTATCAGAACCCGAGCGGCAATGATGCCGGCAAGACCTTCGTGCAGAGCGTCGTTGCTCAGCTCAAGGCTGCTGCAGGTGTCACTGCGGCGGACGGATTCCTTTGCTGCGGCGACTACAGCTACGGCTATAATCAGGCGGCGGCAGGCATTGCCTCGCTCAAAAGCGCGGTCACCGGCATTATCGACTGCAATGACGATAATTCGGCGTTCTGCCAGGGCAACCACGACGAGGCGGGCGCAGCGGGCCTTGCCAAGAGCGGAGACAATGACCCTTCGAGCGGCAAATACGGCGTTTTCGTTATCAACGAGGACGACTATATGTGGTATAACAACGACGAAGCCACCATTAAGCGCACGGCAGAGAATCTGCGCAACTACCTCAACCACAAGCTGGCTGTCGGCTTCAAGGCCCCGATTTTCGTTATCTCCCATCTGCCGCTTCATTACTCGATGAGGACAAGGAACGACGGCGACAAGCAGCACGCAAATTACATATTCAACGTGCTCAACGACGCAGGCGGCAACGGCCTCAATATCGTCTTCCTCTACGGTCACGACCATTCAAACGGCTGGGATGATTATCTCGGAGGCGCTTCGGTCTACCTGACCAAGGGTGACAGCATCAACATTGCACAAAACAGCAGAACCGTATTCAGGACGGAAACTCTTGCGTTTACCTATATGAACGCCGGCTTTGTCGGCTACTACGATAACCACAACGGTGCGGATGATACTCTCACAATGACCGTATTCCAATTCGATAACGAAAATATCGAGATCAAAAGAGTTTCACAGAGCGGCATCCATAACCTCAAGAGCAAGGGCGTCACCAACAGCTATAAGAATGAGAGCGGCTATTCGCCCGACACCTCCGTCACCGCAAGCCCGCAGTCATGGGCAGTTACGGGCGACGTGACAAAGACTCACGAGATAGAGCACGTTATACCCGAGAGCACCGGCAGCACGGGCGGCGGCTCCTCCTCCACGGCTTATACGAGAGTTACTTCGGCCGACGATATCGTGGACGGCAAAAAATACCTGCTCATCTATAACGGCAGCGAATTCATGCAGCCCGTTGACGCAGGCACCACCGACCGCGTTGGCTTCAAGGCTACGAGCACGGGTGGCATCTCGATGGATGATACCATCACGGGCGACTACGCGGCGAACGAATGGACCTTCACCGCCTCCGGCTCGGGCTGGAAGATAGGCACGGACGACGGCTATATCACAATGAGCCGCAATGCAAGCTCCTCCAGCAGCTATGACGCAAAGCTCGGCACGAGCGGCAATGTGTTCACCGTCGGCGGCTCGGCAAATGCTTATACATTCTCCACCACCGTAAGCGGCACCACCGTTTACTTCAATAAGAACGAAAGCCGCAGCCTTATCAACGGCTATAAAAGTAACCCCGCTTCGTTCTACCTCTACCGTGCGCCCGAGGGCGGCGCAGGCACCGTCAGCTACACCAAGGTCAATGCCTCGTCGCTTGCCGACCTTGAGGACGGCGAGACCTATGTGATAGTCTCCACCCGTGACAACACTATGTACGCCTGCTCCAATGAGTATACTACTGTTTCGGGCTATACTTCAACAAGGCTTGCGGGCGTTGCGGTCACCGCGAACGGCGACGTTATCGAGGGCTCGACCGAAGTAACGGCCTGCGAATGGGTCTATGACGCAGCCACCTCGTCCTTTAAGGCGACGAGCGGCGCAAACGCCGGCAAATATCTCAAGGTTCCTGAAAGCAGCAGCTCTGCCGTGACCTTCTCAAGCTCGGGCGTTGCCTACACCTACACCAATAATCAGCTTCTGCTCAGCGGCTCGACATACGGCCTCAACCTCAGAAGCAACTATACCTACAGCGGCTACAACGGCGGCTCAACGGTTTATTTCTACAAAAAGACGGTTTCATCCTCCGGCGGCGAAACACCCGTCACCAACAAGAAGATAACCTCTATAACCCTTGACACCAACGAGGGCACCGTGTATATCGGCGCGGGCAAGGCGGTAAGGACGGGCGCGAACCTCCTTGTCACCTATGAGGACGCGACGACCGAAACCATTCCCGTAACCGTCGGTATGCTCCTCGATCTCACCGGCCACTTCAACGCCGTGCAGTATACCTCTGCTCAGGGCGATTATGTCGGCCTTGCGGTATATTACAGAGACAATTGGCTCCCCGATTTCACGCTTCATGTAATACCCAAGGATGATTACCCCGATTACCCCGAGGCGGGCTCCGTCAGAGTCGGCAAATCCGCCTCCGCACCCGAATTCCAAAACAGCGGCGTTGCCAAGATAGAGCTTACCGCAACGGGCGTTCCGATGAACCAGGGTATCGACGTGGTGCTCATGCTCGATACCTCCTCGTCAATGAATGACGAGGTCACCACCACCGACAGCAACGGAAACACCGTCACCAAGACAAGGATAGGGGTGCTGCGCGACTCGGTCGGCAACCTTATAACGAGCTTCAATCAGCCGAATGAGGCGGGCATAGTTCAGGATATCGACATTGCCATTGCGGATTTCAACGGCTATGTTATCTCCGGCAAGCCGCTGCTTGACAGCAACGACCACCTCACCGACGCGACCATCAGGACCAACAGCAACAACGCTCAGGTCTACACCGGCTCGGGCGCAATAAATGCAAATGCTTTTGTGCCCATCGAGTCGATAGCTTCGTTTGACACCTCGACCATCGCCACGGCGAGCGGCACGAATTATGACTATGCGTTTGACACGGTCTATTCGCTTGTCGAAGCGAAACAGGCGGCAAACAAGGCGAATCAGGAAGACAGAGACATATATGTTATCTTCATGTCCGACGGTGCGCCGTTCTCCTACAACTACTTCAGCTCTCAGTCAACGAGCGCGAATTGGAATAACTGGCTGCAGGGCACCTACGCCACCGTAAACGACGTGCCCACGACCAGCTCGCACGCATACTTCTATAACGGCCTGGGCAACAGCCACAGAATGGCGGACGCCATCAAGGGCGACCCGACACAGACCTTCACCGTTATCAAGAATGACTCAAGCGCCTCCTACAACGGCCAGCAGTATATGGCTCAGGTGCCCGGCCTCGGCGCAAAGATGTATTCGATAGGCTTCTGCCTTGCGGTCGACAGCGCCGTAACCGTCGAATCCATGCAGTATGTTATCAGGAATATCGCAAGCGAGGAGAAATACTGCTATTTCGCCGATGACGCAGCCCAGCTCGATTCTGCATTTGCAGCGATAAGAGACGATATCAAGCAGGCGGCGACCGAGGCGTATTTCGTTGACCGTATGGGCAGCGAATACAATCTGCAAAGAGCCTCGACCTATGTCAAGAACGGCCAGACCTTCACCCTTGCGGAGGCTCCGAAGATTGAGGTCAAGAGCTACACGCTCTACACCAATGCCGACCTCACGAACGGCGTTATCACCGATATCAACGATGTCGGCACCCGCACGGGCGCAGCCGAGACCCTCGAGACCGTCACCTTCAGCGCCGATGGCACTCAGGCTTTCTCCGATCTCATAGATTCGGGCGCAACGAATATCCTTGTTGACGGCGTTATAAACGCCAGGACTTTCTTCTATAACACCAACTCCGCGGCGGTAATGATAGACGTCGACGGCGACGGTGCGGCGGAGCGTTCGCTCGCCCCCGAGACCTTCTATTGGAAGATAGGCATCATCGCCGAGAAGGAATTCGCCCTGAGCTATTATGTCTACCTCACCGGCACCATGGAGGGCAAGAGGGATCCGGGCGCATACCCGACCAACACCAGTGCAATACTTTATTATAAGAACTACCTCGGCAATGACGCATACAAAGAGACCGTTTCGCCCGTGCTCCCGTGGCAGGGTGCCGTGGTCAACTATGAATTCTACCTCGTCAACGCCGCAGGTCAGCCAGTCAACAGAGCCGGCACGGTCGTTCCATTTGAGAACAGAGTGATGATAGGCGAGAGGCTCAGCTACCTTATCCGCCTGAACACCTCGGAGTATAACGAGAGCTACACCCTCGCCCCGCTGAGCGACGTGCCCGACAACTACACGCTCTTTAACCCCGCCGCCTCCGCAACCGTTACGGTCTCGAGCGGCACGACGGGCACGAATGCGGTCGTTATCTCCGATACCGCAAGCGCAGTTACCACCTATTATTACGAGAGCGACTACCGCTTCAATCAGAACGGCACCGCCCCCAATGTAAGCGACTATTACAACACTCACTTCGCGTTCGGCGTTTACACCACCGAGGGGCTTTCGCCCGACACGGTCGTTGTCGATTACGGTCTGCCCGTCAAGATCCACCCGATCGCAAATGACAAGATTATCCTTAACGGTACCCCTGTCAATGCGATCTCGGCGACCTTCGGCGGCGCTCTCAACAGCACCGCCTATGAGAAGTCTCAGTTCGCCTCCGAGGAACAGACGATAACCCTTGCCCACGGCACGGCTGCCATTGACCCGCAGGACGGCAGGGCAGTCATCTACACCCCGACCGATATGCAGATGTCGGCGGAGGAGGTATTCTACTACGAGGTCATTCTCGACGGCTTCCGTTACTACAGCAGGATAACCGTTATCCCCGCGGCAAATATCTTCTATGAGGAGAGCTTCATCGACTTCGTCGACGGCGACGGCTATGCTTGGCAGACCGTCGGCAGCGGCAGGGAGGCTTATCAGTCGGAGGATCGTCCCGGAATTTCATCTGTTGCGGGCTTCGACGCAGACAATGTCTACGGCTACGATCCCGCTTATAACGACAGCAGCGAGACCTATTCGCTCGACAGAGCAAGGGTCACAACTCTTGACGCAGGCTCGATAGGCAAGGAGCCGACCGCGAGCTTCACCTTCTGCGGCAGCGGCTTCGATCTCTTCAGCGTCACGAGCAACAAAACCGGCGCAGTCCTTGTCAAGGTCGAGGGGCTTGATAATTCCTTCAACAAGACCTACATAGTCAATACCTATTACGGCTATTCCTACGGTCAGCTCTATCTTGACGCCGCGGCCGTGACCCCGACCGCCACCATCAGCCCGACGAGCACCGTTAACGGCGCTGCCGTCAACAACGCCCCGCTCTATGAGAGCGAATATAAGGCGGGCTCCACGGTAGATATTGACGAGGATGAGACCATTGTCGTTGTCAACGGCATCGTTTACTCCGATAAGCAGAAGAACGGTGCGGCGCTTGCATACGGCTGGCTCGTTTCCGACGGCGAGGAGAACGGACTTTATCAGATCCCCGTTGTCAGCGTCCCCGTCGGCAATTCCACCCTCGATTACGGCACTTATAAGGTCACAGTGACCCCGAAATACGCCAAGGTATTCGATAAGACAGGCGACGACAGCTACAAGATCTATATCGACGGCGTTCGTATTTACGACCCGGCGGGCAAGACCGTCAGCGGCGTTATCGAGAGGGCTTACAACGCCGACCGCGAGAATAACGCCCGCTTCATAGAGGTCAGGGATACCGTTATCTCGGCGAATGACTTCGGTACCGCCACCGTGGACGGCAATGCCGTTGCGGGCACGATGTTCATTGACGGCATCTCGGCTCTCAGCGGCGCAAGCTACGCCGACTCCGTTGCAAAATTCAGCAAGGCAGGCCCCAATAACGAGCTTTATCTCTATGAGAATCAGGCGGTTGCCTTTATCCCGACCGTTTCTGCGGCTTCGTTCCAGATAGGCATGAAGGTCGCAAAGCCGGGCGCCTTGAGCAGCACGGCGACGGTCAAGGTGCTCAATGCGAGCGGCGATGCCAAGACGTTCACCGTCTCGGGCGCGGCAGAGAAATACTATGATATTTCTTCGCTCCTTGTGCTTGATACCACCAACGGCGAATACTCGGCAAACGGCGCGATAGTTATCGTAAACGATTCCGATACCGTGCTTTCGCTTACAAATTACAAATTCACCTCAAGGACTGCGTCCTCGACCAAGACGGCGGACTATGTGACGGTCGATAACAGAGCGTATGCGGCGGCAGTCAAGGCGATAAGCAGGGTAATGACTACCGCGGATTCCGCGGGAGTCACCTCCGAATGGGAGCGCACCGCTCTAAAGACGGGCGACACCGCAAGGCTTACGATAAATACCCCTGCGGATATCGTTTCGCTCACCGTTGACGGCAAAGCGGTCACAAACTGCACCGTCAATGAGGACGGCAGCAAGACATGGGTCTATGCCTATGTAGTTGACGAGACGGATTCTGGCAGCCACGAGATAGTCGTCACCGATTCCAAGGGCAGGGTGAGCGAGCCGATAGCTACGGAGGAGATAACCGTGGCGGCAGCCCCTCAGAGCGCAGTTATTTCATTCTTCAGGATGAAAATCCGTAAGGCAGTCTCTGTCATTAAGAAACTGATGAGATGGAGGATTGTATTATGAGTAAGTTGTATTCAAAACCCGTTATCAGCTTTCAGAGCTTAGCCATCTCCACGGGAATCGCTTCAAGCTGTGAGATGCTCGCCAAGAGCGCCGAGAATATTTGCCCCGTCGTGGTCAAGGAGTGGGGAGATATCACTCTGCTGACCGACGCCTGTGATATGGAGCCGGCGGAGCAGCTCTGCTACCATGTCCCTGTTGAGGACAATAACGTTTTCAGCTCATAATGATATTGTGCCGAAGGCTGCCACATATCGGCGGCTTTCGGCACGAGCTTTAATGAAAGTTCAGGATGCTTATGAAGAAAAAAATCATAGCGATCGCCGCGGCGGCGGTCGCAGCAGCGGCTGTTTTGACGGTGATACTCTTCAAAACGGGCGTTTTCAAGCCGAAAAAGACAGTGTATATCCCCGAGGGCACCACGCTGAATCTGCGTGAGGGTCTGAGCGCCGAGCTGACCGAGGTCGACCCCTCCGAGGCAGGCACTGCTCCGACCAAGGCGGAGATGAGCGGCGAATACACGGCAAAAAGCGAATTTCCGTATACTGTCGGCGGCGTTGAAGTCAGCGATATGTTCTCATATTCCGGCAGTTTCGTTGAGGACGGCAGCGGCAGGCAGGTCAGCGGCATTGCGGCCGTGAGAGTCAGGAATAATTCCTCAAAGGCATATCAGCTGCTCAGCCTCGGCTTTGCGACCGACGGCGGCGACATTGTCTTTGACGTGACTGCGCTCCTGCCCGGCAGCGAGATGACCGTGCTCTCAAAGGAGGCCGTTCCGTATAACGCCGATCTGCTCATTTCAAATGTCACCGCGATCAAAAGCCTCGAGTTCACCGAGACTCCGTCGCTAAATTCGGATATTTTTGAGCTGTCCGCTTCGGGCGGAGTGCTCGGCGTTAAGAATATCTCGGGCAAGCAGGTCGGCAACGTCTATGTTTATTATAAATCGACCGATTCAAACGGACTTTTCGGCGGCATAACCTACCGCATAAAGCTCGGCGATATGCCGTCAGGCAAGCTTGCCAAGACCGCCCCGCTGCATTTTGACGGCGGATCTAAGATACTGTATATCACCTATGTATAAGAGAACTTATAAATTCCCCGGGCTTGCCCTTTGCGTCGAGAGCGAGGAGCAGATATCGGGCAATGCGAATTTTGAACGCTTCCTGACTGATGAAGCCGAGGCACACGGTCATATCACGGTGCGCCGCTCGCCGCTGCCGCAGCTCGGGCTGCGTTCCTTGAGCACGGCGGCGAGGACGCCCTCGCGCCGTGCCGTCTCCAGCGCACATTCCGCGCCGCGGCGGTATTCCGCGGTCACATCGCGCCCGTCCTTCCGCACCACGCACGCGCCGCGCCGCTCGCTCGGCGT
>OHVB01000740.1_pt1 | contig 10990 bp, 6 predicted proteins | sample 1579331 | NCBI WGS metagenome assembly OHVB01 (sample SAMEA3882503, study PRJEB24775) | human gut metagenome | biome: human-associated habitat; feature: intestine environment; material: feces | place: Netherlands | collected 2009/2010
GATCGTCGGCTCCACATTGCCGCTGCTGGCAAAAAAGCTTGGCTTCGACCCGGCCGTGATGGCCTCCCCGATCATCACGACGATCGTGGACTTCCTTTCCCTGCTCGTCTATTTCGCATTTGCAACCGCCATGCTCGGTATTGGATAAATGTTCGCCCGCTGCACAGCCTCGTGCAGCGGGCATTCCATATGCCAATGCGCCCTTCTCCGGGATTGGAGAAGGGCGCTTGATGGTTTGGCTTATTCGGTGTAGAGATAGCTGTATTTGCTGCGGAGCGTGAGGATCAGAGTCTCGATATCCTGCGGCAGTTCGTTCGGCTGGGACAGATCGAGCACCTCGTCTTTTTCCAGACGGACACGAATCTTGTCGCCGCCGAGGAACAGGACGCCCTTGTTTTCGCTCTCGTTCATGTCCTTTTCGGTCTGGAAGAGTGTGAACTTGTCATGGCACGGCTCGGACGCATACGGGCAGAACTGCGTGCAGTTGCCGCACTCGTTGCACATCTTGTCCACGTGGACGATCTGATGGCTGCCGTCGGCCATGCGGATGGCCACATTGGCGCGGTTGGGGCAGGAGTCCACGCAGTTTTCGCAGACGGTGGCGCACTGCAGGCAGCGGTCGCCCTCGCAGCAGATGCACGCGCTCATCTTCAGAATACCCTTCTTGGCCTCGGCGTCCGCCTTAGTGACATAGGCCTGCTCGGGGATGTCATAGGTATAGGGCTTGCCGATAACTGCCTCGGCAAAGGCCGCGGCGTCGGCGATGCCTTCGACAACAGTGGCGGGGCCGCGCTTGGCGTCGCCGGCGGCGTAGACGCCATCCACGTTGGTCTGGAAGGCGGGACGGCCCTTCTTGTCCAACTCAATGCCGTTGGCGGCCATGAGTGCGTCGTCCACCTGCTCACCCACAGCGGAGATCACCAGGTCGCAGGGGACGGTGAAGAACTCACCGCTGCCCACGGGGCTGCGGCGGCCGGAGGCATCGGCCTCGCCCAGCACCATCTTCTCACACTTCAGCACACCGTCGGCCTGCTTGACGGGGGCAGCCAGCTCGGCGAAGGTCACGCCGTCGGCCAGCGCCAGCGCCAGCTCGTGCTCGTCGGCGGGCATATACTTGCGGGTACGGCGGTACACGAGGGTCACGCTCTCGGCGCCGCTGCGCTTGGCCAGACGGGCCGCGTCCATGGCGGTGTTGCCGCCGCCCACGACCACGATATTGCCGGCCACAGCGATGTTGCCGGCCTTGACGCCCTTCATCCACTGGATGGCGCCGGCCACATCGCCGGCGATGTCCAGCTTGCCGGGCTTCCAGGCACCCACGGCCAGCAGAATGTGGGTGTAGCCCTGCTTTTTCAGCTCGTCCACAGAGGGGGCGGGCGCACCGCACTTGACCTCCACGCCGTACTTCTCCATGAGGGCGATATCCTTCTCAATGGCCTCGTTGGCGATACGGAAGCTGGGGATCACGTGACGGGGCACGCCGCCCAGGCAGCTCTCGCGCTCGAAGATGGTGGTCTCGATACCGGCGCGGCCGCAGAAATAGGCGGCAGCAATGCCGGTGGGGCCGCCGCCGATGATGGCGACCTTCTTGCCCGCCACGCGCTCCGGCAGCTTGATGGAGGCCATCAGGGCGTTGTAGCCCTTCTGGGCAGCCAGCAGCTTGGTGTCGCGGATGCGGACGGACTCGTCATAGAAGTTGCGGGAGCACTTGGTCTGACAGCGATGGGCGCAGATGGTGCCGGTCAGGAACGGCAGGGGGTTTTTCTCGGTGATCAGCTTCAGCGCCGGACCGTACAGGCCCTTATTGCACAGCTCCATGTACTCGGGGATGTCCTGCGCGATGGGGCAGCCGCCCTTGCAGGGCGCGGTGAAGCAGTCGATCCAGGGCACGTTCTTCTCACTCTTGCGGCTGGGCAGGGGCTTGATAGGCTTGACGTGGTGCACGTCGGTGTGAGAGGCGGTGCTCATGTCGCAGATGGCCTGGGTGTCGGTGCCGTCAAAGGGCTTGTAGGGCATGGGCTCTACCTTCTCCACCATCTGGAGCAGGCGGTTGTAGCCGCCGGGCTTGAGGATGGTGGTCGCAACGGTGATGGGCCAGATGCCCGCCGCGAACAGCTTGTCGCAGTTGAAATACTCCGCGCCGCCGGCGAAGGAGATACGCATCTTACCCTTGAACTGGCGGGAAATGCGGTGGCACATCTCGATGGTCAGGGGGAACAGGCTGCGGCCGGACATATACATCTCGTTGTTGGGCAGCTCACCGCGGGTGGTGTCCACCGGGAAGGTGTTGGAGAGCTTCAGACCGAACTCCAGACCCTTGCTGTCGGCCAGCGCCTGCAGACGCTCGAACATGGGCACTGCGTCGGCCCACTGCAGATCCTCGCGGAAGTGGTGGTCGTCGAATACAATATAGTCATAGCCCATGCCGTCGAGAATACGGCGGGCCGTCTCGTAGCCCAGGATGGTGGGGTTGCACTTCACGAAGGTGTGCAGGTGCTTCTCGGTGATGAGATAGCTGGCGATGCGCTCGATCTCGTCGGGCGGGCAGCCATGGAGCGTGGACTCGGTGACGGAGGCAGAGACGTGCGGGCTCACGGAGTTGACGAAGTCCGCGTCCACGTTCTGGAAGCGGCCGAGGTTGGCCAGGGCCCAGTCGCGGCACTCGGCCCACACGGCGGTGCCGGAGGCGTCCTTCATGCCCTCGATGTAGGCGTCGACCTTGGGGCTCTTGATGCCCTCGAGGTCATAGCCCACGGACATGTTGAAGACAAAGCCGTCCGGGCTGCCCAGGCCGTACTCGCGAGCGATGAGGTGGCAGGCAAACCATGCCTTCACGTACTCGGCAAAGGCCTGCGGAACCTCGAGCTCGGTCGACCACTCGCAGTTGTAGCACTCGTCCTGCGCCACGATGCAGGGCTTGTTCACACACTTGGAGAGCTCCTCGCCGTCCATAACCTGAACGGTCTTGAGCTCAAAGAAGCGGGAACCGGCCACGTAGGATGCCACGATGTTCTGGGCAAGCTGCGTGTTGGGGCCGGCGGCCGGGCCAAACGGAGTCTCGATGCGCTCGTCAAAAATGGGAAGCGCGCCCTCCTGGTTGGTCGTGACCATCTTGCGCACGCCAAAGACGGCGCCCTGAGTCTTGTGCTCCTCGATGATCCAGTTCATCAGCTGCGAAAACGGGATCGGCCTCATGATGTCGCTCATAGTGAGCTCCTCTCTGTAACGCCCGGCGAGACCGCGCGGCGGGCGCAAATACGGTGTAGCGCTAGCACAGCGCCGGCGACCCCGCGGAGGTCGCCTATACGCGCGTCGGATGCGGCGAAACATCCGACGCGCGCGAATCTACTTGTAATTAGTAGGCGCGATCGTTGAGCGTGCTCCAGAGCTTCTTGGACTCGGCCATGGTCCACGCGTTGATCTTGTCCTCATCAATGCCAACGAACTCGCGATCCTTGTACAGGACGCGGCCGTTGATGATGGTGGTGCGGCAGTTTTTGCCCATCATGCCAAAGAGCATGTGGCCGTCGATGTTCTCCTCGCTCAACGGCGTAAAAGGCTTGTAGTCCATAACGATGACGTCGGCGGCAGCGCCGGCCTCGAGCACACCAAGCTTGCGATCGAAGTACTTGCTCGCCATCTTGGCATTGTTCTCGAACAGCATGGTCATGGCCTCGCACCAGCCCACGTTGGGCATAGCGGCGTTGTGGCGCTGAATGATCAGGAAGACCTTAAGGCTCTCGAGCATATCGTGAGTGTAGGCGTCGGTGCCCATGCACACGGGAATGCCGCGGCGGAAGAACTCGAGCACGGGGGCACAGCCCACGGCGTTGCCCATATTGGATTCGGGGTTGTTGACGAGCCAGGTGCCGGACTCCTTGACGATGTCCATCTCGGCAGGTGTCACGTGGATGCAGTGGCCGAGCATGGTGTCGGGACCGAGCAGGTTGTGCTGCAGCAGGCGCTCGACGGGGCTGATGCCGCCGCGGTTGAGGCGGGAGTCCCACACGTCATTCATGCCCTCGCACACATGGATGTGGAAACCGGTCAGGCCGTTGTTGGCCTCGGCCATCTTGTCCATGGTCTCGTCCGAAAGCGTAAAGGTGGCGTGACCGCCAAACATGGCGGCGATCATGTGGTTGTCGTTATCGCGACGCTCCTTGGCGGCCCACTGGGCAAACTCGGCGTTCTCGGCAATGGCCTGGTCGCATTTTTCCTGACCGCGGCGGTCGGAGACCTCGTAGCACAGGCACGAACGCATGCCCAGCTCCTGAGCGGCGTCCTTAATGGTAAAGAGGCTGCCCGGAATCTCGCAGAAGCTCGCATGGTGATCGAAGATCGTGGTGACGCCGTCGCGGATGGAATCCAGAATCGTGGCATAGGCGCTGGCCTTGGTGCCGTCGAGCGTCAGGTTGTCGTCGATCTTCCACCACTGCTGCTCAAGATTCTCCAGGAAGTTGGTGGGGTTGCAGCCCTTAATGGCAAGGCCGCGGGCCAGACCCGAGTAGATGTGGGTGTGGCAGTTGATAAGTCCGGGCATGATGAGGTTGCCCTGGGCGTCGACGTACTCGGCATCCGGGTACTTGGCCTTGAGCTCGCGCTCGGGGCCCACTTCGACGATCGTATCTCCGTCAATGGCGACCGCACCGTTGGGAATGAACGGAGTCTGAGCGTTGCGGGTAAAGACGGAACCGTTAGCGACCAGAAGCATAAATGCTCCCTTCAACATCAGGGGCGGGGTTTGACACCTCTGACATGGCGGAAGTGCGAAGCGCCGGCCTACACCGGAAACGGGCCCTCTCCCGTCAACGCTTCACCAAAGGGACGAGCCCTTTGAAGTGCGGCTTGGCGCCGCATGGCGCCGGCGGACGAGGCGATGCGTCCGCCGGCGAATAGCACCGAATTGGTTACTTCTTGCTCTCGGGCAGGACCAGATTCACAGCGGCATCCTTGGCGGCATCGATGTGCTGAGCCACGACCGGCGTCTGCGGAAGGATCAGGTTGAGCACGATGGCCATGATGGCGGTGGGGGTTACGGCGTTGGAGCCGATGACGGTGGACACCCAGGTGGGCATGCCCTCGCCGGCAAGGCAACCGCTGGCCATCCAGATACCCAAGCCAAAGACAACGGAGGTGCCGACGATGGTGGTGGTGCGCTGCGTGAGGCCCTCGCGGGTGAACATGCGCACACCGTTCATGGTGATGGTGCCAAAGACGCCGACGGTCGCGCCGCCGATAACAGGCTGCGGGATGGCGGAGAGCACGGCAGAGAGCTGCGGGAACAGACCGGCGATGGCAAAGACGGCCGCGATGATCACAAAGACCCACTTGTTGACGACCTTGTTGGAGCAGATGATGCCCACGTTCTGGCCAAGGGCGCTGGTGGGAAGACCGCCCAGCAGGCCGCCGACCATAGAAGTGAGGCCCTGGGACACGATAGCGCCGGAAAGCTCGCGCTCGGTGGGCATACGGTCGATGGAGCCCAGGCAGGCGGCGGAGACGTCACCGATAACCTGGATGGCAACCATGGGGAACACGACGGCGAGGGTAATGCAGACCTCGGGATCAAACTCGAGCGCGTAGGGCATGAGCTTGGGAAGAGCGAAGACCTGAGCGGTGGCGACGCTGGAGAAGTCGATCATGCCAAAGGGGATCGAAACGATCATGCCAACGATCATGCCAAAGAACACGGATCCCAGCTTGAGCGTGCCCTTTCCAAAGTTGGCGAGCGCGAAGACGACGGCGAAGGTGATAAGAGCGACGCACCATGCCTGCGGGGTGCCCCACAACGGCGTGCCCATGCCACCGGCCATGTATTTGACGGCCGTGGGATAGAGAGAGACGCCAATGGAGAAGATGACCGTGCCGGTCACGACGGGCGGGAACAGCCACTTAATCTTGCTGTAGGCCAGACCAAAGAGGACCGCGACGGCACCGCCAACGATCTCGCCGCCCAGCAGCGCGCCAAAACTAAAGCCCGAGGCGCCCATGGCCTGAAGGGCCGGCAGGAACGCGAACGAAACGCCCATGACGATGGGCAGGCCGCCGCCAATGCGACGGAAGGGAGCGAAGGCCTGAAGGGCCGTGTCGATCGCCGAAAGAATGAGTGCAACCTGAATGATGTCGGTGCTCTGCTGGCTATTAAAGCCGTAGACGCCGGCCATGATGACCGCCGGGGTAATGATGCCGGCAAACGATGCCAGTACATGCTGAAGGGCACACGGGATCATTTCCTTAACGGGCGGCATGCCTTCGCGAGTGAACAGGGCTTCAGTGCCGTTCGTAACCGTCTCCTGGGTCATTTGACCACCAATCCTCGAAATAGTTGTTTTCGCATCTAACGCTCTATTGTGACGCAGTGCGGGGTTGAGGTTGTGCCTTCGTTGCATATCGTATTAAAGATGATTCTCATTCTCAATAATAATTTTTTGTTATCAGACTATTCTTCAGCTGAGATAATGCATTTCCGCAGGTCAGGAAAGTGTCTGGTCAAAATGACATCTTACTTTTCTTTTGGTCAACCGTTTACCGCTAAATTCCTACCGTTCGTCTGTATTACGCAATGTACCTGCGGATATACGAGTCAATAGACACCGTGTTACCATGATAAAAAATTGTTATGAACACTTCGATAGAACCCAAAGGAGTTGCCCGTGAACGAGACCGTACGCCGCTTTTTGCCGATGGTCGATTTCCTGGAGCAGGTACTCGGTAAGAACAGCGAAATCGTGCTGCACGATTTCTCGGATCCCGACCACGCCATCGTCGATATTCGCAACGGCATCGTGAGCGGCCGTAAGGTCGGCGGTCCCGCCACCGATCTGGCACTCAAGATCATGCACGATGGTAAATATCGCGATCTGCCGTTCATTACGGGCTACGAAGGCCGCGGTGCCGGTGGCAAGACGCTGGAGTCGGCGACGTACTTCATTCGCGAGGACGGCGAGATCGTCGGCATGCTCTGCGTCAACACCGATCTTTCGGCCGTGCGCAACATCAGTGCCATGGCCCAGCAGCTTATGGCCTGCTTTGACGCCGCTCCCGCACGCACCGAGCCCTCCCCCATCGAGGTCGAAAGCCTTTCGGAGTCCACGCAGGAGCTCATCGACCGCAGTATTTCCGAGCTGCTGAGCGCTCGCGGGCTGGATGTGACGTCGCTTGGTCAAAGCGACCGCGTGGAAGTCATTCGCCACCTCAACGGCAACGGAGTGTTCATGCTCAAGGGCGCCGTAGCCTGCGCCGCCACCGCGCTGGGCATCTCGGAGCCCAGCGTCTACCGCTACCTGCAAAAAGTCCGCAAGGAAGGCTAACCCGCTGACTCCTTGGGGACGGAGGAAAACGGATCATTTTTGTCGCATCGCTTGACAAAAGACCCTGCAGTTCACACGCACTGCAGGGTCTTTTTGCATGTCATGTTTAGTTGTTGCCAACCCCTTAGAGAGCGGCGACGACCTCAATCTCAACCAGACCGCCGGCCGGAAGGGCGGCAACCTGGAAAGCGCTGCGCGCGGGGAACGGAGCCTCGAACTTGGAGGCGTAGATCTCGTTCACGGCAGCGAAGTCGGCAATGTCGGCCAGATAGACCGTGGTCTTAACGACATCGGCAAAGGTGGCGCCGGCAGCGGTCAGCAGGGCCTCGACGTTAGCAAGGGACTGCTTAGCCTGGGCCTCGACGCCCTCGGGCATCTTGCCGGTTGCGGGGTCGATGCCCAGCTGGCCGGACAGGAACACCATGTTGCCGGTCTGGATGCCGGGGGAATACGGGCCGATGGCTGCAGGTGCGTTATCGGAAGACACGACGGTCTTGCTCATGTTTTTCTCCTTACGATCAGATAGAGAGCGTGAGCGCGGCGTTCACACCGGGAGGCACAATTCGGTCTGAACACCGCGCTTGATTTGGGATAGTACTCAAGGTTTCCGCGCAATGCAAGATTATTATCACGTTGCGAGAATATTTTATCGCCCAACGGTTTCCCCGAACCGCTGAACGGTTCTCATGTGGAGCAGCCAGTCCAAGCTGCTGAAGACTTTATCCAGCTTGGAGCACGGGCGTCGCCCACCGCAGCGACGCCACTATACTTTTGAATATCTGAGCATTTTGAAAGGCAGGATATGACCGCAACCGCCAGTCGAACCACCAACCGCAGGCCCGAGCTTTTGGCCCCCGCCGGAGGCCCCGAGCCCTTTGCCGCCGCACTCGCTGCCGGGGCAGACGCCATCTACTGCGGCATGGGCAGCTTCAACGCCCGCCGCAAGGCAACCAACTTTACCGATGAGGCCTTTGAGCAGGCCTGCCGCGCCGCGCATCTGGCCGGCTCGCGCGTCTACGTCACGGTCAACATCGTCATCAAGCAGTCCGAGATGGGCGATGCGTTGCAACTCATCCACCGCTGCTCCACGCTGGGCGCCGATGCCTTCATTATCCAGGACTGGGGCCTGTTCTTTGAGGTCAAGCGCACCATGTCCGGCATCGAGACACACATCTCGACCCAGGCGAACATCCATGATGACCGTGGGACTATCTGGTGCCGCGAGCAGGGCGCCGACCGCGTGACCCTCTCGCGCGAGCTCTCCATCGACGAAATCGCTGCCATTCACAATGCCGCGCCCGACGTTGACCTTGAGGTCTTTAGCCACGGCGCCATCTGCTTTTGTTACTCGGGCCTATGCCTGCTGTCGAGCTTTGCCATGGCGGGCCGCTCGGCCAACCGCGGCATGTGCGCTCAGCCCTGTCGCCTGCCTTACGAGCTGATTGACGAGAACGGCCGCTCGCTCTCCCCTGCCGGTCGCGAGCGCGCGCTGTGCCCGCGCGACACCAATACTTCGCAGCTCGTTCGCCGTCTGTATGACGCCGGCGCCGCATCGCTCAAGCTCGAAGGCCGCATGAAAGCCCCCGATTACGTATATTCCATCGTCGACGTGTATCGTCATCAGATTGATGACATGCTGGCCGGGGTCGCCGTAGATAAGGACGAGGACGCCGCCCGCCAGCGCCAGCTCAAACGCTGCTTCAACCGCGACTTTACGCACGCCTACCAAGACGGTACCTCGGGTGACGAGATGATGAGCTACGAGCGTTCCAACAACCGCGGCCAGATCGTGGGCACGGTGCTCGGCAGCCGCCTGTCCAACCGCGATGTGCGCGGGCTCAAGCCCGACGACCGCCGTCGCCGCGCTGCCATCGCCCGCATTGAGCTGTTTGAGCCCGTGGGCAAGGGTGACCTGCTGGAGCTTCGTCACGACGATGAGTTTGACCAGTTCCTGACCACCATTGCCGCCGAGGATGCCGCTGCCGGCGACATCATCGAGTGCCGCGTGCCCCGTAGCATGCCCGAGGGTTGCCGTGTACGCGTGATTCGAAGCCAGCGCGCTATCGACGCCGCCGGCGCCGCGCTCAAACGCGATGTGCTGCGCCGCCGCGCCGTAGACGTGACCGTCGTGGCGCGTCTGGGCGAGCCGTTTACCGTGACGCTCACCTGCTGCGACGACCCCACGCTCGCTGCCGCTGCGACCGGCTTTACCGTCGAGGCCGCCAAGACCCGCGCCGTCGAAGCGTCCGATCTGGTTGAGCATGTAGGCCGCATGGGCTCCTCGCCCTTTGAGGCCGCGAGCTTTGACGTTTCGCTCGACGCCGGCTGCGGTATGGGCTTCTCCGCCGTGCACAAGGTGCGCGCCGCCGCCTGTAAAGCATTGGAGGAGGCCATTCTGGCGCCGTACGAGGAGCGCGCGAAAACGCTTGAGTTGCCGGTACTCGACAAATGTACGCACGCCATGCCCGAGCATTACCGCGACGAGCCGCATATCTGCGCCACCGTCACCACGCTCGAAGCCGCCGAGGCAGCTCGCGCCGAGGGCGCCGCGCGCATCTATATGACCACCGACGCGCTCGAGACTGTCGGACTCTCCCCTGCCGATGCATTTGAGCAGGGTATCGTGCCCGTACTCGACGAGGTCTGCCGCACCGTCGACCACGAGCGCGTCGATCCCTGGATCAATGCCGGAGCCACCGTCGCCGTCGGCAATATCTCCGAGCTCGCCGTAGCCGCGCATGCCGGCGCCACGGCCGAGATTCGCTCTTGCCTGCCGGTGCACAACACGCCCTGCATGGAGGCGCTTGCCGAGCGCGGAGCCGGTGCGTTTTGGCTCTCGCCCGAGATCACGCTCGACGAGATTGTCTCGCTCGGCGCCACCGCGCCCGCGGCTCTGGGCATCACCGTCTTTGGCCGCCCGCGCGTCATGACGAGCGAGCATTGCATTCTGCAGGTTGCCAACGGCTGCATCCACGATTGTGCCAACTGCCGCCTGCGTGCCCGCAAGCTCTCGCTCAAGAATATCGACGGCAAGGTCATGCCCGTCCGCACCGACACTCACGGCCGCTCTCGCCTGTACGATGCCTACCCCATCGACCTCACGCCGCAGGTTGCTCAGCTGCTCGATGCCGGCGTGCGTCGTCTCATGGTGGACGGAACGCTGCTCGAGGCGGATGAGGTGGGCCGTGCCGTCGCCCGCGTCCGTCGTGCCGTCGAAGCAGCGCAGGCCGGCCGCAAGCCCGCCGCCCGCCTGCGCGGGGCGACCTCGGGCTGCATGTTTGTGGGAATCAGCTAACCGAAAGGCTTACACGTGAACGAAGAACCTCAAGTCCTTTACTGCGACGCCTGGCTCATGGCCATCGACAAGCCCGCCGGCATGATCGTCCACGGCGACGGCACCGGCGAGCGCACGCTCACCGACTACGCCAGCGACCTGCTGCTGGCGATGGGTGACGGCTTTGCCGCGACCGACATGCAGCCGCTCAACCGCCTGGACCGCAACACCACCGGCGTGGTGTTGTTTTCGCTCGACAAACAGACGCAGCCCGCCTTTGACCAGATGGTGATCGACCACGCCTTCGAAAAGCACTATCTGGCGCTGGCCGAGGGCAAGATCGACTGGAACGAGAAGCTCATCGACAAGCCCATCGCCCGCGACCGTCACGACAGCCGAAAGATGC
>OHVB01000745.1_pt1 | contig 10956 bp, 9 predicted proteins | sample 1579331 | NCBI WGS metagenome assembly OHVB01 (sample SAMEA3882503, study PRJEB24775) | human gut metagenome | biome: human-associated habitat; feature: intestine environment; material: feces | place: Netherlands | collected 2009/2010
CTTTTGCTCTTTATGAAATGTATGGTTTTGATTTACAGCATTTTCCTTATAAGCGAGAATTATTTGAGCATTTCTCTTTTATTTTGGGACAATTAATGCGGGTGGCTGAGTTGCATCCTTGTAAAGAGTATTATCAGCGTTTGGGAAATTTTTATGAAACGGCCTTACCTAATGATTATGAATGGAATATGAAAAAATTTCGAGAATTAGCTCAGAAGTATTATCACTTAAGTCAAACATGTAAATCATAATTATCAGCTCTAATAATACGATTGATTTAAATTACACTTGAAATAAAATGTAAAACGTAATTATTTTAAAAATAAAACGATTTATTTGTTAAAAAGATATTGACTTTGTATTGGGGATAAAGTTTAAAATGGTATTTGTAAACAGTAAGTAGTGAAGGCCTTTAATAGTTTATCTGTTGCAATTTTACAAAAGAATACGTTTAGGTATACAAGAGGGTATACAATATAGACTCGTATTTTCGTATTTCAACAGAGGGGGGAGCACTATGCTGGCTCACATATTAAACAGTATTAATGACTTTTTCTGGGATATACCGTTTCTAACCTTTATCGTTGGGATTGGACTATACTTTTTCATAAAATCCCGTTTATTTCCTGTTGTCCACTTTGGGCACATCCTTCGTCATACTGTATTCAGTTCAAAAAAAGAACAGACGACAAAAGAAAAAGGGACCGTATCTCCCTTTGAAGCCGTTTGTATCGCTATTGGCGGCAGTGTCGGCGTTGGCTGTATCGGCGGTGTTGCCACTGCCGTGGCTACTGGTGGACCTGGAGCTGTGTTCTGGATGTGGGTCTGGGCCTTCTGTGGTATGATGATTAAATGTGTAGAGACGGCCCTTAGCTGTCATTTCCGTTCAAGGAATGAAAAAGGTGAATATTATGGCGGTGCTATCTATTTTATAGAAAAAGGCATTGGTAGACAGATGCATCATGCTAAATTTGCTAAAGGGTTAGCTATCGCATTTAGCATTGGTTTTGTAGCACAGTTCTTGGGTGGATCACAGGTTTTTACAATAGCCGAAATCCTTAATAAATCCTTCGGCATGAACATGGTTGTCGTTACTTTGATTTATTCAGCATTCCTGTTTTACATTATTTTCCGAGGTGTCCCTCGCATTGCTGCTTTTGCAACAAAAGTTGTTCCGCTTATGTGCATTCTCGTCGTCCTTGGTGGTTTGGTCATCATTGCTATCAATTATCAGGTTATCCCTGATGTGTTGTATTCTATTTTTCACGATGCCTTTACCGGGACCGCGGCTACGGGTGGTTTTACAGGTGCTGCGGTTGCCAAAGTTATCGGTGATGGCGTAGCCCGTTCGATTAATTCCAATGAAGCTGGGCAAGGTTCTTCGCCTTTTATTTATGGTTCTGCCGATACGGTTCATCCCGTTCGCCAAGGCTTATGGGGATCCTTTGATGTTTTTGTAAATACAATCGTTGTTTGTACAATTACGGCATTAGTCGTCTTGTCAACAGGGGATTGGTCTACAGGTGTTAAAGGGGCAACCTTGACTATCAATGCCTACGAGAGTGTTTTTGGTTATGGCGGCGATATTTTTCTTGGCATCATTGCCTTGTTATTTGGTCTGACGACCACAACGGGCTGGTTTCGGTATATTTACCCGCTTCCTAATATCATTATCGTATCGTCTATCGTTTTGACTGGTAATGGGCCAGAACTATTTTGGACTATCGTCAACATTACTTTGATTGCCCCTGTATTTACTAACTTATTAGCCTTGTTTATCTTACGGAATAAATTCTGGCAGTTATTCAAAGATTATAAAGCTCGTTATATGGGCGTCGGTACAGTAGATCCAAATTTCTATGTTTTCTATGAAGATGATCCGGAAGCATACCGGCGAGAAGAAGCTATCCGTCGTGAAGGCAGAGATGTCCAGACAAAAGAAATGGAAACGTGTAAAGCCAATCAATAAATTTGTACTAACAACTCCAAAGGCGCTGTCTTCGTGCGACAGCGCCTTTTTTGCTATATGTTTATTTTGCCAGCGTATGGGCGGCTTTGATGCGGTGGGTGATATAGGTGCTCAGCAGGACGCCGAGGATGGCGAAGACGGTCATGACGGTGAAGACAATCTGGTAGCCGTCGATGCCCTGATGGCTATCGAGGATGGAGCCGTAGACGGCGTACATGAAGGCGCCGGGCAGATAGCCGATGAAGGAGGCCATGGACATGGCAGAGCCTGTGATTTCGCGGGGGACGTCGACTTCATCCATGGGGGCGAAGAAGACGGCGCGCATGCTGTAGACGCAGGCACTGATGGCCAGGGAGATGATGATGCCGGCCCAGATGCCGAAGGTCTGGTAGGGCATCCAGGTGAAGGCGATGAGGACGACGGCCGTGATCAGATAGCCGATGCGCAGGTATTTGGTCGGCGAATGGAAGAGTTTGTCCGATAACAGGCCGCCGACGGGGCCGCCGACCATTTTCAGGCCGTACTGGTTGATGATGCCGTAGACGCCGATGAGGGCTGCCGGCAGGGCATAAGCTTCTTTCAGGAAGGGGATGAAGTAAGTAATGCCGCAGTAGACGCTGTAAACGAGGAAGACGTTGAACGATACGAGCCAGATGTTCTTGTTCTTAACGGCTTGCAGGGCACCCTGCCAGGCTTTCTGGTTGGCACTGAGTTCTTCGCCGTTGGCGTTGGTAACGGGCTGCGCTTCGTCCGGTTCCAGCAGGAAATACATAATGATGCCGATGACGCCGGGGACGATGGCGTAGAATAAGATGGCTGCCCGCAGGCCGAAGGCCGTACTGCCCAGGGCAGAGAAAATCCCTAAAGCACAGGAGGCGATGATGGTATCGACGAGGCCGCGGCCGGCTTCCATGATGCCGAACATGCGCCCTTGTTCTTCCTTATTGCCCAAGAGGCGGACCGTCTTGAGCATGGTCGGCCAGTAGAGCATGTCGGCGCAGACGGCGAGGAGACAGTAGATGAGCAGGAAGATGGGATACGACGGGAAGGTCGATAACCATAAACCGCAAAGACAGATGCCAATCAGGGCCAGGGGAATCATGATTTTTTTAGAAATGCGGTCGGTCAGATAAATGGAAGCCAGGAAGCCGAAGGTGGAAATCAATCCGGCGATACTCATGGCCGTACCGATTTGCGTATGGGACAGGCCCATGAATTCCTGCATAGGGACGTAAAAGGCATCCTTTAAGAAACCGAGTTTGTAAATGGTCCCGGCACCGAGCATTAAGATGCCGAAGGAAATCCATTTCTTGTCTAACCCGTTGTGGGTTTGTGCGCTCATTGCTTGATCACTCCTTGTGATGATTTGGGAATTGGTTGAAGTAAAACGGGGCTAACAGATTTGACAGGCTTAGTATACGGGGTAAAATGTGGCATGTCAAGTCAAATTGTGTAATTGGCATGTAAATATTTGGCAAAATATGGCAAACTATTGCAAAAGAGAATGGGCTGTGGTACAATAGCCGCAGCAAACAGATTTGACACGGATAAAGGAGCGGATGTACATGCTATCCGAACAGCGGTATCACATCATTTTAGACCTATTGGAAAAAAATGCGATTGTAAAGACCCATGCCTTATGCCAGGAAATGGGGACGACGCGGGAAACGATCCGCCGGGATTTGATGGCCCTGGAAGAAAAAGGCCTGCTCAAGCGGATCCGCGGCGGCGCCATGAAACCTGACGCCTCTGAAAGCGATGCCAATGGCTACACGTCATTCGACCATCGCCGGACGAGCCACTTGCAGTATAAGGAATGTGTCGTCCAGGAAGCGCTGAAGACGATCCACGACGGTCAGGTCATTGCCCTCGATTCGGGGACGACGGACCTGATGCTGGCGAAAGCCTTAGTCGGGGCCTTCCATTCGCTGACGGTCGTGACCAATTCCCTGGCCATTGCCAACGAACTGGCCGGCGCCAAGGGGATTGAACTCATCGTGACCGGCGGCGTCTACCGGGCTGACGAAGAAGCCTTTGTATCGGGCTTTGCCAATCTCATTTTCCCGAAAATCCACATCGATACTTTTTACCTGACGACGTGCGGTATTTCCGTGGAAGCCGGTATTACGTATCAGCGGATGGATGAGATTTCGGTACAGACCCAGATGATGGAAGCGGCCGACCATACGATTGTCATTGCCGATAGTTCTAAATTAGGTGCCAATTCCCTGGTCCGCATGTGCGGTATTGAAAAAATTTCTGCTCTTATCACCGATTACGGAGTATCGCCGACAGAAGTCGGTAAGTTTGAAAAAGCCGGTGTCCGCGTCATGGTGGCACCGGAAAGGAGCGACGCAATTCATGAACAAGCAGATGGAACATAAGGAAAAAGCCAGCGTATTACTGATTTCTATTGATGCGCTGAAACCGGAATTTGTATTTGAACAGGAGAAAGTAGGGGTCCATCTTCCCTTCTTGACCTCCCAGTTCGTAGACAAGGGCTGTGTAGCACCGGATGGAATGAAGAGCGTCTTCCCGCCGTTCACCTATCCCTGTCATCAGAGTATGATTACCGGGACCAATCCCGTAACGCACGGCATTGTCAACAATGCCATCTTTGACCCGATGAACGAACATAACGGGGCCTGGCACTGGTTTGCCAACCGCAAGGTACTGACCTTATGGGAAGCAGCCCGCCAGGCGGGATATGTGACGGCCAGTGCGGCTTTTCCGACGTCTGTAGGGGCGAAAGGCGATTATATTGCCCCGGAATTCTGGTGGGACGGGTCTGAATTGGACAGCCTCTTCATCGATGCCGTTTCCCATCCCCAGGGCCTGGTATCGGAGATGGAAGCCGATATCGGCCGTTATGCCGGCGGCCTCGATTTATCCGATGCCGGCGATGTCCAGCGCTATCGGGCGGCTGATTGGCTGCTGACGCATAAGCTGGCCTCAGCGCAGAAGCCCTTTTTCCTGACTGCCTATTTCGCCAGCTTCGATGAAAGTGCCCACGAACACGGCGTCTACAGCAAAGAAGCGGCTCAGAGCCTGGAAAAAATCGATGCCATGGCAGGAAAATTAGTAGCTACAGCAGAAGCCGTGAGCGGCGGCAATTTGATTGTCTGCGTCGTTTCGGACCATGGGACTTTGGATAATACGCATAATATCTGCCCCAATGTCATTTTCCACCAGGAAGGGCTGATCCAGACGGACGATAAGGATGTTATTACCGACTGGAAGGTATTCAGCCAGCGTGCCGGCGGCATCGCCGAAGTCCGCCTGGCCGTTGACGACGACAGCCTGCGCCAGCAGGTGGCCCGGTTATTGGAAAACCTGAAGGCCGACCCGGCCATGGGCATCCTGGATGTATTGACTGGGGAACAGGCCCGTCAGCGCGGCGGCTTCCCCGATGCGGATTTCGTCCTCATTTCCCGCAAAGGCTATGAAATCCGGGACGACTGGAGCGGCGCTTATCTGCGGACGACAGTGACCCAGAAAGCCCAGCACGGCTACAATGAAGAATTCCCGGAAATGCGGGCTTCTTTCCTGCTTGCCGGACCGGGCATCGAAAAAGGTACGGTTGCGGATGTACATCTTATTGATGTGGCTCCGACTTTGGCGGCGCTGATGGGCTTCGTCCTCCCCGATGCCGAAGGACGTGATGTATTGGCGAAACAGTGAGGATGAGGTGCCATGGCAGAAATTGAGCTCGTCATCGGAAATATAGCCAATGCTCTTTGGGGAGACTGGCTGTTGTTTGCCCTGCTCGGCTTGGGCATGCTCTATACGGTTATGACTGGCGGCATCCAGATCCGCTGCCTGTTCCTGCTTCGCCGCGGCATTTTCCGCAAGTCCCACCTCAAGAAACAAGGCGAAGAAGGCTGTTCCTCGTGGCAGTCGCTGTGCGGTTCCCTGGCCAGCTGCGTCGGCAGCGGGAATATCGTCGGCGTCTCGACGGCTATCTTGTCCGGCGGTGATGGCGCCTTGTTCTGGATGTGGTTCGCTGCTTTTTTCGGCATGGCCACGAAATTTGGCGAAATCGTCCTCGGCATGTGCTATCACGGCCACGACCGCAAGGGAAATATCACCGGCGGTTCCATGTACTATATCGCCCAGGGACTGGGCTGGCGCCATGCCGGTGCCGCTGTGGCCATCCTCCTGTTCATCCAGAACTGCGGGGCCACGCTCATCCAGTCGAATACCATCGCCCAGGTCATGAAAGAAGCCTTCTGGCTGCCCGTCGGCGTAACGGCAGTCTTCGTCGCAGCCCTGATGTTTTTCATCATCAGTGGCGGTTTCCAGAGGCTCATCCAGATTTCACAGCGCGTCGTGCCCCTGATGGCCGGTATCTACCTCATTAGCGGCCTCATCGTGCTCATCGTCCATATCGATGCTGTGCCGCAAATGTTCCAGCAGGTTTTTGCCCATGCCTTTACCTGGCAGGCCGGAACTGGCGCCGCCATGGGGTATACCATGAAGGAAGCCATGCGTTATGGCGTGGCCCGCGGATTATATTCCAATGAAGCTGGCGAAGGATCAGCGCCGGTCTTCCATTCGTCGGCTCAGGTCGACCACCCCGTACGGCAAGGCTTTTACGGCATCGTGGAAGTCTTTGTCGATACCTTCCTCATTTGCAGTACGACAGGTATTGTCATCCTGCTGACCCAGGCCAATGGCATCAACGACAATGCGGCGACGCTGACGGCGACGGCTTTCGATTCGGTCCTGCCGGGGATGCGCTATATCATGTATTTCAGCCTCATCCTCTTTGCCGGGACGTCGATCATGAACCAATGGTATTTCGGCCACGTCAGCCTGACCTTCTTACAGAAAGAAGAGTGGGATAGCCTGTACCGCTATTTGTTCCCCATCCTTATCGTCATCGGCAGCCTGGGGACGATTCATCTGGTCTGGTCTATCCAGGATATCGCCTTGGGGTTATTGATCATCCCCAACATCGTCGCCTTAGTCGTGCTGTCGCGGAAAGTACGGGCATTGACGAAAGAATTTTTGGACCCCGATAACGGGTATATTCATAGATAAATAAAAGGAGAATCATTCATCATGCGTAAGGATCTTGAAACTTATATCAATCAGATTCCGGCCGTTGCCAAGGCCGCTCATTTGGAAGAAACGTTCTGGCTCAACCCCAAGAAGACCGACCAGGCTCATTGGAACATTACGGCCGTATCGCCGGCAGATATCCAGGATGCGTCGGACCGCCTGCAGCGTTTCGCCCCGTATTTGGAAACGGTCTTCCCTGAACTGAAACCGACTCACGGCATCATCGAATCGGAATTGCGGCCTACGCCGGGGATGAAACAGTTCCTCAACGACACGTATCAGTCCGATATTACGGGCCAGTTGTTCTTGAAGATGGACAGTGACCTGCCCGTTTCGGGTTCTGTCAAAGCCCGCGGCGGCATTTATGAAGTCCTGAAACATGCCGAAGATTTGGCCATCCAGGCCGGGAAATTGAAGACGACCGATAACTACGCCGTTTTGGCAGAACCGGAATTCCGCGATTTCTTCAGCCAGTACACGGTCCAGGTCGGCAGTACCGGCAATCTGGGCATGAGTATCGGCATCATGAGTGCCAAAGTCGGCTTCAAAGTCATCGTCCACATGTCGGCCGATGCCAAACAGTGGAAGAAAGACCTACTCCGCAGCCGCGGCGTTACGGTCATCGAATATGCCGATAACTACTGCGCTGCCGTCGACCAGGGCCGCAAGAACTCCGATGCCGACCCGATGAGCTATTTCGTTGACGATGAAAATTCCAAGAACCTCTTCCTGGGCTATAGTGTCGCTGGCCAGCGCTTGAAGAAACAGCTGCAGGACATGAATGTAGCCGTCGATGCAGATCATCCCTTGTTCGTCTACATCCCCTGCGGTATCGGCGGGGCTCCCGGTGGCGTCACGTATGGCCTGAAGGAAGCCTTTGGCGACTATGTACACTGCTTCTTTACGGAACCGACCCATGCCTGCTGCATGCTCCTGGGCATGGCGACAGGCCTTCACGACGGCGTATCCGTCGAAGATTTCGGCATCGATGGCCGTACCGAAGCCGATGGCCTGGCTGTAGGCCGCCCGTCTGCCTTTGTCGGCCGCGTCGTCGAACCGCTTATTTCGGGCATTGCTACCATTCAGGATAAGACGTTGTATGATTTGATGAGAGGGTTGCTCAGCCATGAAAATATCTTTATCGAACCGAGTTCGTGTGCAGCCTTTGCGGCATTCTTGCAGTCTTCCGTCCTGCAGCAGTACGTCCAACAGCAGGGATTGGAAAGCGTCATGCCTCAGGCTACGCATATTGCATGGGCTACGGGCGGCAGTATGGTCCCGGATGACGTCCGCAAAGCATACCTCACTATGGGGCTCTAAGGTGAAAAGAGAAAAGGCACATCGTGTTTTGGTACTAGACATAGATGGTACGACAGTGACGTCGGAAAAGAAAGTCGATTTACAGACAAAACACGCCCTGCTCCAATTACAGGAACAGGGCGTGCAGCTTATCCTGGCGTCGGGCCGGCCGCCAGAAGGCGTCTATCCTATCGCCAAGACACTGGGCTTCGACCGTTTCGGTGGTTATATCATCGCCTTTAACGGCGCTGCCGTCATCGAATATAAGACCCGGAAATGCCTGTACGAACAGTGTTTGTCTGCCGATACGCTGCGGTCGCTGTGGGACGACGCCTGTCGGCACGGCCTGGGCATTATGACTTATGGCAAGGGACGGATCATTACCGGTACCTGTCCCGATACGTACATGCTGGGGGAATCGGAATGGAGCCAGCTGCCCATCGTCTGGCATCGCGATTTCCTGCGCCATGCACCGAAGAAAATCCATCAGTGCCTGCTGACGGGGCCGTCCGATTTGCTTCAGTCCCTCAATCCCCTTTTGTCCCAGCTCTACCTGGGACGGGCTGAAGTCTATCATTCCGAGCCGTTGTGCCTGGAAGTGACGCCGTGCCGCGTCGATAAATCCTTTGGCCTGAAGAAGCTCTTCCATTTCCTGGGCATTTCCCCGGCAGACGTCATCTGCTGCGGCGACAGTTATAACGATATCGGCATGCTGCGTTACGCCGGAACAGGTGTCGCCATGGCCAATGCACCAGAGAACGTCAAGTCCTTTGCTGACTACGTGACGCACCATTCCAATGACGAACAGGGCATCGTAGAAGTGGCCCGGCGTTTCTTCCCTTCCCGCGTTCATTGACATCCTCTGCGGATAAGGGTATCATGAAGGCATGTGAAGAAGTAATGGCATTATAGGAGGAAGGACATGTTTGGCTTAGGCGCACCGGAATTACTGCTCATTTTAGTCATCGCCCTGGTCGTATTCGGACCGGGGAAACTGCCGACCATCGGCCGGGCTTTGGGGAAAAGTCTCCGTGAATTTAAGGAAGCCGTCAATACGGATGAAACAAAGCAGATAGAGGAAAAGACGGATGAAAAATCAAGTAAGAATGTTTGATGTGATGGCTTTAAATTTAAAGCCACCCGCTAACCCCTAACCACTAGCTGCTAACCACTCAAAAAAGGGCTGTCGCACGTGCGACAGCCCTTTTTTCATTTTCTGGCGGGAAAGTGTGGGAATCGAACCCACCTGAGAAGCTGTTAACTCCCCATGCTGGTTTTGAAGACCAGAGGGAACACCAGAACCCATCCTCCCCCAGGACAGGTTTATTATATCACGGGCATCCTGTCTCTTGCAAAACTGTTTCCATCTTTGTTACACTAAAGGCGGTGAGTGCATTAGCCATTAGAAAGGAGTTAATGAAATGATTGAATTACAGTTGAAACCGACGATTTACTCTTACGATACGTGCCGGGAATTTGTGGAAGACCTGCAGGTCGGGGCCGATGACCTGATTGTTACCAATCAGTATATCTTCGACCCGAATTTCAAGGATTTAGGCCTTACGTGCCACGTCTTGTTCCAGGAAAAGTATGGCATGGGTGAACCGTCTGATGAAATGGCAAAAGCCATTTATAAAGATCTGCCCAAGGATGTGAAGCGCATCATCGGTATCGGCGGCGGCACGGTCATGGACTTGTGCAAGTTGTTCATCTTGAAGCAGGTCAGCCCGGTCCTCGATTTGTTCGATGGCAAGATTCCTGTGGAAAAGGACAAGGAACTCATCCTCATCCCGACGACGTGCGGGACGGGCAGTGAAGTCACCAATGTATCGGTCATGGCCCTGGTCAGCCGCAACACGAAGAAGGGCATTGCCGATAACGCCCTCTATGCCGACAAGGCCGTCCTCATTTCGCAGCTGTTGAAGACCCTGCCTTTCAAGGTCTTTGCGACCAGTTCCATCGATGCTCTCGTCCATGCTGTCGAATCGGCCTTGTCTCCGGATTCCAGCGCCAGCTTCCGCGTTTTCAGCTATAACGCCATTGAACTCATCCTCAAGGGCTATTTGCAGATCCGCGACCACGGTCCGGAAGCGCGCGTCCCGCTTATGAAGGATTTCCTCCTGGCCAGCAACTGGGCCGGCATCGCTTTCAGTGTCCCTGGCTGCGCCGCTGTCCATGCCATGAGCTATCCTCTGGGGGCGAAGTATCATGTACCTCATGGTGAATCGAACTACGCCATGTTCACAGGCGTCATGAACTGCTATATGTCCATCAAATCGGACGGCGAAATCGCCAAATTGAACCGCTTCATTGCCGATATCCTGGGCTGCGAACCGGAACACGTCTATGAAGAACTGGAAAAACTGCTCAACGTCATCCTGCCCAAGAAAGCGCTCCATGAATACGGCGTCAAAGAAGAAGAATTGCCGGAATTTGCTGAATCGGTCATCGAAAATCAGCAGCGTCTCATGAAGCACAGCTTTGTACCCCTCGATTATGATAAGGTGTACGGCATTTACAAGAAATTGTATTAGTGGCTCGTAAAAAGGGCCTGTCACATGAAGGCTTCTGCCATCATGCAAGGCCCCTTTTACTTTATAGTTTGTAGTACGGAGTTTGTAGTT
>OHVB01000749.1_pt1 | contig 10903 bp, 9 predicted proteins | sample 1579331 | NCBI WGS metagenome assembly OHVB01 (sample SAMEA3882503, study PRJEB24775) | human gut metagenome | biome: human-associated habitat; feature: intestine environment; material: feces | place: Netherlands | collected 2009/2010
TGCGAACATTCCGATGGAGTTGGAACCGCAGCCTACGCAGGCAAGTACGCAGTCTGGAAGTCTTCCTTCTTTTTCAAGAATCTGCGCTCTTGCTTCCTTACTGATTACGCTCTGGAAATCACGCACGATCATCGGGAATGGATGAGGGCCCATTACAGAACCAAGCACGTAAAGTGTATCGTCCACACGATTTGTCCACTCTTTCATGCACTCGTTAACAGCATCCTTTAATGTCTGTGTACCACTAGTTACAGGATGAACCTTTGCACCAAGAAGCTCCATTCTGTATACATTAAGTGCCTGACGAATCGTATCTTCCTTTCCCATATAGATCTCGCACTCCATGCCAAGAAGTGCAGCAACAGTTGCTGTCGCAACGCCATGCTGCCCGGCACCAGTCTCTGCGATCAGACGAGTCTTTCCCATCCTCTTTGCAAGAAGTGCCTGACCTAATACGTTGTTGATCTTGTGGGCTCCTGTGTGGTTTAAGTCTTCTCTTTTCAGATAGATCTTGGCTCCGCCAAGGTCCTCGGTCATATGTGCCGCATAGTAAAGACGGGATGGTCTTCCTGCGTATTCATTGAGAAGCTCTGTGAGCTCACGGTTGAATTCCGGATCGTTTTTGTAATGGTTGTATGCTTCCTCAAGCTCCAGAACGGCGTTCATCAGTGTTTCCGGGATGTACTGTCCGCCATGGATGCCGAATCTTCCTTTTGACATGTTAAAAATCCTCCTTTATGTTCCTCACGGTCTGTACCGCTTTCACTATTTTATCCGGGTCTTTGTGCCCATCGGTTTCTACACTGCTGCTTAAATCTACTGCCCAGGGGTGAAGCAGATGTATGGCCGATTCCAGATTTTCACAGCCCAGACCTCCTGCCAGAAACCAGGGACGTTTGATCGCCGGTACCAGACTCCAGTCGAAAGTTTCTCCTGTTCCTCCTGCGCCCTGATCCAGCAGAATATAGTCTGCTTCCGAACGGATCGCTTTCTTTATATCTGCTTCTGTTTTTATGGAAAAAGCCTTTATCAGAAGCTGGTCTGTCATGGTCTTAAGCTGTCTGATATAATTCTCGTCCTCCTGGCCGTGAAGCTGTGCCAGTGCGATGGTTCCTTCGTTTAAAAGCTGTGCGGGAAGCTCCACCGGTGCATTGACGAATACGCCTACCGGCAAAATGCTATCATCCAGTTCTTCCCGGAGAGCCTTCAATTGCTCCACGGTGACGTTTCTTCTGCTTTTTGGGAATTCTACAATGAATCCTGCAAAGTCCGGTTTAGCCTGGTTAACTGCCTGGATATCTTCCGGGCGGGTCAGGCCGCAGATCTTGATCCTGGTTCTGCTCCCATGTTTCAACGGTTGTTCTCTCATATTCAGCCAATCCTGCCCTTTCTGTCTGCCCCTGCCCCTTCCTGTTTCGTTACTATTTGCTGCTGGTCAGCTCTGTTACTTATTTGCTCTATTCTTTCGTTTGGCCTTTATACAAGCGCTCCACCATTCAGATTTTCCAATGCAGCTTTCTTATCCGGGCTTCGCATCAGGGTCTCACCGATCAGGACTGCACCTACCCGGTTTCTTTCCAGGATAGCGATATCACCTGCGTTTTTGATTCCGCTCTCAGACACAAATACCACATTGTCCGGTGCCAGGTTTCGAAGACGGATGCTGTTATTCATATCAACCTTAAAGGTTTTCAGGTCACGGTTATTTACACCGACGATCTTTGCACCTGTCTTTAATGCTCTTGCCACTTCATTTTCGTCATGAGCTTCCACTAGTGCATCCATTCCCAGAGTTTCTGCAAGCTCTCGGTATTCCAGGAGTTCCTGGTCATTTAAGATAGCACAGATCAGAAGTACAGCCGATGCGCCGAATGCTTTTGCCTGATAGATCATGTACTTATCCACAGTGAAGTCCTTCCGAAGGACCGGAATATCCACTGTTTCTGTGATCTCACGGAGATAAGTGTCACTTCCCATGAAATAAAATGGCTCTGTGAGGCAGGAGATCGCAGATGCACCTGCTGCTTCGTATTCTTTCGCAATTTCCAGATACGGAAATTCCGGTGCAATCAGCCCCTTGGAGGGGGAAGCTTTTTTTACTTCACAGATGTAGGACATACCCGGCTTTTTCAACGCTTCCAGAAAGGACGGCTGCTGTGGTGCTTTTTCAGCCAGAGCTTTCAGCTGATCCAGGGGAAACTGAAGTTTTTCCTTCCGGATACGTTCTCTTGTTTTTTCTGCGATTTCTTCCAGAATGTTTTTTTCACTCATTCTTTGTTTGTCTCCTTGATATTTCAGTTCAACTCTCATTCGGCAATTTCAAGGAGTCTGACAACTTAATATTTCAATTAATGGGGTTGCCGATTCCTCTCCTCCCGCCATTATCCTCAAATTTCATTGCTTAATCTGATAAATTCCTCAAGCTTCGCTGCGGCGGCTCCGCTGTCGATCAGATTTTCTGCCATCTTCACGCCGGCTTCCAGGCTCTCTGCTTTTCCTGCGATATAAAGTGCGGCACCTGCGTTCATGCATACAGCCTGACGCTTCGGGCCTTTTTCGGTTCCGTTTACAATGGCTTTTGTGATCTCTGCGTTCTCTGCCGGTGTGCCGCCTGCCAGATCTTCTTTGCTGCAGCGTGTATAGCCGAACTGCTCCGGTGTGATCTCATAGGACTGGAACCATCCGTCCTTGATCTCGCACACAGAAGTCGGTGCGCTCATGGAGATCTCATCCAGCTTATCCTGCCCGAAAACTACCATTCCGCGGTTCACGCCAAGCTTCATCATAACCTGTGCCAGCGGCTCTACCAGAGACTGGTCAAAGACTCCCATCAGCTCCATGTTTGCGCCTGCCGGGTTGCTTAATGGTCCGAGGATATTAAATACCGTGCGGATTCCCAGCTCTTTACGGATCGGTGCCACATATTTCATGGCAATATGATAATTCTGGGCGAACAGGAAACAGATGTTGATCTTTTTCAGGATCTCTGCACTTTTTTCCGGCGGGATGGTGATCTTTACGCCAAGTGCTTCCAGAACATCTGCTGCACCGCTCTTGGAAGATGCTGCACGGTTTCCGTGTTTTGCTACCGGAACGCCACCTGCTGCGATCACAAGAGAAGATGTCGTGGAAATGTTAAAGGAGTTTGCTCCGTCACCACCGGTTCCTACGATCTCCAGAACATTCATATCGTGGAGAAGCTTGATGCAGTGTGCACGCATTCCGGCTGCTGATGCAGTGATCTCATCAATAGTCTCTCCTTTCAGAGAAAGTGCAGTAAGGTAGGATGCCATCTGTACCGGTGTTGCCGCTCCGTCCATGATCTCATTCATTACGGCTTCTGCTTCGTCATATGTAAGATCTTCTTTTTTTGAAAGCTTGATGATTGCTTCTTTGATCATTGTTGTTTCCTCCTGTTCTGTAACGATTCTATCTTTTATGGATTGCTGTTCTCTGTCTTATCTGTCTCTGACAACCTTCATAAAGTTCTCGATCATTGTTTTTCCATCCGGTGTCATAACAGATTCCGGATGGAACTGTAATCCGAATATCGGATATTCTTTATGCTCCAGTGCCATCACCTCTCCGTCCTCAGACTCAGCGGTAACAACCAATTCCTCCGGTAAGGTATCCCGGATAGCTGCCAGTGAGTGATATCTGGCTGCCGGAAAAGTTTCCGGAAGTCCTTCAAACATCCGGCTCTTTCCAACTTTATGTATCTCTTTCTGCTTTCCGTGCATCAGCTCTTTTGCGTAGGATACTGTCCCTCCGAAGGCTTCACAGATGGACTGATGTCCAAGGCAGATACCCAGGATCGGCAGCTTGTCTTTGAAATATTTTATGGATTCAATACAGATTCCCGCATCCTCCGGTTTTCCCGGACCAGGGGAAAGGATCAATGCCTCCGGCTTCATGGCCTCCAGCTCTTTGATGGTCACTTCATCATTTCTTACCACTTTGATATCCGGCTTCACAGAACCGATCAGCTGGTAAACATTGTAGGAAAAGCTATCATAATTATCGATCAGTACTATCATTCCAGTCCCTCCTGTGCAGTTTCGATTGCCTGTACAACGGCTCTTGCCTTGTTGCAGCACTCCTGAAATTCACTTTCCGGAATACTGTCTGCTACGATCCCTGCTCCTGACCGGATACAGATCTCACCGTTTTTCTTATAAACCAGGCGAATGGCAATACATGTATCCAGGTTTCCGGCAAAATCCAGATATCCGATAGCACCGCCGTAAATGCCTCGCTTGCTCTGTTCCAGTTCCTGGATGATCTGGCAGGCACGGAATTTCGGTGCTCCGGAAAGTGTTCCTGCCGGAAGGATGGCATCCACTGCATCCACCGCATCCCTGTCATCCCGGATCTGGCCGGTAACTGTGGAACCAATATGCATCACATGAGAAAAACGCTCGATGCACATATATTTTTCTACGTTCACGGTACCGATCTTACTGATCTTTCCGATATCATTTCGACCAAGATCCACCAGCATATTATGCTCGGCACGTTCCTTCTCATCAGCCAGGAGTCCTTTTTCCAGCGCCAGGTCTTCTTCTTTTGTCTTGCCTCTTGGTCTTGTTCCTGCAAGCGGGAAGGTACTTAATTCTGTTCCTGCAAGCCTGGCAAGTGTTTCCGGGGAGGCTCCTGCAATCTCAATATCATCACTGGAAAAATAAAACATATACGGCGAAGGATTGGTAGCCCTGAGAACACGGTATGTATCAAACAGACTTCCCTCTGCTTTCGCTCGCATCGGATTGGAGAGCACCACCTGGAAAATATCTCCTTCGTGGATGTAATGCTTCGCTTTCTCAACCATCTCACAGTATTTTGCTTTCGGGAACTGCGGCTCAATGGAAGATTTCAGTTTCAAAGACGGAAATTCCTTCTGTTTTCCGTTTCGGATCAGATCTGCCATCTCTTTTAATTTTGCTTCCGCCTTCTGATAGGAATTTTCCGGATCATCCGTCATCACCCCGGTGATCAGAAGCACCTTCTGTCTGTAATGGTCAAAGGCGATCACCTGGTCAAAAAGCATCAGATCCATGTCCCGGAAATCCTGTACTGTCTCGTCGGTAAGCTCCAGCTTTGGCTCGCTGTACTTGATGTAATCGTAGGAAAAATATCCTACCAGACCTCCGGTAAAGGTCGGCATATTTTCCAGCACCGGGCTTTTGTATTCTTTCAGGATCTCCCGAATAGCATCTCCCGGATGCTTCACCTGCTGTACGGTTTTTTCTTCAGTTCCGTCCTCATGGATCCTGCGGATCTGAAGCTTTCCGTCTGTACAGGTGATCTCCATGGATGGCTCATATCCCAGGAAGGAATAGCGTCCCCATACCTCTGTCTGGCTGGCACTTTCCAGAAGATAGCAATGTCTGCTGGCTGTGCGTAAGGTCCTCATGACTTCTACGGGTGTATAGCGGTCGGAATACAGCTCTCTGCATACAGGGATTCGCCGGTATTCGCCTGACTGTGCTAGTTCTTTGATTTTTTCTAATGTTGGATACATATACAGGCCCTCCTGAGTTTTTCATTCCTTACCGGAGGACGGGACATTCGTGATCTGCATTCGCTGCTTGCTCATGAAATCAAGAAAAGCCCGTCTCCGACAGAATCTGGTTCTGTCAGGGACGAGCTCTAAATTCAAAATCACCCGCGGTGCCACCCTGATTCACGGTCTGACCCGTGCACTTGGCGGAATACCTTCATATTCCCGGCAACTGACGTATGCCCTCACGTCACAGAATACTTGATACCCGAAAATATCTTTCCCTGTGCCCTCTGCGGTCCATTTGATAAACTGCCTCTCGACCCGGCTCTCACCCTCCCGGACTCTCTGTGCGCGCATGAATATCTTTATCTCCGCTTCAACGGTTTAGTGGTTTAGTGGTTTACTCAATTAAACTTTTTCTATAAAATAGCACAGCTTTTCTGATATGTCAATACAAATGTTGAAAAAAATATCATTTTGTTCTATAATTGTATAAAAGTAATTGTTATAAATATCACATAAAAAAGGAGTTTCACCAGAAAAACACTATGGCTGAAAGAAATACAAACACCTGGCTGGATACCCCAGATCCACAGGTTTTTATCAAAAATTCCGCAAAATTTAATGATCTGATGATGATGTATCGATGTACGGTCCGTGAGGTACGCACCAAGCTGGAAGTCCTCAACGATGAATTTTCATTGGAATATAAACGTAACCCGATCTCCTTCATCAAAACAAGGATCAAAAAGCCGGAAAGCATTTACAAAAAGCTCAAAAAGCTCGGCTATGAGTTTACTGCGGAGAATATTCAGAATCAGCTGAATGACGTGGCAGGCATCCGTGTTGTCTGTGCCTTTATCGATGATATCTACACTATTGCAGACCTGATCACCAGGCAGGATGACATTACCGTCATCCAGGTAAAGGACTATATCAAAAATCCAAAGCCAAACGGCTACCGCAGTTATCACATGATCGTGGAAATCCCCGTATTCTTCTCCAAGGGAAAAACTCCCATGCGTGCAGAGATCCAGATCCGTACCAACGGTATGGATTTCTGGGCAACTCTGGAGCATCAGCTGCGTTACAAGCAGAATATCGAAGAAATGGACGGTTATGAGGATGTCAGCAATGAACTGCTGAACTGCGCCCGCACTGTGATCGATATGGATAACGAAATGCAGCGGATCAAAAACAAGATCGGACAATTCCATGATATTTAAAAAAACAGGTGAGGCTGTTACAGCCTCACCTGTTCTTTCTCACTGTTTTTCACCCGGAACGCCCGTGGTGTCATGTGATAATGTTCCTTGAATACCCGATGAAAATAACTGTTATTTTCATAGCCTACAGCCGCAATGATGTCACTGACAGGCAGATCTGTTTCACACATCAGCTCTACAGCCTTGTTCAGACGTTTTCTCTGAAGAAGTTCCTTGAAATTAAACCCTGTGCTTTTCTTGATCATCTTACTGAGGACATGCATGGGAAGATGCAGACGACCACAAAGCTCCGTCAGCGTAGCAGTCCGGTATTTCTGTTCAATATAATCCAGTGTTGTCATAGAGATCATATTTTCGTACTGATTGGGCAGACGCATCTCCACATACTGCACCGATTCTATCAGATACATGAATATCAGGCCCATTGTGGTCTGATTGATCCGCTCTCTGTTCTCCTCACCGTTTACAAGAGAATAGATGATATTTTCCAGAAGATTCTGGATCTGCAGCACTTCCGCAACCTTAAAATGAAGATATTCCCCACGCTCTTCATCCTGTCGCAGGACATTCACCAGAAAATCTGCCAGCATATTGTCATTGCCCGCCATGGAATAGGCCACATCAAAAAACTCCGGCAGCACCATAAAATTGATCGCAATATCATTCTGCCCCGCTTTCAGAATCTCATGCTTCGTAAACTGATTGAGAAAAAGCAGCTCGCCTTTGTTAACTATGACTTTTTTTCCGTCAATGATATTAGTCAGAGATCCCTCACACACATACAGCACTTCCACAAAATTATGCCTGTGAGCCGGAAAATACACAAAACGGGTGTGTGTACGCACAGCGATCAGCCTGCCTTCTTTCAGCATTTTACGGCTGTCCACAGTAAAGTCCCGACCGGATGTGTAGAGATCTCTATCCACCTCTGCTTCTCCATCCAGGATTTTTCTCTCTTCCTCTGTGATCTTTCTCAGCTGATCCAGTAATGCCTGCTGCATGTGTTTTGCTCCTTCATCTGTTCATGGTTTTCTATTCTGCTGTCCTCATTTTAACACCGCAGCCATAAGAGTACAACCAGAATCAAAAGACTGAAATTTTTTCGGAAACCTTCTATACACCAAATTCAAATATACGAAACAAGGCGGAGTCCGAAGACTCCGCCTTGTCCCAAAAGGATTTATCATATGATTATACAGTCAATCTGAGGATTGATTAGTACAGCTTAGCCATCTCCTCGATGTTGCTTGTATCGAATTTCAGAGGTGCACCAAGAACAACCTCTGTACCGCCGTCATCTGCCTCTGTTACTGTGTAGTCACCAAGGTCACCAGCTGTGAATTTGTCATCTTTAGCACCTGTGATGTCTTCGTTGATCAGAGCGATTGTTGTGTAAGCACTGAGTTTTCCAAGGCCCTGCATATCCCACAGATAGAAGTATGGGCAGGAATGAGAATCATCATCACCTGTGTACTCCTGCATCTCGGATGGAAGTCCAAGACCTGTCAGCTTGCAGGAAGATCCGTTATCCTGAAGATATTTAGCAGCTGCTGCGATACCAACTGTTGTAGGTGCGCAGATAACTTTCAGATCTTTGTAGTTCTGAAGAAGAGCTGCTGTCTGGTCTGTGGATTTCTGCGGCTCATCATCACCGTATACAACGTCTACAAGCTCAAGCTTGCTGTATTTGTCATCGCCTTCCATGATGGTCTTCATCGCGTCGATCCATGCGTTCTGGTTAGCGGACTGAGATGTAGCGGAAAGGATAGCGAACTGTCCCTCACCACCGGAAATATCAAGAACTGCATCCATAAGTGCCTGAGCAACTTCTTTTGTACCAGCCTGGTTTACGAAAATCTCACGGCTGTCTTTGTTCGGTGCGGAGTCGAAGGAAGATACCTTGATTCCCTCATCCATAGCTTCCTCAAGCTTAGCCTGAAGAGCGTTAACATCGTTCGCGGAGATACAGATTGCATCGAAGTCCTGAGAAATCAGGTTGTCAAGAACCTTGATCTGCGCATCAGCTGTAGCTGTCTCAGGATAAACGACCTGAACCTCGCCGCCTTCAGCCTCTACTGTCTCCTGGAAAGATTTCGCTGCGATCTCGAAGAATGCATTACCGGCTGCTTTACCAACCAGAGCGATCTTTTTGCCTTTTGCAGAATCGCCAGCTGCTGCTTCTGTCTTAGTATCTTCGGATTTGTCATCTGCTGCAAGAACCGGGCAAACTGTACCAAGAACCATTGCTCCACAAAGGATTGCGCTAATTACCTTTTTTTTCATTGTTGTTCCTCCCTATAAGAATATAATTTTTTTATATGCTACTGCCTCCGCTACACCAATGGAGGCAGCTAACAATCATATGAGTTTCAAAAGTGATATTTAGTTTTTCTTCATTGCGACTGCTTTTTTCACATCGCCGATGATATTCGGAAGAGCTACTGCTGCTACCAGAAGTACACCGATGATGAGAAGGATCACCTGAGCATTTACGTTCTTCTGTCCAAGGCCAACTCGTAAGCATACGATGATGAATGCGGAAATGATACCACCGGCCAGGTTACCTTTACCACCTGTGGAGGAGATACCTCCGAATACTGCCATTGCGATGGCATCCATCTCGAATCCGTTACCGGTTGTTGTATTTGCACCGTAGGAAGAGGATACCAGGAATACTGCGCAAAGTCCGGACATAAGTCCCATAACTGTGTAGATGATGAAACGGATCTTCTCTACGTGAACACCTGCGTAATAAGCTGCCACACGGTTTGTTCCGATCGCATATGTACGGCGTCCAAATGTACTCTTTCCAAGAAAGATCGCAAAAAGTACACCAAGGATCAGCACCAGGAAAAGAATATATGGAATATTTCCAACCTTTCCACCGATAGCACGGAAGCCATCTGTGTTTGTGATCGCAATACTTCCGCCGGCTCCAAGTGTTACCTCAGCGATACCACGGAAGATGATCTGTGTTGCCAGTGTTACGATCATTGGAGGCAGCTCCTTGAAACGGGTAAGGATAAATCCGTTAACCGCACCACAGAGGGCACCAACAACCAGTGCTGTAAGTACTACTACAATGAACGGAGCGTTTGTGTTGCAGACCATACAGCTTAAGGTAGCGGAGAGACACACGATCGCACCTACGGAAATATCAATCTCGCCTAATACCAGGATGTACGCCATTGGAAACATCATGAATACCTCTGCAAGGTAAACCGGCATCTGACGAAGAACACTCTTCATATTATAAAACTCAGAAAATGATGCGCAGAAAATATTTACCAGGATAAAGAGAATGACCAGGATGCCTTCCCAACTGAATATGATGTGTTTCATCGGATTTTCCGGCACATTGTTAATACTTCTTCCAGATTTTCCAGCCATGATTTACATCTCCCTTCCCTTTAATGCGTTTTTATCTGCGATTCTCTGCAGAACAACGTTGATCACAACTACTACCAGGATGATAACACCCTTGATCATGTTCTGCCACAGTGAACTGATACCTACAAGCGGAAGAGCTTTTGCGATCGTTGCAAGGATAATGGAACCGAGGAATGCACCTACTACGGTTCCACGTCCACCGCTCATGCTTACACCACCGATAACGCAGGCTGCGATAACATCCATCTCACCACCGTACTGCATATCAGGCATTGCAGAAGCATAAACAGAAACCTGAAGTGCTCCGCCAAGACCTGCGAGGAATCCCATGATCACATATACAAGAAGGTTGATATTCTTTGCATTGATACCGGAAACCTGTGCTGCACTTGCGTTACTTCCTACTGCGTAGATCCTACGACCGGTTCTTGTCCATTTCATAAAGAAGAAGAATACTACGTAGCATACGATGATCACCCAGATTACCTTGTTGATTCCAAGGAAATTTGTGGTGGCAAAATTCTTAAAATCACCGAGAGCTGCGGCACTTGCCCACTCACCACCGTGAGAAACAAGATATCCCATTGCTCTGTAGATGTACATAAAGCCCATGGTTGCAATGATCGGCGGAACGTTTGCTCTTGAAATTACAAGACCTACAACCAGTCCGCAGGCAATACCGATTGCCATTGCAATGATGAAAGCAAGTAATGTGCTTGTGATATGTCCGTATTTCAGAAGCATACCGATGGACATACCGGAAAGTGCCAGAGTTGACATAATG
>OHVB01000753.1_pt1 | contig 10865 bp, 13 predicted proteins | sample 1579331 | NCBI WGS metagenome assembly OHVB01 (sample SAMEA3882503, study PRJEB24775) | human gut metagenome | biome: human-associated habitat; feature: intestine environment; material: feces | place: Netherlands | collected 2009/2010
TGCCTAACATCAACCTCTGCGAAAGCCGACTTATCGGCCCTTTATTCTCCAAGTGGCCTGTCTGTTGAACAAGTGGAGCTCGAAGATCTCTTATCAGCGTTATCCGTTTTTCCAGTAGGTAGGCTTTTAATCTCTGACACTTTACGCCTTGCTGAGTTCACTGAAATTCTTGAGAATAAAGGATCATTCTCACAATTTCCTCTATCTGCTTCTTTTAAAGAAATATACCGCTCAACCATGCCAAAATTCTCGCGGTTGTACTTCAAAACCTCTATGCGGTTCTTTGTTCCGTCATATTCTTTCTCAATGTCCTTTATCAAGTAGTTATTGAAATAATCATCGTAATTCAGCCAAGGCGTATACCTTAACCACCGCTTAGGTACAAACGATATGGGTTGCTTACTTTCCTCATTCATAGGTAGTTTGACCCCCTCCTTGATTACCATTCCTTGCTTATAATCATACCTAAAGACCTCAACGCTTTGAAGGGGTATTCCATACTTGGTGCATTGGTCAATGGTATAGTCAATAAGAAAAGACTTAATCAAAGAGCAAGCGATGTCACTTACTCGATCCTTCGATATTTGATCAACCAAAAGTTGTATCTGCTCAAAATGCTTAAATCCGTATTGCCCAACCTGCGGTATTGCCTTGAATAATTCTAGTATATCTTTTGCCACACTATTGCTAATAGGCCTTCCTTTCCTTGTTCTCGAAAGCCCCAGTCCCACCTCATCACATTCGCTTAAGAACACAAGATTTGAAATAGCAGCGTCAAGGTTACCGTCCAAGAACATCTTTCCCAGATTATTGAACGCATTCAAGACTCCATCATGGAGCATATTGTCCATCTGAGAAGGAGACTTCCACATTAAGAACGGATCGATGGTAGTGTTTCATCGAGTGTGTCCGGAGCCGGTCCCTCGGACTCTTTAGATATGCAAATATAATCAGTTTTCTTTTGGTTTGTCATCTTCGGCAACGGCCGAAGCGGAGCGAGCCATTTCAGCGAGCTCGCGCAGCTTCGGATCGTAGCAGCCGGAGGTCGTATATTCCGGCTGCGGTGCCGCCTTCTCTGGCGGGAACAGCGTTTCATCCAGATCAATTCTAGGCACCTGCCGCAGGTACGATTTCTTATCCATGGCCGTCTTTCCCATCAGCAGAAGGACAGATTCTTCGTTAGGCATCGCACCCCGCATCCTGGTGACCCGTCGGAAGTCCTTCTGGAGCCTCTCTATCCAGTTTGTCGTGTAGATCATGGCCTGGATGCGATGGTCATAGTTCAGGTATGTGAAGTACAGCTTGTAGGAGCAGTCGTCACGCCTGCGCTTGATTGCCCTGTAATAACGGCCCCATTTGTCGCAGAATGACTGCCACTCCGTCCAGGCCTTCTCAACGGTGTAGTTCCTGTCACCGGTCCGGAACACCTGCTTGAGATCCTCAGCCACCTCACGCTTGTCCCCGATGCGTACATCGCTGATAATGTTGCGTTTGAGATGCGTCGTGCAGCGCTGCAGTGGCGTTTTGGGGAAGACCTCGGCAATCACGTCCTCCAAGCCTTTCAGACCGTCGGCGCATATCAGCCCAAGCCTCTCGACGCCTCTCTCATATATGTCATTGAGCATCTCGCCCCAGCCGTGAGCACTCTCCGTGGGCTTGTTGTAGATGCCTATCACCTCCCTCGTCTTGTCCTCCTTCACGGCCAGCAGGACATAGAACGCTTCCGTATCGACGCTGCGCTTGCGGTGAATCTTGATATGCACGCAGTCAATGAACAGGACTGGATAGTATGCTTCCAGACTGCGGTTCAGCCACTCCTGGACATCCTTTCTCAAGTACTCCAGCATCCTTGAGATGCTCGCCTTGCTGTAGTGTTCACCGTATATGTCGTTGAACACATCACCGACCTGTTCCTGAGTCAGGCCCTTGCTGTACAATGTGCCTGCAAGTCTCTCACACTCTTCCTCCTGGCTCCTCAGCACTGCGAGGATGCGTGGGTGAAAATTACCATATCTGTCACGCGGTATCTGAATGTCAGGGTGCGGCCCTGACCATATGTATGGCCCATCCTGAAGCCGTTTCCCTTGTCGCCCGGCAGGCCGTCTTCGCGCAAATACTCACGCCTCTCGGCTACCATCATACTCTCAATCATTATCTCCATCAGGTCCTGGAGACCATTTTCTCTCTCCGCATGCTTGCATAATACCTCGGAAAGTTGTTCCTTTGTGAAATCCATAAGTCTACGATTCTTTTGTATTTGTTGTTTCTCTTTTACAAATCTAAAGAAATCCGTAGACTTTCTTTTTATCTCAGCTCAGACACACTTTTTGAAACAGTATCGGATCGACATACAGAGGTATATCTTCATCCATGAAAGGTATGGCGAAGTCCACCTCTGATTGGAGCAGCGGTATGCTATAATAATCGGATAATCTCGGACGAATAATCATATAAATTGGTCTTATTAACGCAATCTTTGCCACGATTCGTTTTGTGTCATTTCTTAGGCCTGTAAATTCGGGCAGACTCTATCCCAAACCACTATTCAGCCTTTGCAATAACGGCCGCAGATAGTTGGTGTAATATCTTGCTTCGATAGTATTCTGATTCATAAACGAATCCAATTGTATCTGGGAAACAAACCGGCAAAATAAACTCGAAACAATGAGCAAATTATATATTAAACCATCCTTTACAAAAAAGTTGAATGCTATCCATTACATATCATCTAACGAAAGACTGGAGAGCATTATCTTGTTCTTTCTAGCTTGCTTCTCCTTGGAAGAGAAGTGAGCTGTTTTCTCTTCAAGAAGCCCCCTATTGAACTTCTCCGGATTGCGCTTTACCTCTATCACATCGAGGATATTTTCCTTCAGGCGCAGGGCGACAATATCCAGTTCAGCTTGCTGATGATGACCATCCTTGTCAATGTACCCTTTAGGGTCCCACCACCCTCCGATATCGCGGTATTCCATGCTCTCCACAAGCTTCAGCTTGAAGTATCTCTCAAGTACGTCACCAGAATATGTCTCATAATCATCTTCCATTATCCTGCGAAGCGCCGGATACTGTCCGATCTCGATGAGCCTCTGGTTCTTCTCCACATAGCGGAACCAGAAACGCAGGAAAATGTCGCTGATTTCGTACCTTACAGTCTGGGTCTTGGGCTTTGCCCAAATCGGCCGGACTTTCCGGATAAGGTCATAAGTATCTTCCAGTTTTAATAGTTGCCCGCCTAGGCTCTTTCCCCCCAAATAGTCTTCAATAGAAGCTTGGGTATTATACCCCAACGATATGGCCTGAAGGATAGAAAAGTACGTTGCATACTTCTTTCCAAATTCCTGGATGAGGAGTTTCCTCCCCTCTTCTATCAATGGGGAATCCTCCTTGCAGATTTTGGCAATCATCTTTCCGCAAGTCGTGGCTTTCACATCAATGAATAACTCCACATATTTAGGGATGCCACCAGTAAAAGTATAGAGTGCAAGGAGATCGTCGTTGGAATACCCTGGAGCATTGTCCTCCATGATTTGTTTGAGGATTGAAGTGGGGAAAGCCTGCAGTTTGATGGTGGAATCCTGTCTCCCGTAAAGTGGTTCTTTCCTGTCTTTGAAAAGCTTCTCCATCAGGGAATAAACAGAACCGCTGACAACCATATTCACATGGCTCTCCTTCTGGTACTTGTCCCACCAGTTCTGAATGTCACTATATATGGATGGATTGACCTCCAGGAAATTCTGGAATTCATCAAAGACAAGGGTGTATTTCCGGCGCATTCCTTCCTCCATCAAGAAACGGAAGACGTCGCGGAAAGCACTCATCGGAGGGACGAATCCCCCGGTCTTCTCCTGGAACTCTTCACAGAATTCTCTGCACAGGACTGATTCACTTTTTTTACCTACGAATAGATATACATAGGTTTCATCCTGATAGGCTTCCTTGATAAGAGTCGTCTTACCTATACGTCTCCTTCCGGTGACAACCGTAAGTCGGGAATAACCATTGTACGATAGTTCCCTCATCTCGCGCAGTGTCTTTAACTGCTCTTCCCTGTCATAAAACCTCATTTCATTAAAATTTTACAGTCGTAAATTTTACAACTGTTGCAAAGTTAGCAAAAAGAGTCGAATGTGCAAGAGTGAAAGCAAAAAAGAGGTAGACTGAAAGAGCATTCGGAGACTTTCCAAATAAGTGACATTAATGTTTCACCACCGCCATCGGCAGTTGATCGAACGTCAAATTTTCAGTAGAAAGCATAAGCTGTAACTGTATTATGATAGACTTAGGCTCTCCTTTTTTTGTGCGCACTGAAAAAGAAAGTCACTCCCTCAACCGAGAAAGTGAACGCAAGGTAATGGGTATTTATGAGTGTTTTTATAGGCTCAATATTGACTCAATATTCGCATACTTTGTATTGTTACTATTTCTTGTGTCGTTGTTATCTAATGTATTTTTTGATGATATTTTCAGGGAAAAACAACTCAGAAAGATAAATTTTCCCTATATTAAAGTATAAAAAATCTACCACAAACCACAAAAATCCCAATAAAACCACTACCTTTGTATTCAACAAGCGTTCTGTAACATACCTGCGAAAATACCCTATCACTCAATACATTGTATCTGATAGCGGACATTCCACAAAAGGGCTGAAAAGAGGCGGCACAACACGTATATGCAAAACGATGAAATACAACGGCTTGCATTTGTCCCCACATTCTATGTATTTGTCAAAACAGAGGTTGTACCGATTAAAATGAATTGTTGCTAATAATCAGTGATGTAAATATGCTGACATCGGCAAGTTCATCCTTACGGTTGACATGCGACCCATCGGCGAATGGTTCAGGGAGCAGTTCGAGAAACTGCGGCAGAGCATACGACAACCCGTTATACCGCAACGGAAAGGTAAGGGAAGGGAATGAAACTGTAAAAGCCCCTATTCCATTGAGGCAGGCAAATAAATCCACTACAAGATAAGTGATTATCGCAGCTTTTTTATTACTTTTGCATTTGTCTTGGGGTGTCCCTCTCCAAGACATATTAGAAAAGTAAGAAGCGTTATGCTTATCTTGTAGTAGAAAACGTAGGAAATTTTCAAATGTGTACAAGGATATCATAGTGGTTCTCACGCTAAGCGTGGGCTGCTATTACTACATCTGTGCACAACGGTTTCCTACGACCATCAACTAAGACGTGGCATTGCAGTTCCACGCTTCGTGTTTTTAAAGGTCTTTGAGGAACTGGAAAGACACATTTCATCAGTATGAAAAAGAATTTTATCGGAACGGGGACAATCCGTAAGGTGTAGATTGCGTGTACCATGGTGTGCGCCTGCATGTTCGGGTTGTCCTCTTGCGGCGATGACTACGACGATTCGGAGCTTAGGGGCGACATTGAGAACCTTGAAGGCCGAATAACCGCACTTGAAGAATGGCAGAAATCCGTCAACACGGACATCCGGTCATTGCAAAGCCTTGTCGCGGCCCTTGAAGACAAGGATTATGTTACGGCGGTTACACCTCTTGAGGACGGAACGGGATACGTCATCTCATTCCTCAAAAGCGGCAATGTAACCATCAAGCACGGCGAGCGTGGCGAGCAAGGAGAAAAGGGCGAGGACGGAACAACGCCCGTTATCAGCGTGAAGCAGGACTCTGACGGGAAATACTACTGGACTGTGAACGGCGAGTGGCTGCTTGATAATGGAAACAAAATGCCCGTAACCGGGGAAAAAGGCGACAAGGGAGATAAGGGCGACAAAGGTGATAACGGAGTTTCCGGCAGCGATGGTCTGACACCTTATATCGGTGATAACGGCAATTGGTGGATAGGCACAACGGATACCGGAGTAAAAGCGCAAGGCAATGCCGGGACTGACGGGCAGACACCTCACATCGGCGACAACGGCAACTGGTGGATTGGAACGACCGACACGGGTGTAAAAGCGCAGGGCGATAAAGGTGCGGACGCTATCGCTCCGCAAATCCGTATCAACACGGATACAAACTTATGGGAAATCTCGACCGACGGCGGTAAAACGTGGACTTCAACCGGAGTAAAGGCAACGGGAGACAAAGGTAACACCGGAGCACAAGGGCCGCAGGGCGATGCAATTTTTGCAAAAGATGGCATTGATTATACGAGTGACCTTGATAATGTAATCTTCACATTGGTTGATGGCACTAAGATAACCTTGCCACGTACCTCTGCACTGACGGTGGGCTTCGAAAGCTATGAAACATTCATGCTAACCCTGACCACGAATGTTATCGATATCGTCCTGCCGGAAACGTTGAAAGAAGAAGATTATACCGCTCTCGTAGCAGAAGTGAAGAACGAAGCGGGAGTGGGTATGGATTTTCAAACCCGTGCGGCTTCATCGCCTTGGCAGGTAAAATTGACTAAACCGACATTTACGAATGGGAAATATCAAAATAATGCAAAAGTAACTGTGACAGCCACGGGAGCGAACACCGGCGATAAGGCTATCCTTAAAATTACGCTTATCGACAACAGAGGAAAGGAAATCTCCGCTTCGAGAGTGCTGGAATATTTCAACGGTGTAATAGTGGACATATCGGCAGGAGAACTAAGTAATGTCTTGAGTGGTATCACTCTCACAAATATTAATGCGCTTAAAGTGACCGGTACTTTAAATGAAACCGACTTTAAATATATCCGTGAAAATCTTACTGCTTTAGAAGTTCTCGACCTCTCCGGTACGAATATGACTGTATTCCCGAATAGGGCTTTGGCTTTTTATAACGGTGAAAATACAACGCTGAAAGAAGTAATCCTGCCGGAAGGACTTATCTCCATTGAAGAGGCAGCTTTCGCACACTGCACCGCTCTTGAGAAACTCAATGTTCCCTCTACTGTTAACACTCTCGGACGTTGGATACTCGAAAATACCAAGGTGACCTCTTTCACGATTCCCCAAGGGGTGACTGAAATTCCTGCAAGTTGCTTCTATGAGAGTGCCATTACCACCATCAACATTCCCCCATCTGTAAAGACAATCGGTAATTGGGCGTTTCAAGATGCAAAACTCACTGAAGTGGTTATACCTTCATCCGTTACATCAATAGGGAAATGGGCATTCGGATGCGAAAACAACAATCCGACATTACAATCAGTTATTATCGAAGCTAATATAACTGAAATACCGGAATGCTGTTTCTATTTACAAACGAAGCTTACATCCCTGTCATTGCCCGAAGGATTTACCGCCATTGGAAATGATGCATTCTGCGGATGCAAAATTTCTTCGCTTACTTTGCCGTCCTCATTAAAAACAATTGGGGCAAGAGCTTTTTCCAATAATTGCATCACCCAACTGACCATTCCGAATAAAGTAGAGTCAATCGGAAATGCTGCGTTTGCCCATAACTCAATTGACAACATTGACTTTCCCGCCACGTTGGTTTCGCTTCATGCAACTGCATTCAAATGGGAATCAATGAACGAGGTTATTTGTCGGGCTCTGTCTGTTCCACAGACTCCTCAAACAGACGAATTTGATAACAGCTGGCGTCCGTTCTATCAGATAAACAAAAATTGCGTACTGAAAGTCCCGGCCGAATCGTTGACAATTTACCAACAAGCATGGGGAGGGTGTTTCCAGTCAGTAGAAACAATTCAAGAGTAAAGAAAGAAACAGAATTGCCATCGTGGCAATCCTTAGAAACAACGGGTATTTTCATAATGGAAGATACCCGTTTTGCTTGCTCGTTGACTCTATCTCAATGTGCCGACCAGATATGTAACTACTTATAAGGCTACTGATTGGAACGGTTATTCAATAACATTCAGCAATAATCACGAATTCTATCGGAAGAACTTCAAGACGGGTTGCTAAAATAATCTGTCTTTTTCTAACCTACACTTTGATATCAGCAATAAAATTCCTATACTTCCTCTAAAAAACTGTTCTTTCTTATTGGACGGGCGTAAAAATCGCAGATTTTTATGTAAGTTTGCAGAAGCACAAAACTAAAATTACAATGAGTACACCTCCTATTAAAATCAATGATAGTCTTTTCTGCCTTGCTAATGATTGGAAGAAAGGTACATATCGATATTCTCTTGAATTATCCAAGACAGAGAACCCCAAGAACACGATCCTGGTCGTAGGAGTCAATCCTGGTGGAAAAACCGACCCGGAGGAGAACTATATTGGCCGAACCATTCGCCGTGTGTGTGATTTGGTAATTGACAAGGGAGAAGGCGACCCCAAATATGATAGCGCACTTTTCGTAAACCTCACGCCGAAAATTGCGATAACCCCATCTGGTTTAAAGGATTCCGAGGGGCCACAAGATCTCCCGAAGGATAATGTCGAGGAAATCAAAGCCCTTATACAAGGACGAAAAGGCCGCATAAGTAATGTTCTTTTCTGCTTCGGCAATTCGTTCAAATACGGCAAGGACAATGGTTCATTTACCAAAGTTATCGATACCATAAAAGAGGAATTATCTCTACCAGAATCAAAGTATTGGTGTCTGGGGATAAGCAACAAGGGATATCCTATTCATCCTCTTGCACGTATAAAAAATAAGAGGCTGACAGAATGTTCAATCAATCAAGATTTTACGTTTTCCCTAAAAGATTAAAGTATTATTCAAGGAATTAAATCAGAGCCACCATAACTCCATAATGGTCTTTCCATAAGCCAGCCGCTGAAGCTCATAGAACTGCTCGTCGGACTCAATTCCAGTCGGATTGCCATCGTTTATCCAGTTCTGGTAGGCTAAAAGTTCCTCTTTTGTTACACCTACATCTTCAGCATAAACATCAAGATTGCTCAACCGTCTATTCTGACGCTGATATCTGTATTTCGACAAAACATTGAATAATTCAATCTTCTGGCCATCCTCAACCCTGTTATAAGGGCTGTCAAGGATGGACTTTGCAAAATCATTGTTCATATTCTGCATTTTTAATCCTTTCCAATGCCTTCTCGTGCTTGGCGTTTATTCGTTCCAGCTCTTTGATCTTGGCCGTATCATTGGATGCTACGGCTGCTCCATAAGACACTTTGCCCCGCTGCAGATTGTGGTGGAGGTCATTGAGTTTGACATTAATAGCCAAGCGATTACCTGAGAGTATTATTTTATTGACGTACTCATCATACGAGTCCTCATCTTTCCGATGTGTTAAAATATCCACAGCTTCGACCACTTCATCAAGAAAGCCCTCAGTCTGAAGGTCTTCTATGCTCCAGTCACAGTCTTCAATCAAATCGTGCAGGAATCCGACTGTTTTCTCATTGTCATTTACCCCCATCAGACCGACAGTGAGGGGATGTAATATGGCAGGATTTCCGTCAATATCCTTTTGACCACGAAACTCATAGGTGATGATTTCGAGTGCCTCGTCAATCCCGGCCGCAAAGAATTCCCTAAGAAGTTCCTCTGTCCAATGCTTTTCTTCGTTCATTTTCAACAGCTTGAACATCGCATCCATCAATGTGATGACCTTCAGACGTCTTTTGACCGTTCGCATCGGGATTTGAAATACCGGAATAGTGTCAAGAGGTGACTCCGGATTCAGTTTTTCGAACCAAACAGGAGTCATCGGATCTGACTTCGTAAAATGGACAAACATATCCCCCATCACCACTCCGCGAGGTGCATGACGCCCTTCATCATCCAACGCATCGTCAGCCAAGGCTCGGACTTGTATCTTTTCATAATTCACATCCGAGTATAAGACATCAAGCATTTCGCTTTGATAACCGTCCTTAGTATATTCTTTAAGGAAATTCTCATTGGCACCATCCATAACATAGTCCTGAAAACTGGCATTTGAATCTGAATCTTCTTGGAATCCAAGTATTTTCATTTCATCGAAAGTATTTTCATTATAAGTTCCCATCAATACAATGTACTTTGGATGGCGGTCGCTGGACTTCTCGTAGAAATCCGCTAATAAATCGTAAAGCATACGCTTAGTCGTTTTGTTACCTGTGCGGTCACAAAACCCATCTTGCTGCCTCGCGCGCTGGCAGCCCGTAAGGTTTGTTCCCGCTGCCGGTATGTTAATAAAAGGAAATTAATCGAAGAGGAGAACCCTCTTTCATCTTTTGCGAATATAGCAAACTTTTATCAAAGTACAATTTTTTTTTGCAGTCAGTATCCAATAATCTCCATCGAATTCATCAGTCAGCCTCAGTCAAACTGACTGAAAAACGGAGAAAAGTCTCCCGCAATGGTTGATATTATCAGATTAAGTCGTACCTTCGACTTTGCAAGCAGAATAATACATATACATAATGAACCGAATAGAGTGGGAGAAGACCACAGTACGGCACATGATCGAACTGTGGTGCAGAAAAAAGCATGGCAAAAAGGAACTCTGTGTGGAGTGCAGAGAATTACTGACGTATGCAACGGCCAGACTCGACCGATGCAGGTTCGGTGAAAGAAAGACCAAATGCCATAAGTGCAATGTCCATTGCTACCGTCCAGACATGAGGGAAAAGATACGCGAAGTCATGCGGTTCAGCGGACCTCGGATGATATTCCACCACCCTATGGAAGCGTTGCGCTATATACTGACAAAATAACAACGTCATATCATCAGCATAATTCGCCCTTCGGCCTTAACGAATGTGTCCGGATAGTGCATCACTACCGCATAAACCTGGGCTGAAGTCACAGGCTGTCCTTCCTTCCGGACATGAAGTCGTCTCTTATTTATGATTTCTGCAATCTGTTCCGTCCGCAAACCACCGTTCCGTTCTGCAAGCACATACAATATAGCCTCTTCGATCTTCATGAACTATTTTTTCTCCAAATATATCTCATTTAGAAGCTGTTTTGAATTGTTTGTTTGAAGGTTTGAGAGTGAAAAACTTCAGT
>OHVB01000755.1_pt1 | contig 10847 bp, 9 predicted proteins | sample 1579331 | NCBI WGS metagenome assembly OHVB01 (sample SAMEA3882503, study PRJEB24775) | human gut metagenome | biome: human-associated habitat; feature: intestine environment; material: feces | place: Netherlands | collected 2009/2010
CCATGATTTCTGCTACATCCGTGATCATCCCGAGGAGGATGAGGATGGAGAGTTCCTGCAGGAGTCCACGGCGCGCTACGCTCTGGAGCAGCGCCAGCGCGAGCGACTGCAACAGCAGCGGATTCCCTTTATCTGCCCCGGCATTCAGGCATATCTGCCCTTTATGGACGAAGAGTACTGGAGCGGCAAGCCCAACAAGCACGTAAAGGTCTACGATCCGCACGAATGGGCACAGCTGGCGGACTGACTGAGGCAGGCCCGCACTCGAAACGGGACGCACTTTCCGTAGCTGCTACAGCAACGCCTCGATCCAAGCCGCTTCCTTAAAGCCAGGAATCGCAAAGTCGTCGCCCACCAGTAGTGGACGCTTAACCAGCATGCCGTCGGTCGCCAGCAGCTCGTAGCACTCCCGATCCGTCATGCCCGCATCCAGACGCGCCTTCAGGCCCAGCTCTCGATATTTCATGCCCGACGAATTAAAGAAGCGCCGCACCGGCAGCCCCGAATGAGCAATCCAGGTCGCAAGCTCATCAGCCGTAGGATTGTCCAAAACGATATCGCGGTCGATATACTCAACCCCATGTTCATCCAGCCATGCCTTGGCCTTCTTACAGGTCGAGCACTTGGGATATTCAACAAACAGTACGGTCATGGGAATCCTCCGAATATAGATCGGCCAACGCAGGCACACGCCACACGAGGCGCCTTCGTATGATGGGCCAATTGTAGCCCACGGGTCACACGCTAAACGAACCGTACCCCGAATCCGCGTTTGATGAACGGCAGCAGCTCCATTGCCTCGGGCGTGATATGGCCCGCAACGTTCATGCGCTCGTCACCGGGGAGATCGACCCGCGCAATCTCAAGCTCGCCTTCGTAGCGCCCATAGCCGCTATTGCTCACAGCGATCGACCCCGCCTTTCGCGGCAGGCCGGCTCCGGCATCCGTCGGCACGGAATCCGGCTTAAGCGTCGTACGTGACTCCTGAGACCTAAAGATGAGGACACTCGAGTCGGGCCGGTCGTGATGAATCTGCCCGCGCACATAGGCATAACCGGGCTCAAGCTCGCATTGCAGGTCCACGTATCCGGCGGAAACTTGAGCAAACTGCGCCCAGCCCGCATCGGAAAGATCGGGGTCGCCGACCAACACAATGTCGCAATCGGCGCCATGTGCAAGCTCAAGCATATTGAGAGCAACCTTTGACGCGCGACCGCGCTGCGCCTCGACCGTCGGCAGTCCCTCGAATACCGGCCCGCGAACGTTGGCATCGCCCGGCACAAAAGCCATGATTTCGAATCCAAGCGCCGCAAGACGAAGATTCACCCGAGCAATGTCCTCCAGAGCTAAACCGGTATAAGGCTTGGGGTAAAAATTGTGGCAGGCGGCAAAACGAGTCACATCGGCGCCGGCTTCACGCCACGATGCGATTTCATCAGAACTCACTGTCGATGCATTGACCACAATGCGAAATACACCGGACAGCTCCGCGACCCGCTGGGCGCTAAAGCCATAGTCCAAACGAAGGTATTCCAACCCCAGATCGCGCAGGTCCTCGATGCGCTCAAGCCCGAGCAAATCGCACGTGCGAGGCCCCACATCGGCAATGAGCGCAATGCCGCGGGCGGAAAGCAGCGACAGCACATGACGGACCTTATCGGCATACGCCGCTCCCCCATCCTCGGGAATATGCAGCGAGGTGAACGCGTAGCGCGCACCCGCCGCGGCGCCACGCTCAATCGTCCGCTCAATATCCTGCAAAGGGCTGGAAAGATAAATCGAAATACCCGTTTTCACGCTTCAACGCTCCTTTAAAAAAGGCCGGCGGAGCAGTTAGCCCCGCCGGCACAACCATAGCATCAAGAAATCTGCCGCGCGCCGCGAACCCCGAGCAACACGGCTCGCGATATCAAACTACTCGCCAAAGAACTCGTTGATCTTCTGCTCGTCGACGCCAAAGAACCACGTCAGGACAAAGCCGGCGGCATAGGCAAGCAGCATAGCGGCAACGTAGCCGAGCTGCTGGCCAGGAACGACGATCAGCAGGCCAAACAGACCGGAAACGCCCTGAGAAACCGTGCCGATGTGAAGCAGCGCCGCGAGCGCGCCGCCAAATCCGGCACCCAGGCAGGCCGTCACAAACGGACGAACGAGCGGCAGCGTAACAGCATACATCAGAGGCTCGCCCACACCGAGGATTCCAACGGGAATGGACTCTGCGACGTACTTCTTGAGCTTGGCGTTCTTGGTCTTAAAGTACAGCGCCAAACCGGCACCGACCTGGCCGCCGCCAGCCATCATAAGGATGGGAAGCAGGTAATTGATACCCTTGGTAGCGCCGTCGGGATCGTTGAGCATAGCGTGAATCGGCGTGAGCGCCTGATGCAGGCCGACGGACACCAGCGGCAAGAAGCCTGCCGACAGGATATAGCCGCCCAGGACGCCCAGCTTCTCGAAGATAAAGGTCAAAACGCTAAAGATGGCAGTCGTCAGCCATGCGCCAACCGGCTGGATGACGAGCATCAGAGCAAAGGCGCCGATGATGAGCACCAGCAGCGGGGACAAGAACGTGTCGAGCGCGTTGGGCATAACCTTGCGAATCTGACGCTCCATCCAGGCAAAAAATGCGCCAGCGATAAGAGCCGCGATCATGCCGCCCGCTGCGGGGTTGTACTGCGCATTGGTGAGCGGCAGCAGAATGGCAGTGGCAGGATCGGCCGCGCCAGGCGCAAGCAGGGGCATGGCACTGTTGGCGATGCACATCATGCCGGCGATGCCGCCCAGCGCAGCGGAGCCACCAAACTCACGTGCCGCGTTATAGCCCACCAAGATGGGCAGATAGGCAAACAGGGCCCAGCCCATGGAACGAATGCCCTGGTACCACCACTCGCCTGCAAGCGCGCCTGCCGTCGAGACGTTAATGACGTTGCAGATACCGTTAATGAGGCCAGCCGCAATGATGCCGGGAAGCAGGGCGACGAAGACATTGGAAATCTTCTTGAGGAAGGCCTGAACCGGCTTGGACTCGTACTTGGCCTTCTGCGCGGCCTTGTTTGTGGCCGCAGCGTCAACCACGCTCTCGTCAGCAACGCCTTTCGCAAGGCCGGTGAGCTTGGAGAACTCCTCGAGCACCTTATTCACCTTGCCCGGACCCAGCACGATCTGCATCGTGTCGTCCTCGACCAGGCCCATCACGCCGTCGAGTGCCTTAATGCCCTCCGTGTCGACGTTGCCCGTGTCTTTGACGGTCACGCGCAGGCGCGTCATGCACGCCGCGTTTGCGAGCACGTTGTCTTTACCGCCCAAAAGGTCCAGCAGCTTTTGAGCCAGCTCTTTGTTCGTCATAACTCCTCCTTGTATTGGGTATCTCGTCTGAATGTCATATCAGCTCACGCCGCGCACCTATTGGGCATCGGCATTGCTCTTCTCATGGCCACTCACCGCAGCACGGACATGGCCGCGCGCCCGCTCGAGAGCCACCGCAGCCTGCTCGGCATCGCAGTCCAGCAGCACCGAGACAATAGCGGTCTTTACGTGGCCGCCGGCATCTGCAAGCGCCTGAACGGCGCGCTCGCGCGTGCAGCCGGTCGCCCCCATCACGATGTTCTGGCCGCGCACCACCAACTTCTCGTTCGTCTGCTGCACATCGACCATCAGGTTTTGGTATACCTTGCCGATCTTGACCATGGCACCGGTCGAAATCATGTTGAGAATGAGCTTTTGAACCGTTCCCGCCTTGAGCCGCGTTGAGCCGGTCAGCACCTCGGGACCGGGCACGGGCTCAATGGCAAGATCTGCGCTCTCCCCGATCTTCGACCCTTGGTTGCAGGCAATTGCAATGGTCTTGCACCCAGTTGCCTTGGCGTACACAAGGCCGCCCACCACATAAGGAGTACGACCGCTTGCCGCCAGGCCAACGACAAGATCCTTGTCCGAGAGTCCACGCCCCCGCAGGTCGCCCGCGCCAAGCTCCTCGCTGTCTTCGGCACCTTCGACAGCCTTGATAAACGCCGTCTCGCCTCCGGCAATGAGCCCGACAATCAGATCGGGTGACACGCCAAACGTGGGCGGACACTCCGAAGCGTCGAGTACGCCCAGACGACCGCTGGTGCCTGCGCCCATGTAAAAGACGCGCCCGCCGCGCTCGAGTGCCTCAGCAGCCCAGTCGATTGCTGTGGCAACCTGGGGCAACACTTTCGTGACCGACTGGACGGCACGAAGATCCTCATCGTTCATCGTCGTGACGATCTGCAGCGATGTCATCGTATCGAGGTCCATTGACCTTTGATTACGCTGTTCGGTCGTGAATTTTGTTAAATCGAGCATTTCATTCACCTCATCTTTCCTGTTTCTCGATGTAGTTTTGCTTAATGACATGCGTCGCTCGTTCGTAGTCGCTGGCAACGTAAGCAGCGTACAGGGCATCGACAACCATAAGCTGGGCCATACGCGAAGCCATGGCACCGCTGCGGACCAAGGGTTCACTCGCAGCGACGCCGAGCACGGCATCGGCCATGGTGGCAAGCTTGGATGATCCATCTACTTTGGTAACGGCCACTACGGGACAGTTGTGGCGTTGAGCCTCGGCGGTGCAGTCCAGCACCTCTTGCGTCAAGCCCGAGTAACTAAAGGCGATTGCCATATCGCCCTCATGCATGTTCTTGGCACACAAGAGCTGATCATGCCAGTCGTCGTACAGATGGCACTCTTTGTCGACACGCATGAGCTTTTGCGCCAGGTCGTGCGCGACCAAACGAGAGGCACCAATACCGAACAGATTGACCGCGCGTGCCCGCTTAAGACGGGCCGCGCATCGCTCCAAGACGGTGTAATCGAGCGTTCGCGCCGTCGCCTCGATCGTGCGCACGTTGCTTTTCATCACCTTCCCCACGATGCGTTCGACGCTGTCATCCATGGAGATGTCCTCGAGAGCTACGTCTTTCTTGTCACCTAAGAGCGCCAGCTCGGCAATCAGTTCGCGCTGGAACTCCTTGTAGCCCGCAAAACCCAAACGCTTGCAAAAGCGCAAAATGCTCGAGGGCGAGGAGAACGTGACATCGGCAAGACCGCGGACGGACAGCCCGACCACCTCGTGCGGATGAGCGCTTACATATGCGATGACATTGCGTTCCGCCGGGCTCGCGCTGAGCTCACGCTCGCGAAGCCGCAAAAGCAATCCGTTTGCCATCTCAAACACCTCCGTTGAGAAGAATTAAAGACCAACGAACGATTCGTACCGGATACAAACAGCTTTTGCGGTACATTGTGCCGCATCGTGGCGCACAAAGGGCGAGCGTTCTACCGCTCGCCCCTCAAATCCGACCGCTCGGAAATACGCGCGACACAAAATAATTCAACAAGGTCGCATTATCAGAAACGGGTTTGTTACCGGCTAGCGCCTCGCATGGGCGCCGATCGGCCGAGTCGCATGGCGCACCAACGCCGCCGTCAGCAATACCAACAGCATGGCGATGACATAGCCCGCAGCATCGAATCCTAAATCGATAACGTCGAAATGCCTGCCGGGAACAAAGATCTTATGTACCTGATCGCCAACGGAGCAGACGGCGCAAAAGAGCAACACGGGCACGCAACGGGAGCATACGCTCCACGGACGCCTGGAAAAGCAAGCCACGACCACCGAGGCGAACAATCCGACGAAGAAAAACTCTACGGTATGGGCAACGCGACGGACGTTCGTGCCCACCCACATGCGAATGGAAGCAAGTCGGCCAGACCGGACATTCGAGGCAGCCGAATCGGTGCCCCCGGTCATTCCGTTCTCCGTCTGGGCTTCACCCGTGGCATCGACAGCCTGAACGCCCGTAGCCTGACCCACCACACGCGCGGTGGACTCGCTCAGCAACGACGTCTCCACCGCATTTTGCTCCGTCAGCACCCAGATGCCCGCCAGCGTTGCAGTAAACAGAACGATCGCGGTCCATCCGATTATTTGTTTTACGCGCGCCAAGGGTCAACCTCCTTTTTTGAATATCAGCGAGTGTAGCCCCAAATGGCATCGTCACCGTATCAAAATTTGAATCGCAACAGGAAGCGACAAAGCGACGCAAAACCCTACCCCGCCTCGCGCATCCAGCGATCGAACGTCCCCACGCACACGCCCAGGCACTTTGCTGCCTGGCTGCGGGTAATATCGCCCGCCTCATAGCTATCGCGCACCAGCTCAAACTGAGGAGGGCATGGCTTGCGAGGTCGACCGAAACGGACCCCTCGCGCCCGCGCCGCTGCAATCCCCTCCGCCTGGCGCCGATGGATATTCTCGCGCTCCACCTGCGCCACGTAGCTCAGCAGCTGCAGCACAATATCAGCAATCAGGGTGTTAGTCACATCCGGCGCGCCGCTGGCCCTGGCGCGCGTGTCAAGCAATGGCATGTCCAACACCACAATGGCAACCCCGAGCTCCTTGGTAATGCGTCGCCATTCCTCAAGAATCTCGGAGTAATTACGGCCAAGTCGGTCGATAGAAAGCACCACCAGCACGTCCCCGTCTCCCAGGACGTGCAGCAGCTCGCGATAACGCGGTCGATCGAAGTCCTTGCCGCTCGCATGGTCGGCATAAATATTCGCCGAGCCCACGCCATAGGCGCCCAGCGCATCCAGCTGCCGATTAAGATTCTGATCGCGCGAACTCACCCGCGCATAACCATACACCGTCGCCATCTCATCCCCGCTTTCTTGTAAACCTGCCAAAAAGGGACAGGTTTATTTTGGTAGGTTTTACCTCTCGAATAGCAGGTAAGCGGGCGGCCGAGCAGACGGCAAGATAGCCACGATTCAAATGCGAAGGGCGGTCCCGAAAGGCCGCCCTCCGCTCCCCCACCATGAGTCGGGATTTGGCTAATGGATAAGCTTAAAGTCCAAGTGCCCACGCGTGGTATTGACGCGCGAGACCTCGATAATCACGCGCTGCCCCAGCTCGTAGCGAGTCCCCGTGTCGGCGCCCGTCAGCGTAAGCGCATCCTCGTCGAACTCGAACCACTCGTTGCCCAGACTCTTGATCGAAACCAAGCCTTCGACCTGCGTTAGGTCCAAGCGCACAAAAAGGCCCATGCTGCTAACCCACGAGACGGTTCCGGCATAGCGCTCGCCCAGACGGTCCTCATAGTACTGGGCAATCTTGATCTTTTGCGTCGCATGGCTGGCGGCATCTGCCGCGCGCTCGGCATCGCTGCATGCGCGGCAGATCTGCGGCAGAATGCGCGGCAGTGACTCGCGCCCCTTGCCGATCAGGCGCGGCGTACGGACCAGGGCGTCCTTGCCGCCCAGCTGCTCATAGGCCAACTGCAGCTTGAGTACGCGGTGCACCACCAGATCGGGGTAGCGACGGATGGGACTCGTAAAGTGACAGTAGCACGGCGCGGCGAGCGCAAAGTGGCCCTCGTTGCGCGGCTTGTACAGCGCGCGCTGCATGCTGCGCAGAAGCAGCGTGTTAACGAGCGGTGCGTTGGCCGTACCGGCGGCAGCATCAACTGCAGCCTGCAGCTCATCGGGGCTCCCCAGGGCAATACCGGCAGCACGGCGATCGTCGATGATGCCTAGCTGCGCCAGCGCAACGGCGGCACCGTGCAGGCTATCGGGGCTCGGATCTTCATGCACGCGATAGCAGGCCTCGATATCACGGTCTGCCAGCCACTCTGCAACGCACTCGTTGGCGAGCAGCATGGCTTCCTCGATAAGCGACGTGGCACACGAACGCTCACGCGCCACAATCTGCACGGGCACTCCGTCCTCATCCAATAGAGCGCGAATCTCGGCTGTGTCAAAATCGACTGAGCCGCGGGCGCGACGAATACGACGGCGAAGTTCGGCGAGTTCGTTAGCGGAGACAAGGAAATCGCCGAGGTCGATGTTGTAGCCGCGGGCGGCCTCCTCGCACGCAAGACCGCGCTCAAGCGCTTCCTCGCGCGAGGTCTCGGCAGCCGCAACATCCTCGGCTGCACCCTCCAGCACCGAATACTCAACCGCGCCGGCACGCACCAGCAGCGCCTCGGCGCCGTCATAGTCCATACGCACACGCGAGCGAATCACGCTGGGATACGGATCGTAATGCCGCACGCGACCCTGCGCATCGAGCTCGATATCGACGGTAAACGCAAGACGGTCCTCGTCAGGGCGAAGCGAGCACAGGTCATTGGACAGGCGTTCGGGCAGCATGGGAAGCACGCGATCGGCCAGATACACCGATGTCGTACGATGGCGAGCCTCAAGATCGATATGCCCGTCCCAAGCCACATAGTGTGAAACGTCGGCGATATGCACACCCAGCTTGTAGCCACCCTCGGGCGTGCGCTCCAACGAAATGGCATCGTCAAAGTCGCGCGCGTCGACCGGGTCGATCGTGATGACAAAGCGGTCGCGCAGATCGCGGCGGAGCGGGTCCTTAAGCGCCGCGGACACATCGAGCGAAAGCCCCTCGGCCTCGTCCAGCGCGGCCTCGGGATAGCTATCGGTATAGCCGTAACGCGCCATCACATACTGAACGCCCAAATCGGGCGCGTCATCTCCGCCAATGCGGCGCTCGATCGTCACGGTACCCGATTCCAGGCGCGTCGGGTAGGTCAAAATGCGCGCGACAACAGCATCACCCGGGTGGACACCCAGACGATCCGCCGAGGTATCCTCGGGCAGAATGAAGAAGTCGGCCTTCAGGCGCGAATCGAGCGGCTCGATCACACCGAGCGGACCGGCGGTCTGGTACGTGCCCACCACGCTTATGGCTGCACGCTCAACCACGCTTTCGATCACGGCGCGCCGCTCACCGTGCGGGCTGTTCTTAATGCTCACGGCAACGGTATCGCCATCCATGATCTCGCGCTTACCGCGGCCCATGACCTTGTAGTCGCCGTTTTCGGTTACAACGTAGGCGCTATGCTCATGGAGCTGCACGCGCCCGGTCAGGCTCGGACGGCGTTCGCTGCGCACCGGCCCGCGCTGATTGCGAGCTCCACGCTTATGCTTGTTATTGCGCCCCATGGCGCCTCCTAACTATCGATTGCGAACTCCAAAGAGTCTACCCAAATGATTCGCTTTCCTGCCGTCCCCTAGGGATCAAAAAACGGGCCGCCCCATAAGAGACGACCCGTTGGAAGGGATGAATTCCAAGCATGCCTACACGCGCAGGTAGCGGCGCATGGCGATGGCAGAACCAAAGAGACCGATAATCACACCGACCAGAATCAGCGCAGCATAGGTCACCAGGTAGTACCGCATCGGCAGGGCAAACGACATCCAGCCGATGCTCTCCTGCAGACGCGGAATCATCAGATTGCGCAGCAGCTCCAGAACGCCGATGGAAAGCAGCGAGCCCAAAATGGCCTGCAGCACGCCCTCGGTGATAAACGGGCCACGAATGAAGCCGTTGCTGGCGCCGACCAGACGCATAATCGCAATCTCACGACGACGCGCCGTGATGGACAGGCGAATCGTGTTGTTGATGAAGATGAATGCGATAAAGGTCAGAAGACCAACGAGCACCACGGCGGCGATGCGGATGTAGTTGGTCACCTGGAACAGGCGGCTCACTTCCTCCTGGCCGTACAGCACGCTCGCGTTGACGTCGCCGTCATCCGCGATCTTCTGGAAATCGGCATCCTTCTTGAGCTTCTTTGCCGTGCTCTCGACCTTGGACGGATCGTCCATCTCAATAGCGAAGGAAGCCGGCAGCGGGTTCTGGCCATCGAGCGCGCTCATGGTGGCGTCGGCGTTGCCCGACATCTTGCTCGTATACTCGGCCAGCGCGTCGTCCTTGTCCTTATAGGTCACGGACTTGACGTTATTCCACGTCTTAAGCTCGGCCTCAAAAGCCTGAACATCGGCCTGATCGGCGTCATCACTAATGAACGCGTTGATGACAACCTGATCCTCGACGGTGCCGATCACGGAGTTCAGCATCGCAGAGCCCATGATGAACAGGCCGATGATAAACAGCGAAAGGAAGATCGTGATGACGGCGCCGAGCGAGGTAGTCCAGTTACGGAAGAAGTGGCTGATTGCCTCTTTGAAGGAGTAGCCCACGTTAGTTGGTGCCATAGTTGCCGTAACCTCCCCTCTCCTGGTCGCGGATGACGTGGCCGCCCTCGAGGGCGATCACGCGACGGTGCATGCTATCGACCATCTCGCGGTCGTGCGTGGCGACGATCACGGTGGTGCCGGTGCGGTTAATACGCTCAAGCAGCTTCATGATGCCCAGCGAGATCGCCGGGTCGAGGTTGCCCGTGGGCTCGTCGCAGATCAGCAGCGGCGGACGGTTGACCATAGCACGGGCGACGGCAACGCGCTGCTGCTCGCCACCGGAAAGCTGGTCGGGCAGCGAGTCCATCTGATCGGCCAGACCGACCAGGCGCAGCACCTCGGGCACCTGGCTGCGAATGACGCCCTTGGGCTTGCCGATGCACTGCAGGGCAAACGCCACGTTTTCGTAGGCGGTCTTTTGCGGCAGAAGCTTAAAGTCCTGGAACACGGCGCCAATCTGGCGGCGCAGGAACGGAACCTTGCGGTTCTTGATCTTCATGAGGTCCTGACCGGCAACCAGGATGCGGCCGCTCGTCGGCTTGACGTCGCGGTTGAGCGTCGACAGCAGCGTGGTCTTACCCGAGCCGGAGTGACCGACCAGGAAGACGAACTCGCCCGGATAGATCTCGATGTTGATGTCGTCGAGTGCAGGCTTGTTGGGCTGTGCCGGATAGATCTTGGTGACATGCTCCATAAGGATGACGGGCTCGACACCGGCCTGCTTGGCCATCTTCTTGCGGCTGGCCTGCGGATCGATGGGCGCAAACACCGACGTAAAATCGGGGTTGTTGAGCGCGTTATCGAGGCTTGCGACC
>OHVB01000756.1_pt1 | contig 10844 bp, 9 predicted proteins | sample 1579331 | NCBI WGS metagenome assembly OHVB01 (sample SAMEA3882503, study PRJEB24775) | human gut metagenome | biome: human-associated habitat; feature: intestine environment; material: feces | place: Netherlands | collected 2009/2010
GCTCGACTTCGGCAGGCGTTGCGGATGCGGGTGCCGCCTCGCTTGCCGGGGCGACGGGGAATACCGGCGCGGCAGGCTCGGGGGCTGCAAACACGGCAGCGCTCTCGTTAATCGCCTCGGCGACGGGCTCGGCAAAGTGAGCCGGTGCGGACGTTGCCTCCGGTTCCGCGGGCTGCTCGGCAGCGTGCGCGCCGATGGGGGCGTCGAGCTGCTCGGTGCCGGCGTCCTCGTCATCGACGAGTGCCGGATATTCTTGAGTTACATGCGAAAGAGGCAGGGAGAACACGGTGTCCTCGGGCTCCACGGTCGCAGGGCGCGCCGGAGCGGCATGAGCCGGCGCAGCTGCGGGGGCAGTCGGCGTCTCGGGCATGGTTGCGGACTTATTCTCCTCGTCGATCATCGACGGTTCACCTTCATGACCACGTCGCCAATCTGGACTTCGTCGCCCTCACGCAGCGTCGCGGGCTCCACGAGCTGGCGGCCGTTGACGAGCGTGCCGTTAAGCGAGTTGAGGTCCTCGATGATGAGCGCCGGGCCCTGCAGCGAAAAGCGCGCATGCGAGGCCGAGACGAACGGTTCGTTGATGCAGATGTCCGAAGATGGCGAGCGACCGACGATGACGGGGCCGAGCATGTCTACATGGATGCCACGGATGCCGCGCGGACCCTTGTCCACATCAATCGTCCAGATAGCCGAGTCGCGGCGCTGCCCGCGCACAAGTCCCACGCCGGTCTTCATGACGGCGAACAGGAAGATATAGAGCAGGGCGACCAGGACGATGCGGCCTGCAAAAAGGACGATATCGATGTTCATAAGCGACTATCCCCTAAATTCAAAGGTACTCAGGCCAAACGTCAGCAGATCGCCGTTGCGCAGCGGGCAGCGCGTAATGCGGCGGTTGTTGACGAGCGTGCCGTTGGTGGAATTGAGGTCCTCAATCGACCAATCCGACCCCGTAAAGGTGAGCTGGGCGTGGCGGCGCGACACGTTGGGGTCGCGCAGGGCAATGTCGGAAACTGAGCGCTCGCGACCGATGGTCACCTGTGCGGAGGTGATGCTATGGCTCTCGCCGCTCACGACGTCGACGAGCTGGGCGAGCGGGCGCTGCGGGGCGCGAGTGCTCGCCATGTTGGAGGCGATGCCGGCTGCGGCGCCTAGGCCCACGGCGGCACCGGTCGCGGCGGCTCCGCCCATGCCGGCAAGCGCGTCGCGCGAGACGGTCTGCGGTACCGGGATGGGTGCTGCGGCGGGGTCGGGGACGCTAGGCGCGAAGGGGTCTGCCACGGCAAGCGGGTCGGGAACGGCGGCGCGAGGCGTCGGCTGCTGCTGGGGCATGGCGGCGGGGCGCTGCTGCTGCGGGGCAGCAAACTGCTGCTGGCCGGCGCGCGGGGCGCTGGCGGCACGGCTTGCCGCGGAGTTGTTCTGGCCCAGGCCGTTTTGATAGGCGCGCTCTTCTTCGTACAGGCGGCCGAGCGTGGGGGCATCGACGTTCTCGGCAAAGACCGAGAACTTGCCGGCGCGCAGCTGCGGATCGATCATAAAGCGCACGAGGGGCTCGCCGACAAAGACATAGCGGCGCTTTTCGGCCTGCGCCTTCACAAACTCGCGGACCTCGCGTGAAAGCTCGGGGTAGAACGGGGCGAGCATGGGATCGTCGTCGGCGGCGATAAGGATGGTATAGAGTGCCGGCGCCGTGTTGACGCCGTTGATCACCAGAGTCTGATCCTCCATGTCGCGAGCGGCCTGCTTGGCAAGCTTCTTAAAGGAGAACGGGGCACGGGTGGCACCGAAGATGCCGGCCACGTGGTCCTCGAAGATGTTCAGGAAGTTCACGAAAGATCACTCTCCGTATAGGTTCTTTGGTATCCGAGCAAATATAGGCATATCCCAACGATTATAGAGGATAGGGTTCCCGCAACTGCCGCCTTGGCGGCGACCGCGGCTGCAAGGCTGGCAATTTCCATATGGTGTGCAAGACAGGACGCCGCTGCGCAGCCGATGCCGGTGACAGCGATTGCGGCGATTGCGGCAAGGTTTGAGCCCTGATTGGCACGCTTGGCATGGGCATTGAGCAGCGCAGATGACGCCGCGGCAGTTGCCGCGACCAGCACAAAGGCAGCCCAAAGGAGCGGGTCTCCCAGCGCTGCGGCAACGTTACCGAGCCCCAGTACGCCTCCGGCTGAAAGCGCGACCGTGGCCAGACGGGCAAAAAGCGCGCCCATGCCCGTTGCCGCGGCGGCGCTTGCCGGGCCGAGCCAAAATGACGCGACGCCGGCGGCGACCCCAGCTGCCAGGAAGGTATTGCCGGTCAGACAGCCAAGCGCGAGTGCACAGGTGAGCGTGGCGCTCGCGGCAGTCTCGGTGCGACCCCAGGCGATCCACCAACCGGACATGGCGGCGGCAAAGATCACCGCGACGGGCAGCATCGACAGGATGCCCTGTGCCTGCATGGTGGCGTTGGCCATGAGCACCAAAAAGCCCACAGCCGAGATGGCCGAGCCAATCTGGGGGGCCAGGCCAGCCGCCACTCCGATCGCGATGGCCGCAATGACCAGGCCGGGAAGCGCCGCGACCCCGGCCGTTTGCATCAGCAAAAAGCTAAAGGTGCCGCACGTTAGCGCCGAGATAGTGCGCATGGTGTAGTCGCGCGCATGGCTCCAGCGCGTGCCCGCCCAGCCGAGTGCGGGGTCGACCTCGATGGCGTCGTCCTCGTAGTGCGACGGCTCGATATCGTCGAGCTCCTGCTCGTCATCCGAAAGTTCGCCAACCATTTGCTCCAGGCTGCGGCGGCCTTCGCGCACGCTGCCCAGACCGGCAAGGAGCTGGTCGCAAAATGTCTCGACGCTGCTGGGGCGGTCCTGCGGCATGGGGGAGAGCGCGCTCATGAGCGCGGCCTCGGCTCCCGGGGGAAAGTGTGGTATCAGCTCGCTGGGATAGGTGGCGCCGCCGATGATGCGGTCGAGCGAGTCGGCGGGCGTGGCCGCCATAAAGGGAGCGCTGCCGCACAGGCCCTCATAGATTACACAGGCGAGGGCAAAGACATCGGCGCGCTCATCGACCGTGCCGGTCTCGATATCGAGCTGCTCGGGCGGCATGTAGCCGATGGTGCCGCCGCGCGAGCCGCCAAAGCCACCGGCGGACGACAGTCGCGCCATGCCAAAGTCGGTGAGCTTTACATTGCCCGAGTGGTCGATGAGCACGTTGGCGGGCTTAATGTCCAGGTGGAGTACGCCATTACTATGGGCGAAGGTGAGCGCCTGGCCTAGGGCATCGGCAATGGCCGCGGCCTCGTCAAAGGTAAGTGAGTGACCGTCCACGCGGTGCAAAAACTCGGCCAGCGACATGCCATCGACATATTCCATAACTAGGTAGGCATAGGCTGTGTCGTGCGTAAAGTCGATGACCTGCACGATGTTGGGATGTTGAAGCATGGCGGCAGTGTGCGCCTCGCGCAGGACATCCATGATGTCGCTGGCGGGCATGCCGACACCGTTAATAAGGGGGATGCGCTTAATGGCGACGCGGCGGCGCAGGTGCGTGTCGCGGCAGATCTCGATGGAGCCAAAACCGCCGGTCGCAAGTGTCTCGAGCGGCTGGTACCGCTTGAGCAGCTCGCGAGAGCTGGTGCCCTCCAAAGGAACGTCCGGCGAGAACCGGGCGGTATGTTGCGAGAAAAGCGGCATGGCCAACCCTCGTGCGTTTAAAGTTCGTTTGCGAGCGGCGGGCGCGGGGCCGAGCCGTTCGCGGTGGCATAGATGCTGCTAGTGTAGCACGCTCGGGTGCATGGGGAGGATAGCGGGATGCGAGGCTGCCTGCCTGGCTTGGCCTTAGCGCTTCTTCTTGTTCTTCTTCTGCTTGCGCTGTTTGCCCTTGTTGTCCTGGGGCTTGTCGGCCTTGTCGCCCTGCTTGGCCTCGGCGGCGGCCTTCTCGGCCTTCATTTTCTTCTTCTTGGTCTCGATGCGGAGTTTTTTGTTGATACGGGCCTTGAGGAAGGAGCCAAACTGCTCGGCATCGCCACGGACGAAGGTGTCCTTGGGGATCGTCACGCCCTGGTCGGCGAACATGGCCACAAAGATGCGCTCGCCGTCGAGCACGTGGTCGAGCTTTTCAAACGGGAAGAACTGCGACTTGCCGCTCTTGCCCCAAACCATCAGGCCGTCCTCGTTGGCGGCGACGCGGCGATAGCGGCCGCCCATGGACTCGTCGGCCTCGACGGCGTCGATAAAGTCGCGGGCGAGCGTGTGGTGCAGGTTCTTGCTCCACCAGGCCAAAAAGGCGCCGAATACGATCAGCACGACGCCAAACTTGATCCAGTTGCCGCCGGCCACCAACATGCCGATGCCGATGAGCGCGGCAATCGCGGCGGCGACATACAGCGAGCCGCGACGCCTGGGCGAGGCGACCAGGCGGGCGAAGTCGGTGACCAGGTCGTTTTCGTACTGGTACTCGTTGAGGTACAGGATGCCGTCGTCGGCTGCGGCCTGCTTCTCGAGCGCGACCTCGACCTGGTCGGCTGCTTCGGAGGGAACGAGGTTGCTCTCTGCGTCTGCCATGCTCTTTGGACTCCTATCGCGGCGGGCTCGCCGTACGGGTATTATGGAATGCAGTATGCCGTGCGACCGCATGGCCGCCGCGGCAACAAGACTCAGTATACCCGGGGGAGCACCCATGGAATCGTTGTACCGAAAGTATCGCCCGCTCACCTTCGACTCCGTGGTGGGCCAGCAGCATATCGTCTCGACGCTCGAGCACGCCATCACCGAGGGACGCCTGTCCCACGCCTACCTGTTCTGCGGACCGCGCGGCACGGGCAAGACCACCATGGCGCGCATCCTTGCCAAGGCGCTACTGTGCCGCAACGCCGAGGCGGCGCGCGCCGAGGGCGCAAGCGGCTGCATGCCCGACGGCACCTGTGAGGAGTGCGAGCTCATCGCCGAGGGCAACCACCCCGATGTCTACGAGCTCGATGCCGCAAGCCGCACGGGCGTGGACAATGTGCGCGAGGAGATCATCAACTCCGTCAACTTTGCCCCGGTGCGCGGCAAGTACAAGATCTATATCATCGACGAGGTCCACATGCTCACGACGGCGGCGTTCAACGCGCTGCTCAAGACGCTTGAGGAGCCGCCGGCGCACGTGATCTTTGTGCTGTGCACCACCGACCCGCAAAAGATTCTGGAGACCATCCTCTCGCGCTGCCAGCGCTTCGATTTCCACCGCATCGGCAACGAGGATATCGAGCATCGCCTGTCTTACGTGTGCGAGCAGGAGGGCTTCGATTACGACGACGAGGCGCTGGCCATCGTGGCGCGCCATGCCAAGGGCGGCATGCGCGACGCGCTCTCCACGCTGGAGCAGCTGAGCGTTTTTGGCAACGGAGCCGTGCACGCGGACGATGCCCGCTCACTTTTGGGCGAGGTTTCGGACCAGATCCTGGGCGAGTTTGCCCGCTCCATCGCCGAGCGTGATATTGCTGAGCTCTATGGGCTCATTCGCGCGCAGGTCGAGGAGGGCAATGACCTGCTTGAGCTGACGCGCGACCTGGTGGCGCACGTGCGCGACGTGTATGTGGCCTGCGTTGTCGGTGCCCGTGCCGAGCTGTTTGAGGGCGGGGTCGAGCAGGCCGAGGCGCTTGCTGCCGAGGCCGCCGCCTTTGGCGAGCATTCGGCCGACCGTCTGGCCCGCGTGCTGACGGTGCTTGACGATGCCGCGCTGGAGATGAGGGGCGCGAGCGACGTGCGCCTGGTGCTCGAGATCGCCTGCACGCGCCTGGCACGTCCCGAGGCCGATCTGACCATTGAGGCCCTGGCCGAGCGCGTGGCACGCTTGGAGGCCATGGTTGCCAACGCCGCGGTGCCGGCGAGCGTGGCTGCTGCAGGTGCTGCGCCTGAAACTGTCTCGGCTGTACCTGCGGCGATGCAACAGCCGACACTGATCTCGGGTGCCCGAGCTACCGCTCCGACAACACCTGCCGTGCCCGCCGCTGCGTCTGCGCGCCAGGGCGGCATGCCCTGGGACCGAGGCACTGCCGCTCCGGCGACCCAGCCTGCGCCCGCGCCGACCCCCAAGCCTGCCGCGCTGACATCTCAGCCTACATCGGCTCCGATGTCTCAGCCCGTTGCGGCTCCCGCGCCTGCCGCCGCTCCGGCACCTAAGCCCCAGCTCAACAACGCCGCCCAGGTTGCTGCCGCCGGCGCCGCCGAGACCCCCGCGGTTGAGGATGCCGGCGAGCTCCAGCGCAAATGGGCCGAGGTCGTCGAGCGCGTCAAGGCCCAACAACCTTCTTATGCGGCTCTCCTGTTGAACGCTCGCGCTACGGCAGACGATGGTTCTAAGCTCACGGTCTCGTTCCCTACGGCATTTGCTATCAAGATGCTCGGGCGTGCTGATACACAGGCGGTGTTTTTGCCGACAGTCAGTGCGGTTTTCGGTCGTCGCACCGTCGACTATGTCTTGGATGGGGGTGGCACGCCGGCTCCTCAACATGAGGAGCATTCTCCATCTGCACGGGCTGCGGCATCTGCGGACCCGCAACCCGTGTCCTCGGCGGCCCCTGCATCCTCGAACGCCAGCGCGATGCAGCCAAAAGCGGCACCGGTAGCGGCACCGACCCCGTCGGCGCCTGAACCCGCTGCGCCCAAACCGGCTGCTCCGGTCCCCGCGCCCAAGCCCGCTGCCGCGCCTGCGCCCGAGTCATCCGACCTGGCCAAGGCCCCCTGGCTGCGCTCCGACAACCCCGCCGGCGCCCCCGCTACGGGTAAGCTCCCGACCGAACCCGCGCCCCGAGCGCCCGAGCGCGCGTCCGCTTCCAAGACTCAGCCGTCTGCGCAGGCTGCGTCGTGGGAATCCGAGCAGGTGCCCTACGACGACGCCATGGTCGGCGGCTTCGCCGGCGATACGAGCGGGGAGGATCTTCCTCCGTTCGACGTGCCTGCCGCGGTGCCTGCGCCCAGCCCTGCCGCTTCAGCCGCGGCTCCCGCAGCTGCGACGTCCGCTCCCACAAGCGATGACGCCCCCGCTGCCCCTTGGGAGTCCAACCCCGGCGCCGGCAGTCTCTTCGGCCACCAGGGCGCAGCCCCGAGCATCCCGCAGACCGAGGATGAGGCCAAAGCCCTCATCCGCAACGTCTTTGGACAGGCCACCATCTTCAAACCGGTGGAGTAACTGTGCGGGCGGGTACGCTGCTCAAGAAGAGATCTCTTTGTCCGGGCGCATCTGTATTTCGGACATGTGTAGTGTGGTGCCGCGTATATCGCATTCGAGCAGACAGGCACGTGACGGTCGGCCTAGGATGCTGAGGTCGATACGATATGTCGCATGGCTGTCCGTGTACTCGACTTGCTCGGCGTTGACGGTTGCTCCGATTGTAAATAAAGAGCCCAGTTCGGCATCGACAATCTTGGAGTCCTTTATCTTGACCTTGAACTCTTGGTAGAGGGACGGGCTGTTGTAGTAAATGGTTCGGGTTCCGTCGGTGCACTCATCGGCCGCTTCCCATTTGACGACGGGCTGGTCCGAGCTGGCTATCAGCAGTTCTGCTCCAAAAGCTATGGCATGGGTGATGACAACCAGCAATGCCCAGCCGACAAAGAGATAGAGAACCACATATGCAACGGGGTGTTTTGAGCGGATGTTTTGGAGCGCGTCGGGGACATTCATGGGGCACCTCCAAATTGCGATCTTTGACAATCAAATTTTACCATGCCGTCATGAGCGCCACCTCGAGCGGCGGTTTAGCATTTTGCTATCTAGCTGGATGCAGAAAATGCCGGGTTCCGGCCCTGCTAGATTTAATTTGAGACATTTATGCAGATGCGAATTATTCAACTTTGCATAATCTTTGGGCGCGGCTTGCACTCCAGGGCATGTATATCGACTGAGGTAGCGTGTCCGCCCCGCTCGCTGACCTCGTGCCGTGGTACGATTTTTGAGTTTGAAAGCCCCGCCGCGTCCCGGCTGCCTTTGCAGCTCGTCGCGCGGCCGCACGTAAAGGAGCCATCATGGCCGGTATGAACATGCAGCAGATGATGAAGCAGGCCCGCAAGATGCAGGAGCAGCTTGCCGCCGCGCAGGAGAACCTCAAGTCCCAGACCGTCGATGCCTCTGCCGGCGGCGGCATGGTCAAGGTGACCGTTAACGGCGAGATGGAGCTCGTCAACCTCACCATCGACCCTGATGCGCTCGATCCCGAGGACGTCGATATGCTGCAGGACATGATCATGGCTGCCGTCAACGAGGCCGTCCGCGGCGTCAACGAGCTCGCCAACAAGCAGATGGGCGCCATCACCGGCGGCCTCAACATCCCGGGCATGCCGTTCTAAGACACGCATATATATGAGTGCCAACCATAGCCTGCAAAAACTGCTCGATGAGTTGGGCCGCCTGCCGGGCATTGGCCCCAAGTCGGCCCAGCGCATCGCCTACTACCTGCTCGAGGCCGATGCCGAGGAGGCCCGCCGCCTGGCCGAGGCCATTCTGGAGGTTAAGCAGGAAGTGCATTTTTGCAGCCGCTGCTTTAATTACGCCACCGCTGACGAGTGCTCCATTTGCCAAGACTCGATGCGCGACACCACCCGCATCTGCGTGGTGGGTGAGCCGCGCGATGTCCAGGCGATTGAGCGCACGGGCAGCTACCACGGCCTCTACCACGTGCTGGGCGGCGTGATCAGCCCCATGGACAAGATCGGTCCCGAGCAGCTGCACATCCGCGAGTTGCTGGCGCGCTTGGGCCACGAGGATATCCACGAGGTCATTATCGCCACCAACCCCAATATCGAGGGCGAGACCACGGCGAGCTACCTTGCTCGCACCATCAAGCCACTGGGCGTCGAGGTGTCGCGTCTGGCGAGCGGCCTGCCCGTGGGTGGCGACCTGGAGTATGCCGACGAGCTCACGCTCGGCCGCGCTATCGAGGCCCGCCGCGCGATTTAGGTGGCGAGCCTGCTCCTGCCGTATGTTTTCTTCGCGACGCACGGGGTAGTCATAATTTCCCTGTGCGACTGTAAGTTTGTTGTGCAACAAAGATGCTTCGTATCCGCTTATCGCATGGATGCTTCCACTCGCATCCTTAATTTGCCCATTCGTTGCGCAACCTTTTGGGTTCGCTGATACACTCAAATATGGATTTGAATGAATGCGCCGCTCCCGAGCGGCGTGTTTTTCTTGGAGGAGAACGCATGCGGCCCGGTGGCACTCAGACAAAGCGCGGCGCCGCGGTGCGCATGCGACGCCGACTGGGCTTGGCGCCGCGGGCGTACGCACTGCTATCGTGCTCGCTGGTGCTGGTCATAGCTGGCGTTTCTGCCTATGGCATGACCGTGCCGTCCATGATGCAGGCGCATGCCGCACGCGAGCCGCGCGTGGGGCATGAGGTCAAAAGTGATCTGGGCACCACGACTGGATATGCTTGGGCAAGTGTGGTCGCGCATATTGTGTTTGGCACCGACGATGCGGATGGCGCCGAGGCCCCGGACAACGAAGTCACGCTTGCCAATGGCAAAACCATCGTGCTCACCAACACCAAGATCATCGATCGGTTGTCCAACAATAGCGTGGCGGCAACGGTGAATAAGGTCGAGCAGCAGAAGGAGCAGGACGCCCAGCAGTCCGGAAAACCCGGCAGCTCGGATACTTCTGGCTCCGGCTCGGATTCATCGAGTTCGGGCGGCGGCTCTGGGTCGGGTTCCTCTACCGGAGGGTCTGGAAACGGCGGCTCGACGGGCGGCAACACTGACAACGATGCAAACTCCGGTGGCCTTTCCGCTGCTGAAGAAGAGAGCATTCACAGTTGGCTTGTGACCAAGTACAACATGCTCGACGGCTATGTTTCTCGTGCCAATGACGTGGTCTCGACCTATAACTCTACGGGAGATCCCAGACCGTGCGACAGCCTGGTCGGGGAGATGTTTGTTATTCGAGCTGAGTTCGGTCGTCAGACATTCTCGCCCCGGTCAAAGTGGTATCAGCAGTATGCCAATCTGTGGGGCTGTTACACCAACCTATGTCAATGGGTCGGCCATTACGGCGATGATGACGTCGCGCTCGGTAACTTCAACAATAACGTGGCGGCGCTTGCCCTATGATGACCGATCTTGCATCCACCACACCACAATCGCTCGGTCGCGATCCCATGGTCGGCCTGCGCCTGGCGCGTGTCGACGGGTTTGAGCCGGCCATTGCGCTCGGTCAGGACGAACTGCCTGCCTATCTGCGTCGTTTTACGATGCTGTTTGCCGACGATGCCACCATGCGCCGTGGCGGTATCGGCCGCGTGACGCGTGCCGTCAACGCCCAAGGCGAGGCCGTGGCACTCAAGCAGCTCATCTTGCCGACGCGCGATGAGTTTGACGACGATGCCGCTCACGAGGCGCTGGTCGCCAAGTTCAAGGCGGCGTTTCGCGAGGAATACGAATGCCATCGCGCCCTTTCGGGCCTTAAGGGCTTTCCCCGCCTCTATGGCTGGGGCGAGGTTGACGGTGTGCCTGCAATTGTCATGGAATGGGTCGAGGGCGAGACGCTTGCCCGCTTGCGTTCGCGACTCGCCGTGGACGATGCCGGACACCTGTCGCCGCTTGTGGCGGCGCGTCTGGGTCGCGACCTGTTCGATCTGCTCTGCCGTATGAGCCTGGTGGGTGAGGGCTTTGTCCATCGCGATATCTCGCCCGCTAATATTATGGTGCGCACGGCGCGTCTACCGCTTGACCGGCAGCTTGCCGAGGGCACCTTTGACCTGTGCCTGATCGACTTTGGCTCGTCGCTGGCGCTTGAGCCTGCGTCGGCCGTGGCCGGTACCGGCGGCAAGGCATCCTTTACCGAGCGTTATGCCACGCTGCGTCGCGCGACGG
>OHVB01000764.1_pt1 | contig 10761 bp, 7 predicted proteins | sample 1579331 | NCBI WGS metagenome assembly OHVB01 (sample SAMEA3882503, study PRJEB24775) | human gut metagenome | biome: human-associated habitat; feature: intestine environment; material: feces | place: Netherlands | collected 2009/2010
CTTGGATTCCTGACAACGGATCTGAATATCAGTCAGGAGTTATTGCAGAAAACACTGAGAAATGATGTCATAGACACTTATAATATGTTATCTGTCGATGGGGATACTTCAACGAATGACACCGTTATGATATTTGCAAATGGCATGGCAGGAAATGATGAGCTGCTTGAAACGGATGCGGATTATCCGGCATTTGCGGAGGCACTTCGATATATCAATACCTACTTCGTGAAGCTGATCGCAGCGGACGGAGAGGGAACGACGAGGATGTTTCAGGTACAGGTAGCAGGGGCGGAATCCAAGGAGGGCGCAAGAAAGCTTGCAAAATCCGTGGTGACATCAAACCTTGTAAAATGCGCCGTATACGGTTCGGATGCGAACTGGGGACGTCTGGTGTGCGCGATGGGACAGAGCGGGATCGCTTTTGATCCATATAAGGTAGATATTATAATATCCAGTGAGGCCGGTTCCTTAAAAATAGTTGAAAACGGGGTCTGTACCGATTATGATGAAGAAAGAGCGACGGAGATCCTGTCGCCGGATCAGGTATGTTTTCATGCGGATATGCATGCCGGTACAGAGACAGCTTCCGCGTGGGGCTGTGACCTTACATATGAATATATCAAGATAAATGCAGAGTATAGAAAGTGAGGAAGTAAATAAGATGGTAAAGGGAGATTATACAGTAGATCAGGTAATATCAAAAGCACAGACACTGATCGAGGCTTTGCCTTATATCAAGAAATTTCAGGGGAAAACAATTGTTGTAAAATATGGCGGAAGTGCTATGTTGGATGAGAATCTGAAATATAATGTGATTGAAGATGTTGCATTATTAAAGCTGGTTGGACTGAAACCGGTTATCGTGCATGGTGGCGGTAAGGAGATCAGCAAATGGGTAGAGAAGATTGGAAAAGAACCTGAATTTATTAATGGACTTCGTGTAACAGACGGGGAGACAATGGAGATTGCCGAGATGGTACTTAATAAGGTAAACAAATCTCTCGTCACACTCGTTGAGGAGCTTGGTGTGCAGGCTGTCGGAGTGAGCGGCAAGGACGGCGGCCTCTTAAAGGTAAAGAAAAAGTATTCAAACGGAGAGGATATAGGCTTTGTAGGTGAAATCACTGATGTCAATCCAAAAATTCTTTATGACCTGCTCGAAAAGGATTTTCTTCCAATTATCTGTCCGATTGGTCTGGATAAAAACTTTGATACTTACAATATCAATGCAGACGATGCAGCGTGTGCAATTGCCCGTGCCGTACAGGCAGAAAAACTTGCATTCCTTACAGATATTGAAGGTGTATACAAAGATCCGAATGACCCGTCTACATTGATTTCAGAGTTAAATGTTTCCGAAGGGAAGAAACTGATGGAGGAAGGATATATCGGTGGAGGTATGCTTCCGAAGATCCAGAACTGTATTGATGCAATCGAAAACGGTGTATCCAGAGTACATATTCTGGATGGAAGAATTCCACACTGCCTGCTTCTTGAAATCTTTACAAATAAAGGAATCGGAACCGCAATTCTGAGAAAGGATGAGATCAAAGATTATGACGTACAGTAAAGAATATATCGATCGGGCAGAAGAAGTCATTCTGCATACCTATAATCGTTTCCAGATCGTTCTGGACAAAGGAAACGGTGTTCATCTGTATGATGTAGATGGCAAAGAATATCTGGACTTTGCAGCAGGAATTGCTGTATTTGCCCTGGGATACAATAATCAGGCATACAATCAGGCACTGAAGGATCAGATCGATAAAGTGATCCATACCTCCAACCTGTATTACAATGTACCAATGATGGAAGCAGCAGAGAAACTGGTAAAAGCAACCGGACTTTCCAAAGTATTTTTCACAAACAGCGGAACCGAGGCCATCGAGGGTGCGATCAAAGTAGCAAGAAAATACGCTTACCTGAAAGACGGCTCCAACGATCATGAGATCATCGCGATGAACCATTCCTTCCATGGAAGAAGCCTTGGAGCGCTTTCTGTAACAGGAAATACGCATTATCAGGATCCGTTCAAACCGCTGATCGGCGGCATTAAATTTGCGGATTTTAATGATCTGGAGAGCGTAAAGGCACAGATTACCGACAAGACATGTGCGATCATCATGGAGACTGTACAGGGCGAGGGCGGTATCTATCCGGCAACGAAAGAATTTTTACAGGGCGTGCGCGATCTGTGTGACGAGCACGACATTCTGCTGATCCTCGATGAGATCCAGTGCGGCATGGGAAGAACAGGAAAGCTGTTCGCATGGCAGGATTACGGCGTACAGCCGGATGTCATGACGTGTGCAAAAGCACTTGGCTGCGGCGTTCCGGTCGGCGCCTTCGTGCTGAATAAAAAGACGGCAGAGCATTCGCTCGTTCCGGGAGACCACGGAACGACATACGGCGGAAACCCGCTGGCCTGCGCGGCTGTCAATGCTGTATTTGAATGCTATGAGAAACAGCATGTCGTAGAGCATGTAGCAGAGACGGCTCCGTATCTGGAGAAAAAGCTGGACGAACTGGTGGAAAAATATGACTGCCTCGCAGCACGCCGTGGAAAAGGCTTTATGCAGGGCCTTGTCGTAACGGGCCGTCCGGTCGGAGAAGTCATTAACCGCGCGATTGAGAACGGACTTCTTGTGATTTCCGCCGGAAGCGACGTTCTTCGTATGGTACCGCCGCTTGTGATTACGAAAGATGACATCGATGAGATGATTGAAAAACTGGAGAAAGCATTACAGTAATGTGAAATAGACAGCCGTCTGGTTTCCTATGCAGGAGACCGGGCGGCTGTTTTCCTGCTGTCCCTCGGTTCTGTATAAAAACGGGGAAAAAAGGAATAGTATAAAATGTACTCTCGGGGCCTTTCTGCACTTGCTTTTACGGCCGATTTTCCGCCAGCTGCACCCAAATTTCATCAACGTACGCCTCAGAAATTTGGGCACAACTGACAAAAAATCTTCTCGTAAAATCAAGCGCAGAAAGACTCCGAGAGTACATAAAAAAACAGCAGGAGGAAGAATCAATGGCGGGAATTTTAACAGCGCTGCTTTCCGGCGCACTGATGAGTATTCAGGGCGTTTTCAACACAGAGGTGACGAAACAGACGAGTACATGGCTGGCGGCCGGCTGGGTGCAGATTAGTGCGTTTGCCGTCTGTCTTGCGGCATGGTGCATCACCGGGAGGGAGCCCATCGGGGATCTGTTCCGCGTAAAGCCGTGGTATCTGCTGCTCGGCGGGGCAATTGGTGCGTTTATCACGATCACGGTTATCTGGAGTATGGCAGGGCTCGGCCCGGCGAAGGCGGCGATGCTGATCGTCATTTCCCAGCTCGCAGCGGCGTGGCTGATTGAACTGTTCGGCCTTTTCGGTATGGAAAAAACGGATTTCACCGTGCGCAAGCTGCTCGGCATGGCAGTGGCAGTTGTGGGAATTGTAGTGTTTCAGTGGGAATAACGATTAAGATTTCTACTTGTATTTTTATGGTTTCTTCGATACAATAGAAACGTAGTTATGCGTACACAAGGGACCCTTGCGCGTCAGATGCGAAGCGGAAGGGAGTACACAGCATGAAATTGAAAAAACAGCAGAACAGAGGCAGAAAACATGCAAAAATACTGGCGGCGATGCTGGTTTTTTTGCTCTGCGGATGCAACCACAGGGATACAGAATACAAACTGTCAGATAGCACAGGCGGGAGTACGGCGGAAACCGTTTTCGGGAATCAGAAGGAAGTGGATGAGGAGCAGACGGTTTCCGAAAAAAGCGCCGGAGAAACCACAGGCATTCCGGAAAAACGTGAGGCACAGGAGGCAGCACCGGAAGAAACGGTGCAGGTTTATATCTGCGGTGCGGTCGCTTCCCCCGGTGTCTACACGCTGCCGGGCGGAAGCCGCGTAGTGCAGGCTGTGGAAGCGGCAGGCGGATTTCTGCCGGATGCTGAAGAAAAAATCCTCAATCTTGCACGGAAAATCGAAGACGGAGAGCAGATCACCGTCTGGACGCGCGAGGAGGCAGAAAACATGGAAAGCACGGAAACGCCGCAGCAGAATACGGGCGGCACGGAGCAGGCTTCCGGTTCCGGCAAAGTCAACCTGAACACGGCCGGAAAAGAAGAACTGATGACACTCTCCGGCATCGGAGAGAGCCGTGCGGATGCCATCATCGCCTACCGCGAAGCAAACGGCCCGTTTGGTTCGATTGAGGAGATTATGAACATTGAGGGCATCAAGGAAAAGATGTTTGAAAAGATAAGGGGTTCTATCGAGGTTTAGAACAAGAAGGAGAAGAAATGGCAAAGAAAGTTCTTGTAGTTGATGATGAAAAACTGATCGTAAAAGGAATCCGCTTCAGCCTGGAGCAGGACGGCATGGAGGTTGACTGCGCATACGACGGCGAGGAAGCACTCTCCATGGCAAAAGAAAAAGAATACGATATGATCCTTCTGGATCTGATGCTGCCAAAGCTGGACGGATTGTCCGTCTGCCAGCAGATCCGTGAATTTTCCAACGTTCCGATCGTCATGTTGACCGCAAAGGGCGAGGACATGGACAAAATCCTGGGACTGGAATACGGCGCAGATGATTACATCACAAAGCCGTTCAACATTCTGGAAGTAAAAGCACGCATCAAGGCCATCATGCGCCGTGCGGCCCGCCAGGAGCCAAAAGAAGAGAAAGCAAAAGTCGTACAGGTGAAAGACCTGCGGATCGACTGCGAGGGCAGAAGAGTCTTCATCGGAGACCGCGAGATCAATCTGACTGCGAAGGAGTTCGATGTGCTCGAGCTTCTCGTCTTCAATCCGAACAAGGTGTACAGCAGAGAGAACCTGCTGAACATTGTCTGGGGCTATGAGTACCCGGGCGACGTGCGCACCGTAGATGTACATATCCGCCGTCTGCGCGAAAAGATCGAGAAAAATCCAAGTGAACCGAAGTACGTTCACACAAAGTGGGGAGTTGGTTACTATTTCCAGGCTTAAAATCAAAGAAAAATGGAAGTTTCTGCGGAGTCTGCGCTTCCGCATCACGGTGATTCTTGTGATCATCGGCATTGTACCGTGTGTGATCCTTGAGAAGAGCATCGTAAACAGCTATGAGGACCGTGCGGTATCGGTGCGCAGCATTACCGTAAAAAATCAGTGCGATATTATCTGCAACCAGCTCATCCAGCAGAATTACATGGAAGATCCTGGATCGGATGTCATCAACGGACAGCTCAGTATGCTGACGAATATCTACGGCGGCAGAATCCTGATTATTGACCAGGATTTCCGCGTCATCAAAGATACGTACGATATGGACCGCGGAAAGACGATTATCTCGCAGGAGGTCATCCAGAGCTTTCAGGGCAAGGAGACGAGCCAGTACGACCGGAAAAACAACTATCTGGAAATGACGGTGCGGATTCAGAATACCGAGACGAAGGAGACGCTCGGCGTTATGCTCGTCAGCATTTCGACGGATGAGATCCGTGCGAATATGAAAATTCTGGAGACGAAGGGAATGACGATTCTTTCGATCATTGCGCTTCTCGTGCTGGTCTTTGGCTATCTGCTCGCGGGCATTCTGATGAAGCCGTTCCAGAAGGTCACCCGTTCCATCGAGGACATCACCGACGGCTATCTCGACGAAAGCATTTCTGTTCCGGATTACCTCGAGACAGAGCTGATCACGGACGCATTCAACAAGATGCTGACCCGCGTCCGCACGCTCGACGATTCCCGCCAGGAATTTGTTTCGAACGTCTCGCATGAGTTAAAGACGCCGCTTGCGTCCATGAAGGTTCTGGCGGATTCGCTGAACGGGCAGGAGGGCGTTCCGGTGGAACTTTATCAGGAGTTCATGCAGGATATTACCTCGGAGATCGACCGCGAAAACCAGATTATTACCGACCTTTTGTCGCTGGTCAAGATGGATAAAAAGGTGGCAGACCTCAATATCACCCAGGTCAATATCAACGAGCTGTTAGAGCAGCTGCTGAAGCGGCTTCATCCGATTGCCGCACAGAAAAATGTGGAGCTCATTCTCGACAGCTTCCGCCCGGTCAATGCGGAGGTGGATGCGACGAAGCTCTCGCTGGCGTTCTCGAACCTGATCGAAAACGGCATCAAGTACAACAACGAGAATGGATGGGTGCGTGTATCCTTAAATGCGGATCACAAATATTTCTACGTGACGGTGGCAGACTCCGGCATCGGCATTCCGGAGGAGTCGATTGCGCATATCTTCGAGCGTTTCTACCGCGTGGACAAGTCCCACTCACGGGAAATCGGCGGAACCGGCCTTGGCCTTGCGATTGCGCGGAGCGCGATTGTCATGCACCGGGGAGCGATCCGTGTATACAGCAAAGAAAACGAGGGAACGACATTTTCTGTGCGGATTCCTCTGAATTACGTGATGTAGGAGGTGGCGCACATGAAACGGATACTTGGCGTACTGCTGGCCGGCGTGCTGCTTCTTAGCGGCTGCGGGCAGTGGCAGAAGAGCCAGAAGGAGTCGGCGTATCACATGTACTGCCTGGACAAAACCGGCACAACACTGGTGCAGGAGCCGTATGAACCAAAAGAAGGAACGGATCAGAAACTGATCAAGGAGCTGGTTGACGCGCTGCAGGAGAAACCTGCCAAAGACGGAAACCAGGCACTTCTTTCCAATGGGATTTCCATCAAGACGTATACGCTGGAGAACGGGCTCCTTACGCTGAACTTAAGCGGAGAGTACGGAGAGCTTGCACGGCCGCAGGAGGTTTTGGTGCGTGCAGGACTGGTGCGTACCTTTGTGCAGGTTCCGGAGGTGGAGCGCGTGACGCTTCTGATCGACGGGGATCCGTTAAAGGATTCCAAAGGACGCGAGATCGGAACGATGACGGCGGACAGCTTTCTGGAAAATTCCGGAAGGGAAATTTATCAGTATCAGTATGCGACGCTGACACTGTATTTTGCAAATGAAGCAGGCGATCATCTTGTGAAGGAGACGCGGCGGGTGCCGTACAGCACGAACATTCCGCTGGAGCGTGTCGTGGTGGAGCAGCTGATGAAGGGACCGAAAGAAGACGGCCACTATGCAGTGCTGCCGGATACGATGAATGTCTTAAGTGTCACGACATCCGATCGGATTGCCTATGTGAATTTTGACAAATCTTTTAAGGATTCTGCGCTTTCGAGTGTGGCGGAGCAGATTCCGATTTATGCGGTGGTGGATTCCATCACGGCGAACTGTAAGGTGGATAAGGTGCAGTTTTCCATCAACGGAGAGAGCGATGTAACCTTCCGTGAAACGATGAAACTCAATCAGTTCTACGAGGAAGACCTGTCTTATCTGGAGGAAAAAGATACATGAGAAAACGGCCCATGTGCCTGGCGTGTCTTGGATTCATGCTGGTGCTTGTGCTGCTGCGGATTGCGGGCGTGCCTCTTGGCACGCCTTTTTCTGACCCCAAATACGAAAACAAAGCGCAGCAGGGCAGGAAGGTGTGGATTGCAGGGACAATTGAAACGTATGAGAAAAAGAGCAGCAACAACGGGTATGTGCTGCGCGGGGAGGGAAGCAAAGGGAAAATTTATCTGCTCGCAAAGCGGGGAGATCTGCCGGTCGGAGCCGCTGTGCGGGTGTACGGAACTGTAAAAAAGCCGGAAAGCCCGCGCAATCCGGGGATGTTTGATGAGAAAACATATTATGAGGGAAAAGGCTGTGCGTTCTACGTGATTTCGGAGCGGGAGGAAGTTGTGGATGTCGGGCGGTGGAATCTCGGCGAAGCGCTCCGGCTGGAGCGGGAGCGGTGCTGTGCCGTTTTAAAAGAAATGATGCCGGAGGAGGAGGCAGGTGTGCTTTCTGCGATGCTGCTCGGGGAACGGTCGGAACTCACGGAGGAGACGTATCTGGCGTATCAGCAGAGCGGTCTGCTGCACCTGATTTCCGTTTCCGGCATGCATCTGCTGCTGCTCGGCATGGCACTCCGACGGCTGCTGATGGCGCTGCATCTGCCGAAAACTCCCGCATCTCTGGCAGCGGCCGCCGGTATGGTGCTGTATGGCATGTTTACCGGCAGCGGAACGGCGACCGTGCGTGCAGTGGTGATGTTTGCAGTGCGGATGGGAGCTGTCGCAGTGGGAAGGACGTATGATTCCTTAAGTGCGCTCTCTCTTGCGGCAATTCTGATGCTGGCGGAAAACCCCTCGTATCTGGAGCAGAGCGGGTTCTGGCTTTCGTTTGGAGCAGTAACAGCCATTTCCGGGGTTTATCCGGTTCTGGCGGGGGAGAAGGCGGAACGGAAGAGACGCGGGGAAAAAACAGGGCTGGAAAAACTTGCGGCGAAAGGGAAAGAGGCTGCGATGGTGTACCTTTCCCTGCAGCTTGTTATGATCCCGCTGCAGGTGTGGTATTTTTATGAGATTCCGCTCTTTGCGTTTCTGCCGAATCTGTTTGCAGGAGCTGTCATGACGGCGGTGCTGCTGACGGGTGCTGCGGGGCTTCTGGCGGGACTGGCAAGCGTGAAAGCGGGAAGTGTTGTTCTGCTTCCGGCGCGGTTCCTGCTCACACTTCTGCGGCAGATGACAGCGGCGGTCGCACAGATTCCGGGAAATGTGTGGATCTGCGGTCAGCCGGAAAAATGGCAGATGGCAGGATATGGAATCATTCTGACCGGTCTGCTGGTGATACTGTATGTGCGAAAACGAAAACGGGAGATGAATCCGGATGGGGCAAAACGAAAAGGTGCGCAGGCACGAAGGCGGGAGCGGATGCTCTTTGGTATTACCATGTTTTTTGCCTGTGTTCTGCTTTTTTACCGTCCCCGGGAAACGTTTTCCATTACAGCGCTGGACGTCGGCCAGGGCGATGCGCTGGTGGTGGAGAGCGGCCGTTTTCTGATGCTGAATGACGGCGGGAGCAGCAGTGCGTCTGCGATCGGGGAAAAAAGGATTCTCCCGTATCTGAAACAGCGCGGCATTGCCGCTCTTGATGCCGTTGTTGTCACGCACCCGGACGCAGATCACACGAACGGAATCCTCGAACTGCTGGAGCTGATCGGGGAGCAGAAAACGGCGCTTCGCATCCGCCATCTGTTCCTGCCTGTGTGGATGAAAGGAAGCGAAAAAGAAAATCCTTTTATTTTAGCCGCACAAAAAGCGGGAATTATGGTAGAATATCTAAAAAAGGGAGACGAGATCCGTGCAGGAGAACTCACCGTATCGGTGCTTCATCCGGGAGCGGGCGAAGACTATACGGGAGAGGAAAACGCCGGAAGTGTTGTATTACAGCTTTCCTGCGGTGCCTGCCGCGCACTTCTGACGGGAGATCTGGAGGGAAGCGGAGAAGAAGAGGTCCTGGGGGCGGCAGAGCGGTGCCAGATTTTAAAGGTGGCGCACCACGGCTCGAGAAATTCAACGAGCGAGGCATTTCTGAACCGCATACAGCCGCAGATCAGCCTGATTTCCTGCGCGTGGCCGGGACGGTACGGCCATCCGCACCGGGAGCTGCTGGAGCGGCTTCGTGCCTGCAAAAGCCATATCTACGGAACACCGGTGGATGGAGCCGTGACAGTACAGCTGAAGCGTGACCGCCTGGCGGTTCACGGATACTGGTCGGATGTGGAATTTCCCGTCTCCTGAATGGTCAAAAGCTCCGGCTGCTGCGGCACTGCGCAAACGTGCTTTGGCCGGAACGAAAGAAAGAGGATGGAATGAAAAGCATTTTAGAAGATATCAAAACGCAGAATTTTAAGCAGGCCTACCTGCTCTACGGAGAAGAAGCCTATCTGAAGCATCAGTATAAAAACAAGCTGAAAAACGCACTGCTGCCGGAGGACGACACGATGAATTTCTCCCGCTTTGAGGGAAAAGGAACCGAGATTCCCAAAGTGATTGACCTTGCGGAGACGATGCCGTTTTTTGCGGACCGCCGTGTGATTCTGCTGGAAAATACAGGATTTTTCAAAAACAAAGCCGACGCGCTGGCAGACTACATGGGATCCCTGCCGGATTATCTGGTGCTGATCTTCGTGGAGGAGGAAGTCGATAAGCGGAACCGTATGTACAAGGCGGTGCAGAAGCAGGGAAGAGCAGTGGAATTTGCTCGTCAGGACGAAAAGACGCTGATGACCTGGGTACTCGGCATGATGAAAAAAGAGGGAAAAAAGATCACGCGCCAGGATATGGAAGATTTTCTGGAAAAGACGGGCACGGATATGGGAAATATCTCGCAGGAGCTGGAAAAACTGCTCAGCTATACGATGGGAAGAGATGTGATCACGCGGGCGGATATCGAGGCAGTCTGCACAACGCAGATTACGAACCGGATTTTCGAGATGATCCGCGCGGTAACGGAGAAGAAGCAGCGGAAAGCGCTCGATCTGTATCAGGATCTGCTGGCTTTAAAGGAGCCGCCGATGCGGATTCTCTTTCTGCTGGCACGCCAGTTCAATCTGCTGCTGCAGGTCAAAGAGCTGCTGGCAGAGCACTGCGATCAGGCGACGATCGCAAAACGGACGGGACTGCAGAGCTTCGTTGTGCGGAACTATATTCCCATGTCGCGCCAGTATGCGGCGGAGGAATTAAAAGCGGCGGTCAATTACTGCGTGCAGATGGAAGAGGACGTGAAGACGGGAAAAATTTCCGATCTGCTGAGCGTGGAGCTGCTGATTACGAAATACAGCAGGGCGGCGTAAGAGCAGAGTTTTCTATAGCAAGACCCGAAAATAATGCAAAAAAGGCAGTGCTGCTGAGCGCGAATTGCAAGGAACAGATTTGAAGG
>OHVB01000766.1_pt1 | contig 10741 bp, 10 predicted proteins | sample 1579331 | NCBI WGS metagenome assembly OHVB01 (sample SAMEA3882503, study PRJEB24775) | human gut metagenome | biome: human-associated habitat; feature: intestine environment; material: feces | place: Netherlands | collected 2009/2010
CCGCCAAGGGCATTCCCGTGTCCTGCGAGGTGGATATTTACGGCGTGCTGTCCGAGTTTATCGGCACCTGCGTCAGTCGGGACGCGGTGACTCTGCTGGATATTAACAACAGCGTGCCGGCCGATCTGTATGCGGAGAAGATCAAGAATGCGTATCCGTACAGCCTAACCGATACTTTTATGGGCTTCCACTGCGGCAACACCCCGGTTTGCAAGCTGTCCACCTGCGAGATGAAGTACCAGAAAATCATGGCGCGCACCCTGCCGGTGGAGTACACCAACGGCACCCTGGAGGGGGATATTGCCCCCGGTCCCATCACCTTCTTCCGGCTCCAGTCCACGGCGGATTGCCGGCTGCGGGGCTATGTGGCAGAGGGTGAGGTGCTGCCGGTACCTACCCGCTCCTTTGGCGGCATCGGCGTGTTTGCCATTCCCCAAATGGGTCGGTTCTATCGCCATGTGCTTATTGAAAAGAACTTCCCCCACCATGGGGCAGTGGCTTTTGGCCATTACGGCAAGGCCATCTTTGATGTGCTGCGGTGCCTGGGCGTTACCGATGTGGGCTTTAATCAGCCCCAGGGTATGCTCTATCCTACGGAAAATCCTTTTGCGTAAATCCGGATCACCCATTGCCCGGCTCTGCGGAGCCGGGCTTTTTTGCACCTTTTTGGGGTCAAAATGTGGATTTTTGCCCCCGGGGTTGACAAATGGAAAAATTGGATTATAATAACAATTAGCACTCGAAGTCAAAGAGTGCTAATTCTGAAATAACAAAGGTGATTTGAATGAGAAAAAAGCAATTCAAGGCAGAGTCTAAAAAGCTGCTGGATATGATGATCAACTCCATTTATACCCATAAGGAGATCTTTTTGCGGGAGCTGATCTCCAACGCCTCCGACGCGCTGGACAAGCTGTACTTCCGCTCTTTGACGGACGACACGGTGGGTATGAACCGCAGCGATTTTCACATTCGCCTGGCGGTGGACAAAGACGCCCGCACCCTGACCGTGACAGATAACGGCATCGGTATGACCGGCGAAGAACTGGAGCAGAATCTGGGCACCATCGCCAAGTCCGGTTCCCTGAACTTTAAGCAGGAGAACGACACCAAGGCTGCCGACGATGTAGAAGTGATCGGCCAGTTCGGCGTTGGGTTCTACTCTGCCTTTATGGTGGCGGACAAGGTGACCGTGGAGTCTAAGGCCTTTGGGGCAGATACAGCCAACTGCTGGACCTCTACCGGCGCAGACGGCTACACCTTAGAGCCTTGCGACAAGGCAGATTGCGGTACGGTGATCACCCTGCACTTGAAAGAGAACACCGAGGAAGAAAATTACGACGAGTTCCTGGAGCCGTACCGGATTCAGGGCCTGGTGAAGAAATACAGCGATTATATCCGCTATCCCATTATCATGCAGATGAGCCACCAGGTGCCGAACCCGGACAAAGAGGGCGAGACCGTGACAGAGGTGGCGGACGAGACCTTAAATTCTATGGTGCCTCTGTGGCGTAAGGCCAAAAGCGAGCTGAAGCCGGAGGACTACAATGCGTTTTACAAGCAGCGCTTTGGCGACTATGAGGACCCGGTGGATGTGATGCACTTTAAGACCGAGGGTCAAGCCACCTTTGACGCCCTGCTGTATATCCCTAAGAACCCGCCTTTTGACTACTACACCAAGGAGTTTGAAAAAGGGCTGGCGCTATACTCCAACGGCGTGCTGATTATGGAGAAGTGCCCGGATCTGCTGCCGGATCACTTTAGCTTTGTGCGCGGGCTCATTGACAGTGCAGACCTGAGCCTGAACATCTCCCGTGAGATGCTCCAGCACGATCATCAGCTGAAGATCATTGCCAAGGCCATTAACCGCAAGATCAAGAATGAGCTGACCCGCATGCTGAAGAATGAGCGGGAGAAGTACGAGGCATTCTTTAAGACCTTTGGCGTGCAGCTGAAATTCGGCGTGTATGCCAACTACGGCGCCGAGAAGGACGACCTGAAAGACCTGCTGCTGTTCAGATCCTCTGCCGGGGAGGGTATGATGACCCTGAAAGAGTATGTGGATGGTATGGCCGAGGGGCAGAATACCATTTATTATGCCTGTGGCGACACGGCGGAGAAGATCGCTTTGCTGCCCCAGACGGATGCGGTGCTGAGCAAGGGTTACCAAGTGCTGTACCTGACGGACGATGTAGATGAGTTTGCCCTGCAAATGCTCATGGAGTACGATGGCAAGAAGTTCGCTAACATTACGAAGGACGACCTGAATTTGGAAAGCGAAGATGAAAAGAAAGCCATGGAGCAAAAGAATGCCGACGCCAAGGGTTTGCTGGACACGATGAAAGAGGCGTTGGGCGAGGAAGTCAGCGCCGTGAAATTCTCCGGCAACTTAGGCAGCCACGCCGTGTGCCTGTCGGCAGAGGGCTACCTGTCCATGGAGATGGAAAAAGTGCTTAGCAGTATGCCCGGCGGCGACCAGGGCGCCAAGGCCCAGCTGGTGCTGGAGATCAACGATAAGCACCCGCTGGCAGAGAAGTTGTTCGCCCTCTTAAAGGACGATCCGGAAACGCTGAAGAAATACACCAAGATCTTGTACGATCAGGCGCGGCTCATCAGCGGGCTGGATGTGCAGAACCCCACAGCGCTGGCAGACAGCATTGTGGATATGATGTTATAATCCATATAAAAAAACAAAAAACGGCACCGCTTGCAGTTGCAGGCAGTGCCGTTCTTTTTTGTTCAGTCTGTTGTGCGTACCCACACGGCCATTTGGTCCTCCTTACCGTTTAGTCTGCGGCAGAAGGGAATGAAACGAAGGGTGCGGGGCACGGCCTTTGGCGGTGATGTGGTGTACAGATGATCGCCGCCTTGCAGACAGGTGCCCGCGGCCAGCAGGCAGCCGTCCCGATAGACGATCGGTGATTTGGAGTCCAAAGTAAGGGCGTGGACAGAGGGAGCGCCTTGGGTCTCCAGCGCATAGATCAGACCGCCCCGACTGAGTGCTACTCGCCCGGCATTGGCGCCTACCCGGGCGTTGCTGTACAGCAGCCGTACCGTGGGTGCAAAGCAAAAGTCCAAGATGGTAGGGGCTGTGATCTGCTGCACATAGTAGCCGTCCTTCGCCGTAACAGGTTTGCCGTCCAGGGTAGGACATTTGCACCAGTCCGGCAGACGCAGGCGTAGGGTAAAGGGTCGCTTTAGCCGGGTGATCTTTACAGTGAAGTCACCGCTTTCCGGTAGGGCAGAGAGGATTTGCAGCTGCCCAAAAGGCGTGTCCACCTGCGCACCCAAGGGCAGCTCAATAGCCAGGGTGCTGTCGTCTGCATAAAACCCGTATTGTCCGATCCCGGCAGTGACCCGCGCCACATTGGGTGGACAGCAGGCGCAGTCAAACCAGTTTTGGCGGCGCAACGCCTGGTGTTTGCGCTCCGGTACGGTATCGTTCAGTACACCCTCCGTCTCCAGTGGATTGGCGTAGTAGAAGTGGCAGCCGTCGGCGCTCATGGCTCCGGAAATTGTGTTCCACAGGGCAAGTTCCGCTACGGCGCCGTACGCAGCGTGCGGGTGGCAACGGTACAGCCGCTGCGCAAAGAATACCAGCCCGGCAGAGGCGCAGCTTTCCCCATACGCCAGTTCGTTCGGCAGATAATAGGCCGGGCCAAAAGCCTCGCCCACAGCCGTCTGGCCCAGCGCACCGGTCACATACAGTTTGGTGCGACACAGATCTTGCCACAGCGTTTCGCAGGCGGCTTGCAGCGCCCGGTTCCCGGTATGCTCTGCCACGGCGGCAGCCCCGGCATATAGGTACACGCCTCGCACTGCATGGCCCACGGCAGTTGTCTGTGCGGTCAGCGGGCAGTGGGCCTGGTTATAAATATAGTCGCTGCCGTCGGTGTCAACGCCTCGTTCCCTGTCAAAAAACAGCGGTCGGGTGCCCCGCGTGCGGATAAAAAAGTCGGCTGTTTGCAGATAGTCCGCCTTGCCGGTGACCTCATACAGTTGTACCAGTGCCAGCTCTGCCAGCGGGTGGCCGGGATAGCCGGGGCGCTTTCCTCTGCCAAAGGTGCGGCAAATGCAGTCCGCTGCTCGGCAAGCAATATCCAATAGGTCCCGCTCTCCCTGCATGGTCCACCGGGCACAGGCAGCTTGGGCCAGATGGCCGAAGCAGTACAGCTCATGGTAGTCCTTTAAGTTGGTAAATCGGTTTTGCAGGCCGTTGATGGAATACAGGGTGTCCAAATAGCCGTCCGCCTCCTGGGCGGCGGCAATGATCTCCACCGCTTCCCGGCTCTTTTCAGTTAGGTACGCTCGGTTGCCGTAGGGTATGGCATAGGCGGCGGCCTCCAGCCATTTGTACAGGTCGCTGTCCTGAAACACCCATCCCATAAAGGCGTTCTCCTGGCTGTTCTTGTCATCATAATACCATTTGTCCGTGGGGTAGGTGGGTCGGGGACCACCGGCTTTTGCTGCGGCAATGGCATGAGCGGCCTTTTGGAAGTTGGCGATGCAGCTGCTCTTTGGCGCACCGGGCACCTGATCGTGCAGCACCTGCCATTGGTAGGGCAGTACGATGTCAGCTACTGTGCGGATCCGAGGCGCCCAAAAGGGGTCGGTTACGGTGATGTGTTTGGGGCTGATAGGTTCCATAAGCCTGCTCCTTGGGTAAAAAAATAGACCTGCTTTTGTACAGGCCTATTATAGCATATTTTGTTTTAAGCGGCAATGTGGCCGGCGTCCGCAGTGGTGGTGGAAACCAGGCGGCGGGCGGTGGCATCTTGCCGTGCCAGCCGGGCGCGGCGGCGCTGTCTGCGGGCATAGGCGGCTTTTTTGGCAGCCAATTTCTTTTCCCTGCGGGTGATCACCAGCCCCAGCACGGTGATATACAGCACAAATTCGGCGGCGAACACCAGCTTCATTTGGGTGGGGTCCAGCCAGTCCATCAGCCGGAAGGGCAGGCTGAGCAGGGCGTAGCCCACCACCAGGGCGGTCAGACTCAGCAGGGCGGATGTGATCAGGTGTTTTACAGTGTATTTTTTCATGGCGTTGTACCTCCTTCAAATTGCAACTTCATTGTAGCAATTCCCAAGGGTAGGCACAATGGGACTGGCAGCCAGAGTACCAAACTTGTCCCTGTTAGTAAATATCTTTACTTTGCTTTGCTTTTGCCGCTTCTTCCGCTTTGTATAGGGCGGCAGCCACGGCGAGGGCAGCTTCTTCCAGCCGATCGGCAGGCACAGCGGAGGGGGAGACCACCACTATATTTTTGCCGCTTTTCTCTTTTACAATATACAAGGCAAGCCCCGCCTGCTCAAAAGGGGCGCTGTCCGGCAGCATCGGCGTTTCAATCTGCACCTGCAGGCCGTTTTCACCCACGCGCACCGGATGGTCCGGCAGTGCCTTTGCCAGCAGGGCACACAGGGTCTTGGCTTTGCCGGTGTACAGACGGCGGATTTTTTTGGTGCGGGACTTCATATTCCCGTCCCGCAGATAGGCGCACAGGGCAATCTGCTCCGTCTTGGACGCAGTTTGGGCAAAGGTGTCTTTCATTTGATGGTAGGCGGCGGCCAGCGCCGGGCTGAGCACCATAAAGCTGATGCGAATGCCCGGCAGCAGCAGGGCGGAGAAGGCGCCCATATACACCACATTGCCGCTGCCCAGGGCGTACAGCGAGGGGGTGGGGGTGCTGCTGTACAGAAAGTCGTTTTCAAAGTCGTCCTCGATCACCACCGCGCCGGTATCTGCCGAGTGGGCGCACAGCTCCAGCCGCCGCTGAATGGGCATCACATCCCCCTGCCGGTTCATGTGGGAGGGTGATACATAGATAATGTCTGCGTCCTTGTACCGGGTGCGCACGGTGTAGCCGTGAGCGGCAAACACGGTGCTGCCCTGCACAAAGCTGCCGTCCGGGAAGGACACGGTGCGTCGCCCTTTCAGCAGCACGCAGAGGATCTCCAGCAGCATTTGCACCCCGGCGCCTACCACAATATGTTCCGGCGCAGTGACCACATTGCGCCGCTCCCGCACATAGTCTGCCAAGGCGCACCGCAAGTCGTACTCTCCCTGCGGCTCGCTGTAAGTGAGCAGCCGCTGCCGCTGGCGCAAGGCACTCTTAATGTAGCGCTGCCATAGGGAGAAGTCAAAGCTGGACAGATCGGCGCTGTTGCCGGTGAGATCCAGCCGAGGCGGTGTCTGCACCTGCGGGCGGGGCATGGGAGCCGTCGGTGCCTTAGGACCTCCCGCCACAAAGTAACCGCTTTGGGGCTTGGCGTAAATATAGCCTTCCGCCGCCAATTGAAAGTAAGCATTCTGCACGGTGGTGCGGCTGATCCGGTAAAGCTCCGCCGCCCGGCGAATAGAGGGCATACGGTCCCCTCGGCGCAGTCGCCCGTCGGCGATCATTTCCTTAAACATGGTGTAGGCTTGGGTGTATTTTAGCATAACTGTACCTTAAAAAATCAGGGTTTTTGTGTCTTTTATTCCTGTCAAAATTAGTATATACTATAGATAACAGAAAAGCAAGGGGGGCGAGAACTTGAAAAACTGCGTGGTCTTTAACGACCTTTCCGGCTACGGCAACTGCTCGCTGATGGCGGCCATTCCGGTGCTGACTGTCATGGGTGTGCGGGTGCACCCGGTGCCTACGGCGGTGCTTACCCGCCAAACCGGCTATGACCGTTACTCTATGGAGGATTTGACCGGCTTTATGCCCCAATTTACTGCGGACTGGCAAGAGGTACAGCCGGACGGCATCATCACCGGCTTTCTTAGCAATCCGGCCCAGGGGGACTGCATTGCGGACTTTCTGGCTGTCCACCGCACGGCGGATACGCTCCTGGTGGTGGACCCGGTAATGGCAGACGACGGCAGCCTGTACGATGGGTTTGATGAGGCACGGTGTAATGCGGTGCGCCGTCTGGCAGCACAGGCAGATGTGCTCACGCCCAATGTAAACGAACTGGCGCTGCTGTGCGGGGCGGAGTATACCGAGGATCCGGCGGCGGTGCGGCAAATGGGCGCCCGCTTGGCAGAGGATCACCAGGTGGTGGCGGTCACCGGCTATCGGCAGGGAACGGAGATCCACACCCTGGTGTTTGCAGGCGGGGACTGCACAGACTTGGCAGCGCCCTTGCGCCCCGGTTCCTTTAGTGGCACCGGCGATCTGTTTGTTTCTGTATTCACCGGCGGCTTGCTTCGTGGCCGGGCGCCGGCACAGGCAGCCAAACAGGCGGTGGATTTTCTCAGCCACGCCATCGCCGTTACCCACGGTACAGACCCCCGGGACGGCGTAGATTTTGAAAAGATTATGGAGGATCTGTTATGAATAAGACGGTAAAAAAGATTTCATTCACGGCGCTGTTCGCCGCCATGGTGTTCGGCCTGACCATGCTGCACATTTCCATCGGTGCCGGCGGCTATATTCATGTGGGCGACGCCATGATTTATCTCAGTGGGCTGCTGCTGGGGCCTTGGGCGTTCCTGGCTGCTTCCATCGGCGCTGCGTTTTCTGATCTTGCCAGTGGGGTTGCCACCTATGCCATTCCCTCTGCCATCATCAAATTCCTTATTGCAATTCCCTTTGTTGCATTATATAATAAGAGCAATAAATTGCTGACGGTGTGGACGGCGCTGTGCACCATTCTGTCCGGTGCCATTACTGTTGGCGGCTACTATGTGGCGGATCTGGTGCTGTACCGGGAGGGCGCCATCGCAGATATACCGGCCAATGCCATTCAGGCGGTAGGCAGCGCAGTGGTGTTTATTGTACTGGCGCTGGCGCTGGACAAGGCCGGAATTTACAAAAGATTGAAGGGTTATCTCAATGGCTGATATTGTTTATCGCTATTACGACGGTGTGTATCTGAATATTACAAATCAGTGCCCCTGTAACTGCGCGTTTTGCATTCGCTCTAAGGGCGACGCTGTGGGCGATGCGAAGGAAATGTGGTTTGACACGGAGCCTACTTGGGAGGAAATCAAGGCGGCGATTGACGCTTACGATTTTGCCCACACGGACGAGGCGGTGTTTTGTGGTTACGGCGAGCCCACCAATGCGCTGGACCACCTGCTGCAAGCGGCGGATTATCTGCGCACGGTGAACCCAAAGATTCGCCTGCGGCTGAATACCAACGGCCTGTCGGACTTAATCAACGGCAAGCCCACCGCAGAGCTGCTGTGCCGTCATTTTGACAGCATTTCCGTGTCTCTCAACGAGCCTACGGCAGAGAAGTATGATAAGATTACCCGCAACTGCTACGGCGGCAAGGCGTTTGACGCCATGCTGCAGTTCACTCGGGAATGTGTGGCGCACTGCCCGGATGTGCGTATGACGGTGGTGGATGTGATTTCGCCGGAGGATATTGAGAAGTCGCGCCAAGTGTGCGAAAGCACCGGCGCCAAATTCCGTGTGCGTAGCTTTGCCGCCGGAAGATAAAAAGAAATAACCATTCGGTTTAGCTAAAGTGCTGTAACGACGATTTTAACGAAAGCAGAAGTCATCGTTACGGCATTTTTAATTTTTGGCAAATTTTGGTGTCACAATACAGACAAAAAACGACTCTAAACAGGTGAACGCCCGAAAGCGGGGCGGTTGTAAAGCAAGAAAAAACACAAAAACCTGATAAGGAGTGCGTGCGTATGAAAAAGACCATCGGAACAATTTTAGCGGTACTTTGTCTGGCTGCAGCATTGCTGCTGGGCAGCGGCACGGCGTTTGCGCAGACGGCCGGGCAATGGACGCCCAGAGAACATCCCCAGGACACCATCGGCTGTGTAAACGGTGCGCAAAGCGATGAGATTATTGCCCAAGCAGATCGGGACCTGGGCGGCTGCAAATTCACCTACCGCGGCAAGGGAAAACTGACCGGATGTGAAGTGCCGTTGCTGGAGGAGGGCAAGGATTATAAAATTCTGTCGCAAAGCGGCCGCAGCATTACCATTGAGGCGTTAGACGAAGAGGGCTGTCTGCCCTATATCAATGCCAAGGTGCAGCAGCCGTCTGCTGTTCCCTCTACGGCTGCGGTAACCACTTCCGGCGTGGCTGCCGTACCGCCTGCAACGAAAAGGGAAACGGAAGCGCAGGCACAGATGCGCACGGAGAAACAGACGGAAAAAGCACCGCAAATGGAAGCAGGCAGCACAAAAGCAGCCACGGAAGCGGTGGACGGCGAGAAAGAAAGCACTGCCAAGGGAAGCCGGCCGGTATTGCCTTTGGCTGCGCTGGGCGCTTGTGTTTTGGCTACGGTTGCCCTTGTACTTTGGCAAAGAAAGCGGCGCCGATAAGAGAATAAGAAAAGAGAAAAGGGGGATCAGTCTATGACACAAGCAGAACGGGTGCGGCAGGCACAGGCCGGAGATGTAGACGCCTTTTGCGCCTTATATACCGCGTATCAGCAAAAGCTGTTTCATTATGCCTACTACAAGCTGGGCAATGTGCAGGACGCTGAGGATGTGGTGCAGGATTGTATGCTTACGGCCTTTGAACAGCTGGGTATGCTGAAAAAGCCGGAGGCGTTCGGGTCGTGGCTATTTTCCATTTTATATCACGGTTGCGCCGGTACGATTAAAGAGCAGATCACACGCCGAAACCAATCGGATATTGCGCAGTATGCCAACAGCTTTGCCTGTGACCAAACCGCAGCGTTTGCGCGGGTCGAGCTGCAACAGGCGTTGGCTCTGCTTAGCGACACAGACCAAAATATTATTTTGCTGTCTGTGGTTGTTGGGCTGAAAAGCAAGGAAGTGGCGAGGATTACCGGATTAACTGCTGTAAATGTTCGACAAAGACGGAGCAGAAGCCTGGCAAAAATGAAGCGCTATTTGTCATAAAGGGAGTGCGTGCTATGAAACAAAAGGATTTTGACTTTATTCAGCATAAATTTGAGCAAGCGCAGCCGCCGCTGCCGGACGGCTTGCGTGCAGAATGCCTAAAGCAGCGCATTTTGAAAAAAGAAGCCCATAAGGTGATTGCAATGCCTAAGCGAACTTCACGGTACAAAGCATGGGCGGTAACGGCGGCTTGCCGGTGGACGGATTTCAAAGCGCGGCCCAGTTAACGGCTGCGACCGCTGCGATGACCCCTGTGGATACAGGAGAGGCCGGTTGTGCAGAAGCAACAACGGTTCTGACTAAACAGCAACCGGGGGTACAGCAGATGGCAAGGGTTCAAACGGAAAACGGATATATGTATTACGCATACAGCGCAAGCATGGCAGAAAAAGGGCGCAATTGCGTTTATGTGTTTGAAGCGTCGTCTAACCGACAGCAACCGCTGACGGTGATTGAAAATGTTGCCCCGGCGCAGGCAACGCTGCAAGGCGTGATAGCCCACGGAGAGCGATTAGCGATTTTGGCCCGGGGCGAGAATTGCACCTATTTGCGTATTTATTCGATTGCAGAGCCAACAAAGCCGGTGCTGCTGTCTGCCATAGAGCAAAGCGGCGCTTGTGTGCAGGCCGGATTGGTGGGCGAAAACGTGTATGTGCTTTCACATTTTGTTTTTGATCCAAAAGCGGAACAGTCGGTGCCTGCCTTGACGGTTAACGGCGAGACACACCGGGCGCTGCCGGAGCATATCGTACGCCTTGCCGGTGCAAATCAGGCACAGTACACGGTTTTAGGCACGGTGGATGTACAAACGGGTAAAGCAGCGGAGGATGTGGCGGCTGTGTTGGGCGGCGGCCCAAAGGTGCAGCTGACAAAAAAAGCGGCTTATGTGGGCGCTTCTGCGGACGTAGACCGTACGGCG
>OHVB01000771.1_pt1 | contig 10667 bp, 5 predicted proteins | sample 1579331 | NCBI WGS metagenome assembly OHVB01 (sample SAMEA3882503, study PRJEB24775) | human gut metagenome | biome: human-associated habitat; feature: intestine environment; material: feces | place: Netherlands | collected 2009/2010
CTTATCTCGCCCGGGTGCCGTCGGGCCAGGGAGGGGCGTCTTCGCTGATAGGTGCTTTGTTGAGAGAGCTGCTTTTATTGCGGCTCTTTCTTTGGTTTTGGGTATATTTGTTCTTGTTGAATTGTTATTGCGGATGGGCTGTGTACTTGGCTTTCCGCCGTTATTTGTAGCTGTCTCGGCTTTGGTTGAGGGGAGACGTTCTTTATGCGTATTGTGTTTATGGGTACGCCTGATTTTGCTGTGCCTTCGTTGACTTCGCTTGTTGCGGCTGGGAATGAGATTGCGCTTGTTATTACTCGCCCTGATGCTGTTCGTGGGCGTGGTAAGAAACTTGAGCCGTCTCCTGTTAAGGCCAAGGCGCTTGAGCTAGAGTTGCCGGTTATTGAGGCTAATCGTATGACGCCTGAGGTCGTTGAGGCGCTCAAGGCTGCCCAGGCTGACATTTTCTGCGTGGCTGCCTATGGTTGCATTTTGCCGGATGACGTGCTGCATATGGCGCCGCTTGGTATTGTGAATGTTCATGCGTCCTTGCTGCCTCGTTGGCGTGGGGCTGCTCCTATTCAGCGTGCCATTCTTGCTGGTGACGAGGTTGCTGGCGTTTCCATTATGCGTATTGGGCATGGCGTGGATACTGGTGCTTATTGTGCCCAGGCCTCCACGTCGGTTGCCGGTAAGCATGCTGAGGCGCTGACCATGGAGCTTGGTGAGCTTGGCGGCAAACTGCTTGCCGATACGCTTCCTTCTCTTGCCGATGGCACCGCCGTGTGGACTGAACAGGATGAGGCGCTCGTTACCCATGCTGCCAAGATTTCCAAGCTGGAGATGCGTCTGGATCCGCAGATGGCTGCGCTCGATTGCGTGCGTCATGTGCTCGCTTCGTCCGATACTGCGCCTGCTCGTTGCGTGATTGCCGGCAAGACCGTGCGCGTGCTCGATGCTGCGCCGGCTGATGTGTCGCTTGGCGAGGGTCAGGTTCTCATTAAGGCCAAGCGTGTTTTCCTTGGCCTTTCCGATGGTGCGGTTGAACTGCTCGAGGTTAAGCCCGATGGCAAGCGTGGTATGGCCGCTTCTGCTTGGGCTGCTGGGCTGCAAGGCGCCGATCTTTCGTGGGGTGTTCTGTCATGAGCAAGCTGTCTCCCGCGCGCAAGCTTGCGCTCGATGTGCTGATGGAGGCCGATCGCCGCGGCATGTATGCGCGCGACGTGCTGTCCTCTCGCGCATCGGCCAAGGCTATTGATCAGCGCGATTCCGCTTTTGCCGCCCGCTTGGCACTTGGTGTGGCCGCCACGCAGGGTATTTTGGACGAGCTGCTCGACCAGTTTCTCGATAAGCCTAAAAAGGTTGCGCCGCGTGTTCGCATGGCGCTTCGTATCTCGGCTTTCGAGATGCTCTATTTACATACGCCTGGGCGCGTTGCTGTAAGTCAGGGTGTTGAGCTGGTTCGCTGCGGCGCTAAGTCCGCCGCTGGCTTGGCCAATGCCGTGCTGCATAAGGTTGCGGACAATGTTGAGGACTTTGCCACGGCGTCCGATGTAGATGAGTCTGAGCGACGCCTGGTTCGTCTGTCGCGCCTGATGGGTCTGCCGCGTTGGCTGTGCGCTCGCATTATGGCATCGTTCGACACGCCTGAGGGTGCGCTTAACTTTGCCGGCAATCTGGCCCCCGCGCCGCTGGCCCTGCATGAGAACGCCTTTGCGACCAAGCCCGATCCGTATGTCTCGCAGCTCGTCGCGCCCGTTTTCCCGGGCTGCCATGCCCCGGTAGATGCGCAGGTCACGGTTGCATCGGGTGTGTTTGAGCGTGCTGCCGCGGTGGCATCTGATCTCAATGCGCAGCTTATCGCCACAGCTGCCACGCGCCCTGGAAGCTGCCTTGAGATTGGTGCCGGTCGTGGCACCAAGACCTATGTGATGATGTGCTCGGCCAAGCGTGCGGGCTATGAGCGTCAGCATACGGCGCTCGATCTGCATGATCGCAAATGCGATCTGAATCTCGCTCGCCTGCACAAGGCCGGTATTCAGGGCGTTCGTACGGTTTCGGGTGATGCCTGCGAGCTTGATGAGGTGCTCACATCGTTTGATGCCATGCTTGGCGAGCCGGTTAAGTTCGATACGGTCTTTATCGATGCGCCGTGCTCTGGCACCGGCACCATGCGTCGTCATCCCGAGATCCCGTGGCGCCTAACTGAGAATGACGTTACGACCGAGTTGCCCAAACTGCAGTTGATGATGCTCAAGGAAGCAGCCGCACGCGTGGCTGCCGGCGGTGAACTTATCTATGCCACCTGCTCGGTATTTGATGAAGAGAACACGCAGGTCGTAGATGCCTTCCTGGCCTCTCCCGAGGGCGCCTGCTTTACCGTGGCGCCTCTCTCCGAGGCACAGATTCTGCAACTGCCTGATTTCGAGCAGGCCAAGAAGCTCGTTTTCGTACGCCAAAACGACCGAGGTCTTTTCCAAAGCGTGCCAGTAAACGCCGACTCCTACGACGGCCACTTCTGCGCCCGCCTGATTCGTAAGTAACTAATATGTTGCGGTGAAATAGGGATTGAATAGCGGCTTCTGCCCACCAAACAGTCCTTATTTCACCGCAACTCATAAGGAAACCTGGGTAGCTAAAGAATCAGCCCCGCGATCGGTGTCGATCGCGGGGCTGTTTGGTTCCTAGTGGTTATGCGGGCAGTTGGCGCAGCAGCCACTGGTGGCGCTGGTGCTGGAGCCGCCGCTTCGTTGATCGGTGTTGTAGAAACCGCTGCCCTCGAATTTAATGCCGCTGGCCGAGAACGTCTTGGCCGCCGGGGCACCGCAGCTGGGGCACACGACCTCGGGAGTCTCGGACATGGGATGCTCAACCTCAAACACGTTGCCGCAGCTCGAGCATTTGTAATCGTAGCGCGCCATAATACTTCCTTTTCAGCACAAAGCGGGCAGATTACTCTGCCCGCAAAAATTCAAACGTCTGTAACTGTACCCTATATCGGGGGTTTTATCACGCTTCGCCCCAGAATCTATGGTTGTTGCGCAAGAGCTGTGCGGTTTTGTTCTCGGCGGCTGCGATGTCCGCCTCGTCAGCCTGCCAGGTCCAGTTGCCCGTGGCCACGCCCGGAACGTTCATGCGCGCGTCGTCGCCAAGCCCCAGGACATCCTGCAGCGGCATCATCACTAGGGGAGCGTCGCTTGCCAGCGCGTCGCTCATCAGCTTGGCCGCCAGCTCAACACCGCTCGGTTCATCGCCGCCCGCAAAGGAACGCGTGCACCAGCCGGCCAGCGTCGACGTATCGTGCGTCGAGGTGTACAGGATCTTGCCGGGCGTGGGATGCACGCCGCAACGAACGTCGTAGTCGCTAAACTCCAGCACGTCCATGCCGGAGAAACCACAGGTCGAGGCCATGGCGCGAACACCGGGCGTCAAATAGCCCAGGTCCTCGGCGATAAAGTTGAGCGGACCCAGTTCGTCATAGGCGGTCTGGAACAGGTCCTTGCCCGGGCCCGCCAGCCAGCGGCCGTCGGCGCATGCCTTGCCCGCGGGAATGCTGTAATAGCTGTGGAATCCCAGGAAGTGATCCAGACGCACGCGGTCGTAGAGCGAGAACGCGCGGCGCAGGCGATCCATCCACCAACTATAGCCGTTCTGCTTCATGTGGTCCCAGCGGAACGTCGGGTTGCCCCACATCTGGCCCTCGGGCGCAAAGTTGTCGGGCGGCGCGCCGGAAATCTCAATCGCCTTGCCGGTATCGGACAGCCAGAAGTTCTCGGGCTCGCTCCACGCATCGGCCGAATCGTCCGAAACATACATAGGAATGTCGCCGATAACCTCGATGCCCTTCTTGTGCGCATAGTTCATGAGCTCACACCAAGCGAGGTCAAAGCGGTACTGCATGTACGCCTGAAGCTCGGCCTCGTTGTGGAAGCGCTTGTCGTCGATTAGATGCTCGTTGTAGAGAGCGACATCTGCCGGCCAATTGTGGCGCGACTCGCCCTCAAAGTACTTTTTGACGGCCATATAGACGCTGTACTTCTCGAGCCAATCGGCATTGCGATGTTTAAACGCGGTGTACAACGGATCGGCATCTTCGCCGCCGCGGGCCATCCAGGTCTCAAAGTCGGCGGCCAGCTCCTCGTGGCTCTCGGGTAGCAGGTCGATATTGCCTGCAAAGGCCGAAGGACCGGCGTAAGGGGAGCGGAAGAAGTCCGTGGGGTTGACGGGGAGAACCTGCCAGTAGCGCATGCCCATGGCGGCCAGATGGTCGATAAAGCGACGCGTGGGCGCGCCGATCGTACCGGGCTTGCCGTCATCGGTCGGCACCGATGTAATATGGCACACAACACCCGCACCGTGATCGAGCGGCTCCTGCAGGCGCTGCTCGGCGTGGTGATAGATGATCGACGAACCCAGCGGATACAGATCGAGCGTGACCGTGCCGTTGTGGATCTCGCACTCGTGACCGCTAATCACATCGCTCGCGCATTCGCCGAGTGCCGGAATCGTCACGCGGTGTGAATTGCGCAGGCTGCGGTTGATGATAACCGTCGCGGACTCGCCATCCTTGCCCGTGCGGTTGTATGCCAGCACCTCATCATTGAGCGCAAAGGCCTTAATTTCACCGTCGATCATAAACGGTAGCGCGCGGCGCACGGCCGAGGCATTCTTGACGATCGCGAACGTATCGAAGTCGTGCAGGTTTTCCTTGGTCGGCATGGTGCGGCGATTGCCCGGATCGGTGAGACCCTCCAAGCCGTACTCGTCACCGTAATAGATTGAGGGAACGCCCGGGAACGTCATCTGCATGAGCGTCGCCAGCCAAAAGCGGCTCTTGGCCAGGCCCATGGAGTTCTCGTCCAGGCGCCATTTGCTGCGCTCGCTCTCGGGCAGCTGCGACTCGTCGGGGCCACCGCCGAGCACCGAGATAATGCGCGGGCGGTCGTGGCTCGACAGCAGATTGAGCGCGCAGGATAATGCCTCGCGCGGGTAGTTCTCGCGCAGGGTCTCGATATCCTCGGCAGCTTGGTAGGCGTTTTTGTAGCCCATCAAAAAGCCGATGACCATGTCGCGGAAGGGGTAATCCATAGCAGAGTCCAGCTCGGAGCCCTGCAGGTAGCGACGCAGATGGCCGTAGCTGATCTTGTTGGAGGCATCTTCCCAGACCTCGCCGAGCAGCAGTGCGTCGGGCTTCTCGGCGAGCACGGCCTTTTTGATCTCGGTCAGGAAGTCATCGGAAAGCTCGTCGGCCACATCCAGGCGCCAGCCGTGAGCGCCGGCGCGCAGCCATTTACGAATGACGCCGTCCTTGCCCAGGAGCCGCTCGCGCACCAGATCGGAGCTCTCATTGATGGCGGGCATATTGCCCACGCCCCACCAGCAGTCGTACGAGCCGTCCTCGTGGAAATTAAACGCATCGCGCCACGGCGAATCCTCGCTCTGCCACGCGCCCACGCCGGGGTAGTTGCCGTAGCGGTTGAAGTAGATCGAATCGTCGCCTGTGTGGTTGAACACACCGTCCAGAATGATGGAAATGCCCAGCTTCTCGGCCGCCTCGCACAGCTCAGTAAAGTCCTGCTCGGTGCCCAGAATCGGATCGATCTTGGTGTAATCGGCGGTGTCGTAGCGGTGGTTGCTCGCGGCTTCAAAAATGGGGTTGAGGTAGATGGCTGTAAAGCCTAGCTCGGCGATGCGGGGCAGGTCTTCCTGGATGCCCTTGAGCGAGCCGCCGTAGAAGTCCCAGGTCTTGATGGAGCCGTCCTCGGCGCGCTCGTACACAGGCGGCTCGTTCCAGTCCTCGACCATGCGGCGCTGGATTCCGTTACGCGGTTTTTCGACTTCGGCTAGCGTGCGCTCGCGCCAGTGCTCGTCGCGGGCATAGCGATCGGGGAAGATCTGGTAGACCATACCGCGCTCGTACCAGGTGGGACGGTTCGCGCGGTGTTTGTAGACGGTGACCTGAAATGACGGCACCTCGGCGTAGTCGTAGGTTACGCCCTCGCCGCCGGTGCGTCCCTGCGGTGCCCCCAAGCGGACCTCAGGCTGGCCCTCGATATTGCAGATAAAGCTGTACCAGATAAGACAGGGCTCGGTGCACTCAAGCTCTACGGTAAATATGCCGTCGCCCTCGTGCGTCATGGGATATCGAGATTCACCGATCTCATCGACCCAGGTGCGCAGCGTAAGCGTTGCCTGCGCGGGATCGGCGTCCTCCAGAATCACGGAGAGCGAAAGGGTTGTTCCTGTGGTCACAGCGCCAAACGGAGTGCGAAACTGCGGCAGACGGCTGTTGTGTATCAATCTCATAGTACGGTCCAGTTCAATAGAATCACGGCCTGCTGGCCATGGGCTTTACGCACAGGATGTAAGTATATCTGTTGTACACAGGCTGTATAAACAACATCCGTTTACCATCGGCGAACGGTTGTCCTAGAAAATCGTTTTACCAACTACCTACAGAGAAGGGGCGCCCGGTTGGAGCGCCCCTTGCATGGGGTTTGATTAGGTTTTGAATCGTCTTTGGGCTAGCGGCGCTTGCGGGTGGCCGTGGCCTTGCGGACGGACGTCTTCTTGGACGGGGCCTTTTTCTCTGCCGGAGCGGCGGGGGAGACCGGAGTCTCCTTGGCGGGCTCGGGCTTGGCCGTAGCCTTCGGTGCGGCCTTGACCTTAGCGGCCTTCGGCGCCGGCTTGGCCTTTACCTCGGCCTTGGCCTCTGCCTTGGGGGCAGCAGCTTTGGTCGTGGTCTTCTTGGCCGTCGTCGTTGCGCGCTTACGCGCGGTGGTCTTGGCGGCCGGCTTTGCCTCGGCAGTTGCCTCGGCCTTGGGCTCGGCGCCCGCCTCCTCGACCTTGACGGCGGGCTTTGCGGCACTCTTCGGGGTAGCCTTGGCCGCAGCGGCCTTTGTCGTAGTCGTCGACTTCGTTGCCGTTGTCTTCTTGGCAGCAGTCTTTGCCGGAGCCTTGGCGGCCGGTTTGGCCTCAGCGACCTTGGCCTTTACCTCGGGAGCAGCCTCGGCTTCGGCGGCTTTCTTGGCAGCGGCGGTCGTGCGCTTGCGCGTGGTCGTTGTCTTGGTAGCGGTGGTTTTGGTTGCCGCCGCCTTGGTCGCAGTAGCCTTCTTAGCTGTCGTCTTGCGAGTCGTGGTCTTCTTTGCCGCAGGCTTCGCAGCAGGCTCGGGCTCAGGAGCAACCTCAGCCTTCACCTCAGGCTCGGCCTTTGCGGGCTCAGCTTCATCCGGCTTCTCCTCGGCCTTGGGCTCCTCAGCGGCCACCGGCTCAGCAACAGCCTCTGGCTCGTCGACAACCGCCGCCGGCCTCTCAATCTCCGGATGCATAAAGAAGTACAGGTCAAGATACTTATCGGCCGAGCGCGTCCAGCTAAAGTCCTGGCTCATAGCCTGAGTGACCAGCTGGTTCCAGGCCTCGCGGTTATCCCAGAACAGACGCGCTGCGCGGAATACCGCATCGCCCATCTCGTCGCCGTTAAAGTTGCTAAACGAGAAGCCTGTGCCCTCGCCGGTAAACTCGTTGTACGGCTGCACGGTGTCCTTCAGGCCACCGGTTTCGCGCACGATGGGCAGCGTGCCGTAGCGCATGGCGATGATCTGCGACAGGCCACAGGGCTCAAACTTCGAAGGCATCAGGAACATGTCGGCGGCAGCATACATGCGCTGCGACAATGCCGGATCGAACTCGATGCGAGCCGCCATGGTGCCGGGGTACTTGTCCTGGAAGTAGCGCAGGCCGTCCTCGTAGTCGCGGTCGCCGGTGCCCAGCACCGCCACCTGCACGCCGCCGGCCAGGATGCGGTCGAGCGCGTACATGACCAGGTCTAGGCCCTTCTGGCGCGTCAGACGCGTGACCATCACCATGAGCGGACGGTCGTCGCGAACCTCGAGCCCCAGCTCTTCCTGCAGCTTGGCCTTGCATACGGCCTTGCCGGAACGGTCCTCCACGGTGTAGTTGGCGGCAATGCGCTTGTCGGTCGCCGGGTCAAAGCCCGCGACGTCGATGCCATTCAAAATGCCCTGCAGCGCGTACGAACGCTCGCGCAGAACGCCGTCCAGGCCCTCGCCAAATTCAGGCGTCTGGATCTCGTTGGCATAGGTGGGGCTCACCGTGGTGATAGCATCGGCATAGTGCAGCGCGCCCAGCATGTAGTTGATGCTGCAGGCGTCGCAACGCAGCTGCGAAGCGGCCGCCGGAATGTGCGCCACACCCAGGATGTCCTCCATCACGGTATCGCTAAACTGGCCCTGGAACGCCACGTTGTGGATCGAGAAGACGGTCTTGACGCGGTCATACAGCGGCAGGCCCTGGTAGAACTCGCGCAAGAACACGGGCGCCAGCGCTGTCTGCCAGTCGTTGCAGTGCAGGATGTCGCACTCAAAGCCCTCGGGCAGGTGCTGCAGGCTCTCGGTAATGGCCTTGGAGAAGAACGCAAAGCGCTCGCCGTCATCAAAGAAGCCGTACGGATAGTCGCGCGCAAAGTAGCGCTCGTTGTCGATGAACATATAGGTGACGCCGTCGTGCTCGAGCTTCTCGAGCCCGCAGTACTCGTTGCGCCAGCCCAGGCTCACGTAAAAGTCGGAGAAGTGCTCCATCTGCGCCTTGTGCTCGTCCTTGATGGTGGCGTACTTGGGCACCATCACGATGACCTCAGCGCCGGCGCGCACAAGCGCCGCAGGCAGCGAGCCCGCCACGTCGCCCAGGCCACCGGTCTTCACAAACGGCGCGCACTCGGCCGAGGCAAACACGATCTGCATCTTTTTGCTGGAATCAGCCATATTGTCTCCCATGTTGCAATTCGAGAATAGCCGCCTGGCGCGAACCGGGCGGCTATTCTACATGTTACGAGCGATGTTGCGGTGCCAACGTTAACGTACGATCGTGGTATCGGAAGTTAACGGAGCCTTGCCCAGCACCAAGATGTTCTCGGGCGTGCCGCGAAGCTCGGTGTTGGTGGGAACCACGTTGTTCTTGTCCAGGATGGCATTCTCAACGCGGGCGCCGCTCTTGATGATGCAGCTCTGGTTGATGATCGAGTTGGTCACCGAGGCGCCTTCCTCGACCACGACGCCGCGAGACAGAATCGAGTTGCGCACGGTGCCCTTGATGATGCAGCCGGCCGAGATGATCGAGTTGCAGGCGTGGCTGCCGGTCGCATAGCGTGAAGGCGGCACGTCATGGGCCTTGGTCAGGATCGGGCGTTCGGGATCGAAGAGCTGGTCGGCCACGGTCTGGTCGAGCAGGTCCATGCTGCGGCGATACAGCGACTTCTCGCTAAACACGCCCACGACCTCGCCCTTGTACTCGTAGCTGCACACGTCGATGTTGCCAAAGTCGCCCTGGAGTGCCTCGAGCAGGTCCAGATAGTCGGCGGCCTGGTAGTGGTCGATGATCTCGAGCAGCGTCTCGCGGTTGACGATGCAGCAGTCCATAGAGGCGTTGTCGCCGTACACGACGCCGGCGCTCACGCCCGTCAGGCGGCCGTTCTCGTTGATCTGTAGCTTGGTCTCGTCATCGACGTTGCGCGTGGCCTTGCAGTACACCACGGTCATCTGGGCACCGGAGTTCTCGTGCGCGTCGATGATGGTGTTGAGGTCCATGTTAAAGATGATGTTGGTGCCCATCATCACAACGTATGGCTTGTCCGAGCGCTGGAACAGCGTCTTGTTGGAGATGATGTCGCGCAGCAAGAAGCGCATGCCGCCCTTGGTGGTGCCATACGCGTTGCCGGGCACCATGAACAGGCCGCCCTTCTTGCGGTCCAGGCCCCAGTCCTTGCCCGAGCCCACATGGTCGATCAGGGAACGGTAGTTGCCCGGCATGACGACGCCGACGGTCTTAATGCCGGCATTCATCATGTTGGACAGCGGGAAGTCGATCAGGCGGTAGCGGCCCAAAAACGGAACGGACGCGATGGGGCGGTCCTTGAGCAGCACGCTGCCGTAGGTCGAAGAGTAATTAGCGGTGATATAACCGATGGCCTTGCGATTGATCATCGGATCATTCCCCCTTCCCGATAACGACGTCATTTCCAACGACGGCCGTATCCTTGGTGGTATCGACAGAGCCGAGCTTCACGCCCTCTTCGACCGTGGAGTTCTCGCCCAAAATAGCGCGGCAGATGTGCGCGCCGCTCTTAACGTGCGCACCCGGCAGCAGCACGGAGTCCTCGACCACGGCGCGCTCCTCGATGATGACATCGGTCGAAAGAATCGAGTGGCGAGCGGTACCGTAGATCTTGCAGCCGTTGGAGACCAGGCAGTCGTCGATGTCGCCGTCCTTGCCCACATACGCGGGCGGACGCATCGAGGAGTTGCTCATGATCGGGAAGTCCTTGCTGTAGATGTCAAAGTCCGGGTTGGGGCCAAGGAGGTCCATGCTCGTCTCGTGGTAGCTGGAGATGGTGCCGACGTCACGCCAGAAGCCGTTGAACTCGTAGGTGAAGAGGCGCTTGCCCTCGCCCAGGAGCTTAGGGATGACGTTCTTGCCAAAGTCGTTCTCGGAGTTGGGGTCAGCCTCGTCCTCGATCAGATACTTCTTGAGCACATCCCAGTTGAAGATGTAGATGCCCATGGAGGCCAGATTGGACTTGGGCACCGGGGGCTTCTCCTGGAACTCGGTGATGCGGTCGGTCTCGTCCGCCACCATCAGGCCGAAGCGGGAAGCTTCCTTCCAGTCCACTTCCA
>OHVB01000776.1_pt1 | contig 10617 bp, 10 predicted proteins | sample 1579331 | NCBI WGS metagenome assembly OHVB01 (sample SAMEA3882503, study PRJEB24775) | human gut metagenome | biome: human-associated habitat; feature: intestine environment; material: feces | place: Netherlands | collected 2009/2010
CTGACCTGAAAGGTGCGCGCGATCTCGGCAATACTTTTTCCCTGCTGCTGCAAGGCAGCCATCTGAATGATTTGTGGCAGCGAAAAAGCAGGTTTTCTTCCAGCTGCATGGCGCAGGGCTTCTTTTTTGGCTAACTGCTGGTATTGTTCCGCGTCTTTGGAAAGCCTGCGCAGCTCCTTTGGATCTGTTGTTCCAAAGATCTCGTAAATCTGTTGCTCAAATGTGTTTTTCATGCAATCACCTCGTTTCTGCCATTACTGTATCACAGAGATCTGAAAGCGTCAAGAAATCATTTATTGACAAAAAACGAACTGATTGAGAAAAGTTACGGCTCGCAGATGTCTGAGAACAGCAATCATGGCGATGAAAGAACTTCCCTGCAGTGCAGGCAAAAGCTTGACAGAAAAAAGCAAAGGCAGACCCCATTCTGCGTGAAAAACTGCTTCAGACAAGGGAAAATCCGAATCCAATCCACGCATTCTGCGAAATCTGCCATGCCTATGGCGTTTCCATCTATGAAATGGATCTTGCCATGGCAGGGGAAGAATTTTATGCCGAAATCAAGCGCAGCACCAACGGCGGAGGAGAAAACTCCCCGGCACTGGAAGGCGAGGACGATTTCTACGAACTGTTTCTGGCGGCATTGGAGATCTGAAAAATCAAATCCCTGACAATTCCGCAATCTCCGCAAAGTTAATAAATAAATCATCGTAAATATTAACCTTGATCACAGAATCAAACGAATACTGTACACTGACCAGATTCCCTTCGAAATAGTTCACGGTAACAAGCTTCCTTTTCGGGTCTACGATCCAGTATTCTCGGACGCCATACGTTTTGTAATAATAAAGCTTTCGAATATAATCATCCGAAGAAGTGCTTGGCGAAACGATTTCGATGATGAAATCCGGCGCGCCGTTGCAGCGTTTTCCGTCCAGCTTGTCCTTATCGCAGATGATCATAATATCAGGCTGAACTATAGTCAACGGCTGATCCGCCAGTTTCACATCAAAAGGAGCAGTAAAAACACTGCAAGGCCCCTTTTTGCGAAGAATATAGTTATTGATTACAGTGGAAAGCTGCATGGACAATGCCTGATGCGTCTGCGACGGACTGGCTATGTCATAGACAATACCGTCGAAAACTTCAACACGCTGTTCCGCAGGAAGTAATTCGTATTGTTCCAGAGTGATTTTTTCAACCTGGGGCTGTAAAGCAGGAGTCATAAAACACACTTCCTTTCTAAATCGGTTCTGATCGTTCCAATGTTACCGTGTTTCTTAAAATTCTTTCTTCAAATGCTCCGCAAGCACACTGTCATAATCCCCTTCGATCTCTTCATCCCGTCCCGCATACCGCAGATTTGTCTCCACGCCGACCGGGTCCGCCTCGTCAGCGTATTCCCAGATATGGTAGCGGAGACCGCGGTGTTCGAAGTCGATGCTTCCGCAGTTGTCCTCTTCGACATAAGAAAAAGAAATGTTCTTCTCGTTTAAAACAGATTGAATTTCTGGCATATGCATAAAACTATAACCTCCGAATCATTGTTGACATATCTGTTATCAGTATAGGGCAATGGCGGAAAAAATTCAATCGAAAACTCCGGAAGAGCCGTATTGCTGCCTTGGTCAGAATCTACCCGGAAAAGATCAAAAAGAAATCTATCAAAAAGTGGAAAACAAAGCTATAATGGAGGATAAATGAGGCAAATATGTTTGTTTCTGTGGAAAAAATCAGACAACAGATCTGCCGGTGGGGAAAAAGGAGGATTTTTACGAGATGAAACTGCGAACAAGAGGGATTTCCGGGACAAGAAATCAGGCGGAGTCAGAGAGGGAGCGTGCGCACCGCGTCATTGCAAGAAAAGCAGCTGCAGAGGGCATCGTGCTGCTGGAAAACAACGGAGTTCTGCCATTGAAACAAGGAAGTAAAGTGGCACTGTACGGGGGTGGAGCCCGCCACACCATCAAAGGCGGCACGGGCTCCGGCTCCGTGAATAACCGAAGCAATGTCAGCATCGACGAAGGCCTGCGAAATGCCGGCTTTACCGTCACAACCGATACATGGCTTGACGCATACGATGCCGCGTACGGGCAAAGCTATAAGGAATGGAAAGATTACATCTATGAAATTTCCGAGCCGGGTAATTTCGATTCCCTCTACCGTGCACATGCCAGCCATCCGATGCAGATGCCAAAGGGCAGCGCCATTACAAAAACGGAGGCGGCAGACGCCATCTACGTAATCAGCCGCATTTCCGGCGAGGGCGCAGACCGAAAGGCAGAGCCGGGAGACTATTACCTGTCGGAGCAGGAGGAGGAAGAACTGAAAGCCATCACAGAGTGCTATGATAACACGATTGTTATTTTAAACGTCGGCGGTGTGATGGATGTCTCCTTCCTGGAAAAATACAACATTGCCGCGCTGGTCATGCTCTCTCAGGCAGGCATGGAGGGCGGCAATGCGCTGGCCGATGTTTTATCCGGTGCCGTCACCCCGAGCGGAAAGCTGACCGACACCTGGGGCTGCCACTACGAGGATTATCCGTCCAGCGCGACGTTCAGCCATAATAACGGAAACATCATCGAAGAAAAATATTATGAGGGCATTTACGTCGGCTATCGTTATTTCGACAGCTTTGAGGTGGAACCGCGTTATCCGTTCGGATATGGAATGTCCTATACGACCTTTGACGTAGCAACAGAAAATGCAGCGTGGAAGCCGGATGCAGAGTCAAAAACAATCACAGTAACCGTAAAAGTAACAAACACCGGCTCCTGTGCCGGAAAAGAAGTTGTACAGATTTACGCTGCCTGCCCGTTTGGAAAACTGAAAAAAGAGAGAAAACGTCTGGTCGCTTTTGGAAAAACAGCACTGCTGCAGCCGGAAGAATCCGAGACACTGCACCTTAAGGTACCAACTGTCCTGCTGGAATCCTACCGGACAGGCAAAGCCGTATACTGTATGGAGGCCGGAGACTATGATTTTCTGGTCGGAACCTCAAGCCGGGATGTAACCCTGGCTGCGAGACTGACACTTGATAAAACCGTGGAAACCGAGCATCTGACCAACATCTGCCCGCTGCTTGACGCATTAAAGGAAATTCAGCCGGAAGAGGAAAAAGAGGAGCGCTGGAGAGCAGAACGGGAGCAGATGTGGGAAGAAAAGAAAGCAGAAATCCCGCTGCTGTTCCTGGACGAAAAAGGTCTGATCCGCGATGGAAAGAGTGCCGAAGAAATGTATAAAATTCTGAAATTCAGAGAAACAAATGCAGCAGAAGCAAAGGAATGCGATTCCAACGGCTGTGAATTTGAAGCAGAAACAACAGAAGCGAAAGAGGACGCCGGAAACTGCAAATGTGGAGCAGAACAGCCGAAATGGGAAGAAAGACGGCGCAAGGCAATGGAAAAAGCCGCCGAACTCGCTCAGAAGCTGACACCGGAAGAAAAAACGGCTCTTGTCTGCGGCCGCAGCAGCGGAAGCAAAGAAATCATCGGAACCGCTGCCGTTACCGTACCGGGTGCAGCCGGGGAGACAACCGCCTCCTTGCTGGAAAAATACGGTGTTGCCAATGTCATTCTGGCTGACGGGCCGGCAGGCATCCGCATCACCTCCCATTATCAGAAAAATCCGTCGGACGGCAGTGTTTACAAAATGAACATGTATCAGCGTCTCGAGAACCGTATTTTCGGAACCGAATTCCTCCACACCGACGGAGAAGATTATTATCAGTACTGCAGTGCGATCCCGGTCGGAACGCTTCTGGCGCAGACATTCGACACAGAGCTTCTCGAGGAAGTAGGCCGCATGATCGGCGCAGAGCTGGAGGAGTTCGGCGTGACCCTCTGGCTTGCACCGGGCATGAACATCCACCGCAATCCGCTCTGCGGACGCAACTTCGAATACTATTCTGAGGATCCGCTTGTCAGCGGAAAAATGGCGGCAGCCCTCACAAGAGGCGTCCAGAGCCGGTACGGGGTCGGAACGACCATCAAACATTACGCCTGCAACAATCAGGAAGAAAACCGCCGCGGCGTATCGAGCATCGTCTCCGAGCGCGCTCTGCGTGAGATCTATCTGAAGGGCTTCGAAATTGCAATCAAAGAATCCCAGCCAAAGGCGATCATGACCTCCTACAACAAGGTAAACGGTGTCCACACCGCCAACAGCTACGATCTGTGTACAACCGCTGCAAGAAAGGAATGGGGCTTTGCCGGCATCATCATGACAGACTGGACCACAACAAACGCCGACGGAGGCTCCTCTGCCGCAAAATGCATCGCTGCCGGAAACGATCTTGTGATGCCGGGAACCGACACCGACCGCCGCGAAATCCTGGATGCGCTGAGTGCCGAAAATGACCAGTATCTCGAGGAAAAAGACCTGACCGCCTGTGCCCAGAGAATCCTGGAAATGATTTTTACTTCCAATTCATATGAATAATGCGGCGTTTTCAGGGATAAAATAACATCAGAAATAGCTGCCGCCACTTCGCAAAGCAAAATTTTCCATGCGGGCTTTGAATGTTACAGTTCGCTGAGATGCAGTGAACTGTAACATTCAAATAGTTGGGCAATTTCACGATTGAAATTTCCCATAACATGTATTAGAATATAAATGATATCAATAAATACGAGGACGTGAAAAGAATGTCAGGATTAAGTAACACACAATATTTTAAAGTAAAAACAGAGCCGGAGATTCAGGTAAAAGAGGTACTCGAAACCGTTTACAACGCCATGGTAGAAAAAGGGTATAATCCAGTCAATCAGATCGTAGGCTATATCATGTCAGGCGACCCGACGTACATCACAAGCTTTAAGGGAGCCAGAAGCCTGATCATGAAAGTAGAGCGTGACGAGCTGGTAGAGGAACTGTTAAAAGAGTACATCAAAAATGAATCCTGGAAGTGAGCGTAATTACTATGAGAATAATGGGATTAGATTACGGCTCAAAAACAGTAGGGGTGGCAGTCAGCGACGCCCTGGGTCTTACTGCGCAGGGAATCGAAATTGTCCGCAGAAAATCGGAGAATAAGCTGCGTCAGACGCTGGCCCGGATTGAAGAGATAGCAAAAGAGTACGGCGTGGAAAAAATCGTACTCGGCTTCCCGAAACATATGAACAACGACATCGGAGAGCGGGCCGAAAAATCTCTCGAGTTCAAAGAAATGCTGGAGAGACGGACAGGTCTGCCCGTTGTTATGTGGGACGAGCGGCTGACAACGGTCGAAGCAGACCGCACCATGATGGAAACCGGAATCCGCAGGGAAAACCGCAAGGAGTACGTAGATATGATTGCAGCTGTTTTTATCCTGCAGGGATATCTGGACTATCTTTCCCATCAGAAGGAATCACAGGAAAACTGAACAAAGGAATATTGTATGGAAAAAATAACATTTGTAACAGATGATGGCGGCAAAGAAGAATTTTACGTGGAGGAGCAGACCAGAATCAACGGAGTCAACTATATTCTGGTATCCGATTCAAAGGACGACGAGGCAAATGCCTATATTCTGAAGGATATCTCCACCGACACCGACGCAGAGGCAGAGTATGTTATGGTAGAAGACGACACCGAATTCGATGCCGTTTCCGGCGTATTTGCTTCCATGTTGGATGACGAGGCAGACATCACCTATTGAACCAGCCGTTTTGAAGCCATACCGGGACGCAGACGAAGCGGGACCGGGACAGCGCTTTAAAGGGCAAATCCTGCAGGTGCGGGACATGCTCCATCAGCCTGAAGTGACGCTCAGGGGATGCGTGCGTGAAGCCGTACCGGTAACGGAATCGTTTGGAAAACATGCGCGGAGGTGCTATTTGAAAAAGAATAATGGAAGTAAATTAAAAATTATACCGCTTGGCGGTCTGGAACAGATCGGTATGAACATCACCGTTTTCGAGTATGAGGACAGTATCATCGTCGTAGACTGCGGACTTGCATTCCCGGAAGACGACATGCTCGGTATCGACCTGGTCATCCCGGATGTAACATATCTGAAAGAAAACATCGACAAAGTCAAAGGCTTCGTCATCACCCACGGCCACGAGGACCATATCGGAGCCCTGCCTTACATCTTAAAAGAAGTGAACGTGCCGGTCTACGCCACCAAACTGACGATTGGCCTGATCGAAAACAAATTAAAGGAGCACAACCTGCTCCGTACCACAAAACGGAAAATCATCAAACACGGACAGTCCATCAACCTGGGCGCATTCCGCATTGAGTTTATCAAAACAAACCACAGTATTGCAGATGCAGCAGCACTGGCAATCTACTCCCCGGCTGGCATCATCGTCCACACCGGAGACTTCAAAGTCGACTACACACCAGTCTTTGGTGATGTCATCGACCTGCAGAGATTCGCAGAGATCGGAAAGAAAGGCGTTCTGGCACTGATGTGCGACAGTACCAATGCAGAGCGGCCTGGCTTTACCATGTCCGAGCGGACCGTAGGAAAGACGATCGACGGCCTGTTTGCCGAGCATCAGAATTCCCGAATCATCATCGCAACCTTCGCATCGAACGTCGACCGTGTGCAGCAGATCATCAACTCTGCTTATAAATACGGCCGTAAAGTTGTTATCGAAGGCCGCAGTATGGTCAACATCATCTCCATCGCGCAGGAGCTGGGCTACATCAATATCCCGGAAAATACCCTGATCGATGTGGAGCAGATGAAAAACTACACCGGCGAGCAGCTTGTCCTGATCACCACCGGAAGCCAGGGCGAGTCCATGGCAGCACTGTCCCGTATGGCGGCACACCTGCACAAAAAGATCTCGATCCTGCCGGGCGATACCGTGATCTTCAGTTCCCACCCGATCCCGGGAAATGAAAAAGCCGTTTCGAACGTCATCAACGAACTGTCTGCACAGGGTGCCAACGTCGTATTCCAGGACGTTCACGTATCCGGACATGCCTGCCAGGAGGAAATCAAGCTGATCTACTCCCTGGTAAAACCGAAATACGCCATTCCGGTACACGGCGAGTACCGCCACTTAAAAGCACATGCAGAAGTAGCACAGAGCCTCGGCATCCCGAAAGAGAACATCTTCCTCATGTATTCCGGCGATGTCATGGAGCTCGATGAGGACGGCGCAGCAGTAACTGGCAAAGTCCACACCGGAGCCATCATGGTCGACGGACTCGGCGTTGGTGATGTAGGAAATATCGTCCTGCGTGACCGCCAGCATCTGTCCGAGGACGGAATCATGGTCGTTGTACTGACCCTCGAAAAGAGAACGAACCAGCTTCTGGCCGGCCCGGACATCGTATCCCGCGGTTTCGTCTATGTACGCGAATCCGAGGATTTGATGGGCGAGGCAAGAGAAGTTGTAGAAGAGGCACTGGATGGCTGCCTTTCCAAAAATATCTCCGACTGGGGCAAGATCAAATCCACGATCAAAGATGCCCTCGGCGATTATGTATGGAAGAAAACAAAGAGAAGACCGATGATCCTTCCGATCATCATGGAGGCATAAATACCATGGACAAAGTAACAGAGTGCCTGGATGCGCTCATCGAAGAAATGAGGGAGAGCAGGGCATATCAGAATTACTTGTGGATGGAAGAGGAACTTGAAAAAGACCCGGACTTAAAAAGCCGGGTCGACGACTATCGAATCCGCAACTACCGACTGCAGCAGTCCGAAAACGTAGACCTTTACGATGCGGTAGATTCCCTGGAGCGGGATTCCTACGCACTCCGCAAAAGCGAGAAGGCAAACGCTTATCTTGAGGCGGAGCTTGAGGTCTGTAAGATGGTACAGAAGGTGCAGGACCGTATTTCAGAAGAAATCCGCATCGGCGTACCGGAAATCTAAAACCGAAAATCAAAAGGAGAGCGCCCATGTCCGAAAAGAAAAGGGATGCCGGATACCGCGCAGCGCTGACAGGTGCGAAAGGAACCGTGCGCCTGCTCATTTACGTCTGCGTGATTCTTGTGATCATTCTGGCAGCGAAAACTTCATATCAGTTTGGACATGACGTGTTTGCCGAGGAGCCAGTCGCATCCAGAGGAAAAGGAAAGGAAGTCACCGTACAGGTGCGTTCCGGCATGGAGGCGAAAGAACTTGGCGAACTCCTGAAAGACAACGGACTGATCGACGAAAGCCTTCTGGTTTTCGAAGTCCAGTACCGCCTGTCCGGCTACTACGGCGGCATCAAGGACGGTTCCTACGTGCTGAACACCGCACAGACCGTCGATGAAATGCTGGAAATCCTGGCGGGCGTCAACACCGAAGGACAGCCGTCCGCGGAATAACGCACGTTTGCAAAACAAGAGGAATCTTACATGATAATAGACGAACGAATGGTAACCTACATCAATTCCCTGGACACCGGCCACACCCCGTTTCTGGAAAATCTGGAGCGGACGGCCAAACAGACAAAAGTGCCGATCATTCGCCGTGAAATGCAGAGCTTTTTAAAAGTATTCTTAAAGATGAAACAGCCAAAGAGAATCCTGGAGGTAGGAACTGCCGTAGGATTCTCTGCTGTTTTCATGGCACAGTACGGCGAACCGGACGCAGAGATTACCACAATAGAAAATTACGAAAAACGCATCCCGATCGCACGGGAGAACTTCGAAAAATCCGGCTTCGCCGACCGCATCACGCTGATCCCGGGAGACGCTGCAGAAGTCTTAAAAACCCTGGACGGCCCGTACGATTTTATCTTTATGGACGCCGCTAAGGGACAGTACATCCACTTCCTGCCGGAAGTTTTACGCCTGCTCGACGAACACGGCGTGCTGATCACCGACAATGTACTGCAGGACGGCGATGTAATCGAGTCACATTTCGTCGTTGAGCGACGGAACCGCACGATCCACAAGCGGATGCGGGAATACCTGTTTGAACTGACCCACAACCCGGAGCTGCTGACATCCGTCGTGCCGCTGGGAGACGGAATCGCGATCACCATGAAACAGCAGAAGACAGAATAAGACTGCCGAGGGCATACCGGAGCAAAAGGAACCCGGAAGCAGGATGATAGAGAGAGTAGAAAGGAAACAACATGAGAAAACCGGAATTACTGGTCCCGGCCAGCAGCCTGGAGGTATTAAAAGTAGCCGTTATCTTTGGCGCAGATGCCGTATACATCGGCGGCGAGGTCTTCGGACTTCGGGCGAAAGCAAAAAACTTTTCGATGGAGGACATGAAAGAAGGCATCGCATTTGCGCATGCGCATGGCGTGAAGGTCTATGTAACTGCAAACATTCTGGCACATAACCAGGATCTTACGGGTGTGCGCGCTTACTTTGCAGAATTAAAAGAGATCGGGCCGGACGCGCTCATTATCTCCGATCCGGGCGTGTACCGCATCGCCATGGAGGTCTGCCCGGAAATCGAGCGGCATATCAGTACTCAGGCAAACAATACGAACTACGGAACGTATCAGTTCTGGTACGAGCAGGGCGCAAAGCGCGTTGTGACGGCAAGAGAGCTGTCCCTGGAAGAAATCCGGGAAATCCGGGAGCATATTCCGGATGAGATGGAAATCGAGACCTTTATTCACGGAGCGATGTGCATCTCGTATTCGGGAAGATGCCTGCTGTCCAACTATTTTACAGGAAGAGATGCCAACCAGGGTGCCTGCACCCATCCGTGCCGGTGGAAATATGCGGTCGTGGAAGAGTCCCGTCCGGGAGAGTACCTGCCGGTATATGAAAACGAGAGAGGAACTTACATCTTTAACTCCAAGGATCTTTGCATGATTGAACATATTCCGGATCTGCTGAACGCGGGAATCGACAGCTATAAGATTGAGGGAAGAATGAAGACGGCACTGTATGTGGCAACCGTGGCCAGAACGTATCGGAAAGCCATCGACGATTATCTGGAAAATCCTGAAAAATATGAGGAAAACATGGACTGGTACCGGGATCAGATTTCGAACTGTACGTATCGGCAGTTTACCACAGGATTTTTCTACGGAAAGCCGGACCATGAGAGCCAGATTTATGACAGTAATACGTATGTGAAGGAATATACGTATCTGGGATTTGCTGAGGCAGTGGATGAACGAGGTTATGCGCAGATCACTCAGAGAAATAAATTCTCTGTAGGTGAGACAATTGAAATTATGAAACCGGACGGACAGAATGTAGAAGCAACTGTAGAAAAAATCATAGATGAGGATGGAAATGAACAGGAAAGTGCACCACATCCGAAACAGGTGCTTTATGTGGCACTCAGTGCAGATGCATCGGTATATGATATTTTAAGAAGAGCAGAAAAAGAAACAGAATAATCTTATGGAAAAGAAGACAGTGATTCAGTGCAAAAATGGAAAAGCACAGAATCACTGTTTTTTGCATAGAATATAATAAAACTGCCGGGGAGGGAGCCACTGTATTGAAATCATTTCCCCAACCCCTCACAGCAGCAGAAGAAAAGTATTATGTGCAAAAATATACAGAGGGTGATCTGGAAGCAAAGCATATTTTGATAGAAAGAAATCTGAGGCTGGTTGCCCATATTGTAAAAAAATATCAGCCTCCGCCGGAGGAAATGGAAGATCTTCTGTCTATTGGGACAATAGGACTTATGAAAGCTGTTGTTACGTTTGATCCGGAAAAAAGTGCAAGACTTGCAACATATGCAGCTCG
>OHVB01000802.1_pt1 | contig 10363 bp, 13 predicted proteins | sample 1579331 | NCBI WGS metagenome assembly OHVB01 (sample SAMEA3882503, study PRJEB24775) | human gut metagenome | biome: human-associated habitat; feature: intestine environment; material: feces | place: Netherlands | collected 2009/2010
CTGCGGGAACTCATCGCGGCCGTCGAATCGCTGCACGACGACCTCGGATCGATCATCGCCCGATACACGCCGACGATAGGGGACCGCGACTTCGCAAGGAAGGTGAGAAGTGCAATCGCTTGAATACGTGTGCGCCGCCACAGGTGAGCGCATCGGCTTCGAGGGGCCGCTGTACGGCGAGACGCTCACGGGACTGCGAGCCCGCGTCTGGGACTACAGCCTCGCCTCACGTGGCATGACGGGCATCACACGCAAGGCACGCGAGGCGACAGTCACCGTGAAGATCCACGATTCTCCGGCCACGCTCGACCTACTGCGCCGCCTCGCGGACGCCGACATGGCATCCGGGAACCCGGGCACGCTCATCGCCGACGGCGAATGGGAAGCCAAAGCGTGGATCACGAAAAGCGAACCGCAATCCATCACGCCCACGATGGTCGAGACGCAGTTGACCATCGTGCTGGCCGATGGCGTGTGGCGCCGTCCGACCATGACGCATTTCACGCCGCGATACGATTCCGGAACCGCCGACCTTGACTATCCATATGATTATCCGCATGATTTCGCCGGCATGGCATTGGGTGCCGAGATCGTCAACGACACGTCCATCCCGCAGCCGGTCAAGCTCACGATATTCGGACCATGCGCGCAACCGTACGTCATCATCGGAAACAACCGGTACGAGGTCGACGTGACCGTGCCATCCGGCTCGCGTCTGGAAATCGACGGCACCGGCGATGTCAGGACCGTCACCATGGTCAGCGGCACAGGTCTCGTCACAAACTGCTTCGCGCAGGCCGTGCGAGGGTCGGGCAAGGATTCCGGCCGGTACGTGTTCCAACCGCTCGCGCCCGGAACACAGCCGATCAGCTGGCCGGGAGGATTCCAATTCGACTTGACGGTCTGCGAGGAAAGGAGCGAACCGCCATGGACCTGATCGTCACCGACGCCACAGGCAAACCCGTGGCGAGCCACGCCTCATACACGCTCGACCTCGCGTTCGGCAGCGGGGAGAACGACTTCGACCTGCAGGTCGAAGACGCCGCGCTCAAGGCGGGGAGCCGCATCATGATCGACGGCACCGAGTACGGCGGCATCATCGACGACACGGATGTCGACGTGGACGGAGGCCTGTCCACCGTCACATGGCATGGCCGCGACTGGCATGGAGTGCTCGCCTCGAAGATCATCGAACCGGACAGGAACAACGATTACCTCACCCTGTCCGGCACGATTCCCGTCATCATGCGCACGCTCGTCAGCCGTGCGGGATTGCAAGGCCTGTTCGCCGTCACCGACGAAAGCGCCGACCACAAGACCACCTGCCAGTTCGACCGGTACGTGGACCTGTACAGCGGTCTGGTCAAGATGCTCAGGGCAAGCGGACTCAAACTCCGGTTGCGTAATGACGGCGACAAGGTATCCATGAGCGCCATGCCCGTCCGCACGATCGGCGACAGCATCGACTCGGACCTCATCGACTTCACCGCCAAACAGGCGGCGCACCCGATCAACCATCTCATCTGCCTGGGCAAGGGCGAACTCAAGGACCGTACCGTCATCCACTGGTACGCCGACGCGAACGGCACGTTCAGCCACACGCAGACCCTCAAAGGCCTTGACGAACGCACCGCCACATACGAGTTGTCCAACGCCGAAGCCGACGAGCTCGAGGACAAGGGCAGGCAGAAATTCCAGGAGCTTCGGAACACCAGCACCATCGACGTGGACATTCCCGACGGCATCGACGCGGACGTCGGCGACCTGGTAACGGGCCGTGACAACAACACGGGCCTCGTCGTCACTGCCGAGATCTCCAAGAAGATCGTCAAGGTTTCGGGAGGCGTGCTCACCGTCACCTACGAATCCGGAGGTGCCAGCGCCGGCGGCAACAGCGGAGAATCCTCCATCGGGGATGGTGGCCACGCCTACTACGCTGGAGCCGGCCTCAAACTCGACGCCTGGACGTTCAGCGCCGACGTGACCAGAAACGACATCGACTCGCTCAACAACGTATTGTCGGGTAAACAGCCGAAAGGCGACTACATCACCGGCCTGAAAATCGGTTCGGTGGACACGCTCGCCCCCGGTGCACAGGCAAGCGCGTCGCTTACGGGCGCCGGCAGCGACAAAACCTTGAATTTGGGGCTTCCGAAAGGCGACCAGGGTCCGCAAGGGGAGAAGGGCGACAAGGGCGACACAGGACCACAGGGGGCCACCGGAGCGACCGGACCCACCGGTCCTCGGGGAGAGAAAGGAGCGATCGGGGAGCGAGGGCCGCAAGGCGTCGCCGGTCCCGAAGGCCCGCAGGGACTGCAGGGGATACGCGGCGAGAAAGGCGATAAGGGTGATGCCGGCGCGATCGGCGCGGCGGGACCGCAAGGCCCGACGGGTTCCACAGGTCCGCAGGGTCCCACGGGTCCACAGGGAGCGACCGGCCCCCAGGGCAGACAAGGCATCCAAGGTTCCCAAGGCATCCAGGGCCCGCAAGGGGAGAAGGGTGACAAGGGCGACAGCGGCGTATCCGCCCCCTCGAACGGCTTCTTCACGCTCAGCATGGAAGGCGACGGCGACCTGTACGTGAACTATCCGGACAACACGAACCCACCCTCGTTCGTCTGGGACTCCGAGAGCGGGAACCTGTACGTGGACATCCCGGAAAGGTGACACATGGCGCGACTATTGATCGGCAACATCAAAGGACCCAAAGGCGACAAGGGCGATACCGGGGCCACCGGCCCGCAAGGCAAGCAAGGAGCGCAGGGCGTTCAGGGAGCTAAAGGCGACGTCGGCCTTCCGGCGCTCGTGATGAAGAAATCCCTCGTCGGCGAATATCCGGTGGGATCCACTTTCACGGGGAACGTGAGCGAATGTTTGAACCGAACACCACTCGTCAATGAATATTCGACCGCATTGTCAGGTGGCGGAAAATACAGCATCGTCTGGCAGTGTGTTTCACAGTCCGGCAGCCTATTCACGGGAAAGACGATTTCCCGTCAATCCATCATCGGAACGCAAGGCCCTGCCGGACCGCAAGGTCCAAAAGGTGACGTCGGCCCACAAGGCGTGAAGGGCGATACCGGCGAGACCGGGCCTAAAGGAGCCACTGGAGCTGCCGGCCCTACCGGCCCGCAAGGTCCTGAAGGGCTGAAAGGTGACAAGGGTGATAAAGGCGATGTCGGACCCGCCGGAGAAGGAGGCCCTACCGGCCCGCAAGGTCCGAAAGGCGACACCGGCCCTGCCGGACCTACCGGAGCAACAGGCCCCACCGGGCCGCAAGGCAAGCAGGGAATACAAGGTGCGCAGGGACTGCAGGGCCCACAGGGACCGACAGGACCGCAGGGTGCCAGCGGCGTGACGGCGCCAACTTCCGGATTCTTCACACTGCAGGTCGACCCGAACGGAGACCTGTACGCCGTGTACGCGGATACGACCACCGCGTCGGCGGCTCCCGTCTCCTACGATCCGGCGACGGGCGACCTGTACTACATGATCAATGACGGAAAGTAAGGAGCGCATATGACGAAGATTCTGCTCGGCAACGTCAAAGGCCCCAAAGGCGACACCGGACCGCAAGGCAAGCAGGGAGTGCAAGGACCGCAGGGCCCTGCCGGCGCCACTGGCGCGACCGGGGCCACCGGAGCGAAAGGAGAGGCCGGCCAACGCGGCGAGACCGGGTTGCCTGCCTTGATCATCACACGCATACTATCCGGATACTGGACGTCCGCATGCTCGGATTTTGACTGGCGGGCACTCAGTTTCAACCGTGCCCCGGTCGTAGGCGAATACTTCTTCGCCATGACCAATGGCGGCAAGAACCTGATGTACGCGCAGATCACAGCCACCGGGAAAAACGTGACGTTCAAACCGGTTTCCAACACAAGCCTCGTCGGACCGAAGGGCGACAAGGGCGAGACGGGCATGAGCGCAAGCCAGGCGTTCATCGCCGCCCACCCGGTCGGCTCCCTCTACTGGACCACCGCCACAACAAATCCGGGAACCACCTACGGCGGCACTTGGAAGGAATGCAACACCATCCTTCCGGGACACATCTACCAGCGCACAGCCTGAAAGAGAAAGGAACATCAATGGCACGAACCACGAACATCACCAGATACACCTGCGACCGATGCCACGCCTCCGCATACCTCGCCGACGGTGACCCACGCACCTCCAGCGACTGGCACGACATCACCCACACCACCGTCGACGGAGTCGCACAGGGCGCGCTCGTCTGTACCGCATGCTGGCAGACGTTCAAAGCGCTGGCAGCCACGCAGGACGCCGCCTACGCCGCATACCTCAACAACACAACAGATAGGAAGGAATGACCATGACCATGAATCTCATCACCGGCAAGGCCGGCGCTCCGCACATCACATCCAGCGACCAAGGAGCCATGCAGGCCGGACTGGTCGGAAACGGCAACTACCTGCTGCAAGGCAGCGACGGCAAATTCCCCGCCGTGACCATGCAGTCAGCAAACAAAGCGCTCATCCCGGTCCTCAACCTTGTGATCGAAGGACGATACGCACGCGTCACCGCGGCGGAGACCGTCACGATCGAAAGCGGAGTCACAGGACAGAACCGCAACGACCTAATCTGCGTGAAATACACGCGAGACTCGAACAACATCGAAACGATCGCGCTCGCGGTGCTGAAGGGCACCGCCACCAGTGGCACGGCGGCTGACCCCACGGTACCGTCGGGTAGTATCCTGAACAATTCCGGCACCGTATGGATTCCGATCGCCCGTATCCCGATCAGTGGCATCACCGCTGGAACTCCTGTCATGCTTGTCAAGCAGTTGCCTCCGATGAGCCAGCTGTGGGATTCCGTAACCCTGCCGTTTGGGAAAAGCAATGGCAACGGAGGAATCTATCCAATCGGGAAAATACCCAATCCGAATGCGATTAAGGCTTTGAATGGCAGAGCCATACTATCGTCTGGGACGACAGTGGCGATTCCATTCATTCACCCGTCATATCTGCAGCGGTCAGTCCAAGTATCGATCGCGCCGGACGGGACCGTCAACCTGCTCGTTGGTCCCGAGGTGGCTGTCACAGGCGGAATCGTGGAAATCCACTTTTAATAGCTTTCCGTAGCCCTCACTGCTACCTTTAAGTTTCAGGACACAGGATCGTTTGTTGGCGCCCTATATGGTGGATCCAACACGATTACCGTCAAGGGCAACATGCTGTATGTCGATTTGAGCTCTTTCAAATCAACCGTCCAAATCTCGAACTATAGGGTCTGGTTATATCAGTCAGGGATACGTCCATCGGCCACAATTGGACTGGGATGTGTTGGATCAAGTCTTGCGGATCCGCGCTACAACAAGCAAGCGAATTGGAATCCAGATGGCAGTATTACGTTACTTGGCGGGGTTGGCAGGGAGAACATTCTGATGCAGCGTTTTTCCATGCCGATTCCTAGTGGAGTGACGTTCTCCTAGACAAGTGGCACCGTGATACAGCCTTCGACCCATCCCCGGTTTGCGCCTACTGTCATCTTTCCCGAGGAACGCAAGACGATGGCGTCCTGCGCCACCTGCACTTCGACGCCATGCAATCCGATGCTCGAATTGGATATTGCGGCGCAATGTACCTCGAACGCCGCCTCCAAACCGGCTGGGAGTTTGAGAATCTGTGACACCTCCCACTCTTTCGCCGCGTTCCAATCGGTGTTGAGGCGATTGGCGTGGAATGCGACTAGAAGCATCCTGCCGACCAAGGCGGTGCGGTAATTCACTTTCCAGTTCGTGCTCGGCGCGGAAAGGGTTACGGAAAGCTATTCAGGCGAGAATGTAGGTCATCGTCCCGGAGAACGTGCCGCTGTTCTGCCCCGCGCCACAATTGACATAACGGAAATTGCCATTCGTTTCCAGAATGAAATCACGCTGGCTGCCACCATCACGCCCCGACCACGTGCCATGCGTGACGACCGCAGGCCTCCAACCCTCCGGAATTGTACCGAACTGTCCACTGCCCCACGAGTCAGTGTTCGCGCTTTTCCAGTTGATGCTAATCTGCGCAATCTTGCCAGACTTCACGCCGGTCACGGTGCCATACTGTGATTTAATCAAAGTCTGGGTTACGGAAAGCTACGCGGCTCCGATGATGAGTCTTTCCCATGCCCGCTGCAGACTTCTCAGCACGGACAAATCGGGGCGGAGATAGTAGCGGGCGGTTGTCTTGATGTCGCTGTGACCGAGTTGTCGTGCGACCACTGAGATATCGGCTCCCGCAGCGATTGCCAGAGTGCCGAAGGTGTGCCTGAGGTTCCTTGGCGGCACGCAGGGGAGTTTCATGCGTTGGCACCATGACGTGTAATGAGCTGCCACCTGGTTGGCGTTCAGATCGCCGACCAGCCTGCCGGTTCTGCCGTGGCGCAATTGCGCGAGCCGTTTGACTGCGAACCGTGGTAGTGCGACCGTCCGTCGGCTCTGGTCGGTCTTCGGGTCGGTGACCGTTTCATGTCCAGCGACCCATTGCACTGACCTTTTGACGGTCACGATTCCCCGGCGTAAATCCAAGTCGGCCCATTCAATGCCGACGGACTCGCATCGGCGCAGTCCCGCGCAGACGGAGACCAATAACCAGGCTTCCAACGCGTGACCGTAGAAGCCTTTGAGCAGCCGTCTTACCTGTCTGGCGTCGAGCACGCGCGGCTCATACCGCCGCAGGTGCGGCAGTCTGATTTCACGACGTGTCACGTCATTGTCGGTGACTCCCTTGCGATAGGCGAGTCGGAGTATCGCCCGCAGCACGGCCCACGCCTTGCGCGCGGCGCCGGCCTGATTGAACGAGCCGAGCCACTCCTCGATGTCGTTCGCGGTGATCGACTCCATGTCGACGTCAGCCCATTTCGGCTGGATGTGGCAGCGGTAGGCCGACTCGTAGCCCACCCTCGTGCACTCGCGAAGCTTCCCGCAGGAGGGCCACCAGACCTCATCCACAAACGTTCCCAACAACATTTCAACCTCCAAAATCCCACACGTGGTTATCGCAGCTTCCAACGGTAGCCACATGTGGGATTTTCCTTTCGGAAGGATTCCCAATGAGCCAGGAAACCATCGTCGCAATCGTTGTCGCCATCATCGGCAGCGGAGGCAGCGGCGTGTTCGTCACCTGGATTCTGAGCAAGGTCGACCAACGTCACGATCCACTGCATGAGGGCGTCAGGGAACTGTTGTTCTGCAAACTCGAGGCTCTGCACCGTCAGATGGTCGATGCAGGTGGTGTTGCGAGCATTCCGTTGAAGCAAAGCGCGGAACGAATATATGCCGCTTACCACGGTCTGGGCGGCAATGGAACCGGAACCTCGATGATCCAAGACATACGTGACGCGCATATCGCGAACACAGATTGAAAGATTCAAAAGATTTCCACACCGTCCGTACAAGGCGGACGGTACGGACAAAGGAAAGGAGAGGAATTGAACATCCTCAACAAAGGCAAACCGAGACACAAGCACATGAATCCACGCCGACAATGGCGCAAGCTACTGACCGCGCTCACGGTCTCCATCTCCATGGCTGTCGCGCCAGCCGCGATGGCCGACATGAACGGATACGACATCTCGAACTGGCAGTGCGGCATCGACACCGCGACCGTGCCGGCAGATTTCGTCATCGTCGGCACCACATGGGGGTCCGGCGGCGTATACGGTGGTTGCCTGTCCAACGGCGTCAACACCGACGCGAACCGTCAGCTCGCCGGCGCCGTCAACAGCGGCAAGGAGACAGGCGTCTACCATTACGCGCGCGGCGGCAACCCCGAGACCGAGGCCAGGTTCTTCGTCGACAACGTGCGAGGATATATTCGCAAAAGCGTACTGATCCTCGACTGGGAGGCGCAGGACAACGCCGCCTGGGGCGACAAGCAGTGGCCACGCAGGTGGGCGCGCGAGGTCAAGCGACTGACGGGCGTGAACCCCATCATCTACACGATGGACTCCGGCTACTGGCAGGTCGCCGGCATGGAGACCGAACTAAACTGCGGCATCTGGATCGCCCAGTACGCCACGAACATGGTCACCGGTTACCAGACCGCCCCGTGGAACATCGGAGCGCGCGGCGAGGTGATGAGGCAATACACGTCCAACGGCAGTCTCAGCGGCTGGTCTGGACGACTCGACCTGAACAAGTTCCGTGGCGACCGCGCGGCATGGCGCAAGTACGCGAACCCTGACGACAAGGGCGCGGCGGATCTGCCGAGCGTCAAGCCGAAACCTCAGCCCACGACCGCTCCGACGGTCGACCTGAACGCCTTGGCCGCGCGCACCATCCGCGGCGACTTCGGCAACGATCCGGCCCGCAGGCAGGCGTTGGGTGGCAATTACGCGGCGGTCATGCAGATCGTCAACAGTCGCCTCGGCGGAGGTTCCGGCGGAACGGCCGCCACAGGTTCGCGTAGCGTCGTGGTCCGTTCCGGCGACACCATGAGTGCGATCGCCGCGAGGACCGGACTCCAGCCGGTGTCCGCCTGGCGTGTACCGAGCGGTGACGTCAATCGGATCTATCCGGGGCAGACCGTCACCTATGGCGGCGCGTCCGCGTCCACCGCTTCGAGCGTGGTCGGAGGCCATGTGGTCCGTTCCGGCGAAAGCCTGTGGAGCATCTACGGCTCCGGCTGGCAGTCGGCTGCCGCACGCAATGGCATCCGCAGCCCATACGTTATCTATCCCGGACAGTACCTGCGCTGAAACTCCCGTTTCCACGACTTTAAGCGTTGTGGAGACGGTTGCCGCAATGTTTAAGGAGGTGAAAAATGGATGAATCCAATAGCCCGCAATCCGATTACCTACTGCCGGGCAGGGTATACGACATACTCAAGTGGCTCGCGTTGATCGCTTTGCCGGCCGTCGCATGGCTCGTCGGAGCGGTCGGCCCGCAATGGGGACTGCCACACTGCGGCGAACTCGTTACGACCATCAACGCGATCGGTTTGTTCGTCGGCGCTCTAATCGGCGTGAGCCAGCTCACGGCAGCCAAGCCGGACAGTTCCAACGAAAAATAAGTGTTGCACCTGTTTCAGGCCCAACACTTAACCGTGAGTGATTTTCGTACCCTCATGTAACACGCGCCCCTCTCTCAGCATTGCTGGGGGAGGGGCTTTTCTGCGTTTCAGCGCGTGTTCGCAAGTCGCTGGAATCCGGTCTCGTCATCCTCCTAAGTAGTTGTAAAATCATTGGTTGGAATCATCTATCAACAGAGAGGTCCAACCATGGCCGAGAAGTCCGCGTTCGATTACGTGAACGAGAGATAGACGTGAAAACGGGTGAGGTTCTCTGATGGAGAGCGTGTTCAATGACCATGTGTTTCCTAAATACATGAGCCAACAGGTCATGAAGCCTCAGATGGATGGCTTCAGCGACCCCACTTTGAGGAATTTCTCGCTGTTGGACTCGTCCGCCTTGATGAAGGACGAGCTTAAAGCCGATAAGTTCGATGATGAGTTCATTCAATCCTTCCTCAATGCCGCCAGGGAGCTTGCGGCTGCCGGGAGGAGAGCGATCGACAGGCCGGGCATGTATGTGATACCGGGGAGTTCCTACGCGATTCCGGTGATGTACCTCACAAGGCACTGTATTGAGCTTGCAATCAAGAGGGCGATAAAAAGATGTGGGGCTGAGCCTAAGAGAGACCACAGCCTTACGAGCCTGTGGAGCTCCTTGCTCTCGAGGTTTCCGAGGCAAAAGTGCCGTGAGGACAATAGGGCCATCAAGAACATGGGTGCTTTCGTAAAAGCCGTTGCCGAAATCGACGACAACGGTATCAGCCTTCGCTACCCGCAGGACAAATCAGGCAGACTGACGCAGGACAGGCCGCTATTCGTGAACGACGAGGAAGTCGTCTCGTATTTGGAGAAGTTCGTAGAGCAACTTCAACTGATCGACTTCGACTGTCTTGTCGGAAATGGTAGATAAGTGGCTGGGAACCGCTAAATACCGTTTGTAAAACCATTGGTTGGAATTATGGCTGTATTAGCCCCGTTAATCGGATCAGCTTTCGATCATTTTCCAACCACTTATTTTACATACCCTTTTTAACATGCGCCCCTCTCTCAGCATTGCTGGGGGAGGGACGTTTTCGTGTTTCTGGCGGGTGTATCATACGGAGAAAGCAGAAAAATAGAGTCTACTTTGAGTGACACTCAGGTGGTGGAAACACGAAACTCCAATCGTGGCAACGCATGCAGAAACCTCACTGCTATAAGCCATGCCTATAACGACACCCTAGCAGTCTTGATACCCTTGTTCTGGGTCAATCCTGATAGGGTGGACGGGTTCAATGACGTATCCGCAGTAGGCATTTGGAGGATTCATGTCCGCACTCACGTCCGTGTCCGGGTTCCCGCGT
>OHVB01000806.1_pt1 | contig 10341 bp, 7 predicted proteins | sample 1579331 | NCBI WGS metagenome assembly OHVB01 (sample SAMEA3882503, study PRJEB24775) | human gut metagenome | biome: human-associated habitat; feature: intestine environment; material: feces | place: Netherlands | collected 2009/2010
GTAGGTATTAATGGTTTTGGCCGTATCGGCCGCGAGGTTTTCCGTGTAGCATTCAACAATCCTGAGGTGGAAATTGTTGCTGTCAACGACCCTGGCGACATCACCGCTTTGGCTCACCTGTTGAAATATGACTCTATCCATGGCACTTTCAACCATGAAGTCAGCATTGAAGGCAACTATATTATTGTTGACGACCGCAAAATCGAAGTATTCGCTTGCTTGGATCCTGCACAGATTCCTTGGGGCGAAGCCGGTGCTGAAATTGTTGTAGAATCCACCGGCCGTTTCACCGAAGCTGCAAAGGCTGGAGCTCATCTGCATGACACTGTTAAAAAGGTTATCATCTCCGCTCCTGCAAAAGGCGAAGATATTACCATCGTTATGGGTGTTAACGAAGACAAATATGATCCTGCAAAACATAACATCATTTCCAACGCTTCCTGCACCACCAACTGCCTGGCTCCGTTCACCAAAGTATTGCTGAACAAATTCGGTATCGAAAGCGGTCTGATGACCACTGTTCACTCCTACACCAATGACCAGAGAATTCTGGACCTGCCGCATAAAGACCTGCGCCGTGCCCGCGCTGCTGCTTGCTCCATCATCCCGACCACTACCGGTGCTGCAAAAGCAGTTGCTCTGGTTCTGCCGGAACTGAAAGGTAAACTGAACGGCTTCGCAATGCGCGTTCCGACTCCGAACGTTTCCATCACCGACCTGACTGTACTGCTGCAAAAAGACACCACTGCCGAAGAAATCAACGCAGTGCTGAAGGAAGCTGCTGAAGGCGAACTCAAAGGTATTATGGGCTACAGCGACGAACCGCTGGTATCCCGCGATTACAACGGTTGCCCGCTGAGCTCCATTATCGACGGCCTGTCCACCATGATGGTTGGTCCTCGCATGGCTAAGGTTGTAAGCTGGTACGACAACGAATGGGGTTATTCCAACCGCGTAGTTGACCTGGCTGCTTATATTGCTAAAAAAGGTCTGTAATAAAGGAGATTCTTATCCGTGGATAAAAAAACTGTACGTGATTTAGACGTTGCCGGTAAAAAAGTACTGGTACGCGTAGATTTTAACGTTCCTCTGAATGATAAAGGCGAGATTACCGATGATACCCGTATCACCGCATCTCTGCCGACCATTCAATATCTGCTGGAGCAAAAGGCTGCCGTTATTTTAATGGCACATCTCGGCCGTCCTAAAGGACAGGTTAAGCCGGAATTGTCTTTGGCTCCCGTAGCTAAGCATTTGGGCAAGCTGCTGGGCAAAAAGATTCTGTTTGCTCCGGACTGCGTAGGCGAGGTTGCGCAGGCTGCTGCCAGCAAGCTGAAACCGGGCCACATCCTGCTGCTGGAAAACCTGCGTTTCCATAAGGAAGAGGAAAAGAACGATATGGATTTTGCTGAGAAGCTGGCTTCTTTGGCAGATTTGTATGTCAATGACGGCTTCGGTGTATCTCACCGCGCACATGCTTCTGTAGAAGGCGTAACCCACTTCCTGCCTGCAGCTGCAGGCTTCCTGCTGGAAAAGGAAATCCAATATGTAGGTCAGGCTGTAACCAACCCGCTACATCCTTTCGTTGCTATCATCGGCGGTGCTAAGGTAAGCGACAAAATCGGCGTTATCAGCAACCTGCTTGATAAGGTTGATACCCTGCTCATCGGCGGTGGTATGGCTAACACCTTCCTGGCTGCACAGGGCTACAAAATGGGCAAGTCCCTGGTAGAAGAGGATAAGCTGGACCTGGCTAAAGAGCTTCTGGCTAAGGCTAAGAAAAATAAAGTTAATATGCTGCTGCCTACCGATCTGGTAATGGCTGCTGCATTTGCTCCCGACGCTGAGCATGTAACCGAAAAGGTGAAAAACCTGAATCAGGCTTATATGGCTCTGGATATCGGTGCGGAAACCAGCAAGGCTTATGCCGAAGCTCTGGCTGACGCTAAGATGATTGTCTGGAACGGACCTATGGGCGTTTTCGAAATGGACGCGTTCTGCAAGGGCACCGAGGCTGTAGCGAAGGCTGTAGCTAAGAGCCGTGCTACCAGCATTGTCGGCGGCGGCGACAGCGTTGCTGCTATCGAAAAGCTGGGTCTGGCTAAACGCATTACCCACATTTCCACCGGTGGCGGTGCTTCTCTGGAATATCTGGAAGGCAAGGTACTGCCCGGCGTTGCTGCGCTGGATGACCTGCGCCGCAAAATGATTGCCGGCAACTGGAAAATGCACAAAACCGTAAGCGAGGCTGTAGAGCTTGCTGAGGACATTGTTATGGAAACTAACGGTACCTTGAACGAGGTTGTTATTTTCCCGCCGTTCACCGCACTGGAAACTGTTGCGGATGCTATCGACGGCAAGCACGTAGGCTACGGCGCACAGGATTTGCATTGGGAAGACAAGGGTGCCTTCACCGGCGCTGTTTCCGGTGCGATGATTGCCGATATCTGCGCTGAATATGTTCTCGTTGGTCACAGCGAACGCCGTACCATTTTCGGTGAGAACGAAAAAATTGTTGCCAGCAAGATTATTGCCGCTTACCGCAACGGTCTGAAGCCGATGCTGTGCGTTGGTGAAAATCTGGCTGAGCGTGAAGCAGGCAAAACTGCCCGCAAAATCAATATGCAGCTGAAGAGCGCTCTGCGTGTAATTTCTGCAGAGGATGCAGAAAACCTTGTTGTTGCTTATGAGCCTATCTGGGCTATCGGCAGCGGTAAGGCTGCTACTCCGGAGGATGCTTTGGAAGTATGCACTCTGATTCGTGAAAAAATAGGCAAAATCTTTACACCTGATATTGCCCGCAAGGTTCGTATTCTTTACGGCGGCAGTGTTAATGAAAAGAACGCTGCTTCCTTCAACCTCAGCGGTATTGACGGTGTGCTGGTAGGCGGTGCAAGCCTGAAGGCTGACACCTTTGCCGCAATCGTAAGAAGCTTTTAATAAGACCTCGGAGAAAGCACCTGTTGCTTTCTCCTTCGTCTTTAGGAATTTGATAATGAAAAAACCAGTTTTACTAATGATTCTTGATGGTTGGGGCATTGCTCCCGCAGATAAAACAAACGCTGCGGCAATGGCCAAAACTCCTAACCTGGACAGTTATTTTGCAAATTATCCTCATACAACCTTGGAAGCCAGCGGCAAGGCTGTCGGTCTGCCCGCAGGCCAAATCGGCAATTCCGAGGTAGGTCACCTGAATATAGGTGCCGGCCGCATTATTTACCAGAGCCTTACGCGCATTGACAAGGCAATTGAGGATGGCGATTTGTATAAGAACAAAGAGCTCAGCATGGTGATGGACGAAACGAAGCAGGCAGGCAAGGCACTGCATCTTCTGGGACTGTTATCCGACGGCGGCGTCCATAGCCACATTGAGCATCTTCTGGCACTTATATGCATGGCGAAGGTTAAAGGCCTGACTAAGATTTATGTGCATGCTTTCCTCGACGGACGTGATGTCGGTCCGAAAACAGCGCTGGAATATATCCATGAGCTGGAAGATGGTATGGCGCAGATTGGCGTAGGCAAGATTGCTACCGTCAGCGGACGCTATTACGCAATGGACCGCGACAAGCGCTGGGAGCGCGTGGAGCGTGCCTATAAAGCACTGGTGCTGGGCGAGGGCGGCAAAGCTGCAAGCGCTGCTGCCGGCGTAGAGGCATCCTATGCCGCAGGCGTAACGGATGAGTTTGTTGAACCCTTCACTGTTGATGGCGTAGATGGAAAAATCACTGCCGGTGACGGTGTGATTTTCTTCAACTTCCGTCCTGACAGAGCGCGTGAAATTACCCGTGCGCTGCATGATGAGGACTTCCCGTATTTTGCACGTCCCGAGGGCGCACGCCCTGTAAATTATGTGTGCATGACGCAGTATGATGCAACAATTACCGCACCGGTAGCCTTTCCTCCGGAGGAGATTAAGGATACCTTGGGTGAGGTGTTAGCACAGCATGGACTGCACCAGCTGCGCATTGCGGAAACCGAAAAATATGCGCATGTAACCTTCTTCTTCAACGGTGGCGTGGAAGCTCCGAATGCTAATGAGGAGCGTATTCTGATTCCTTCGCCGAAGGTTGCAACCTATGATTTGCAGCCGGAAATGAGCGCCGAAGAGGTTACGCAGGCACTATTGGCAGAGCTGGATAAGGACAAATTTGATGCTGTTATCCTGAACTTTGCTAACCCGGATATGGTTGGCCATACCGGTGTGCTCAGCGCTGCGATTACCGCTATGGAAAAGGTTGATGACTGTGCTGGCCGTATTGTACGTAAGGTGCTGTCCCTTGGCGGCAGCGTGTGCATTACTGCGGACCACGGCAACTTGGAAAAGATGGCCGAAAGCGACGGTTCGCCGAACACCGCGCACACTACAAACCCTGTACCGTTTATTTTAGTAAGCAAGGAGCAGCACAAGCTGCATAACGGCATTTTGGCCGATATTGCACCGACGCTGCTGCAACTGCTTAATATTAAACAGCCTGCCGCTATGACAGGTAAAACTTTGATAGATTAATCATGAGGTGATAAGAAATGGCAATGATTACTGAAGTTTACGCTCGCGAGATTCTGGATTCCCGCGGCAATCCGACCGTAGAAGTTGAAGTATGCCTGGAAGACGGCGCTATGGGACGCGCTGCTGTTCCTTCTGGCGCATCTACCGGCGTACACGAAGCTGTAGAGCTGCGTGACGGCGACAAAGAGCGTTACCTGGGCAAGGGCGTTACCAAAGCAGTTGATAATGTTAACGATATTATTGCCGAAGCAATTATCGGCTTAGACGCAACCCGCCAAACCGAAATTGATGAGCTGCTGGTTCGCTTGGACGGCACTCCGAACAAAGGCCGCCTCGGCGCTAACGCTATCCTCGGCGTTTCCATGGCTGTAGCTAAGGCTGCCGCTGCTTCCGTAGGTCTGCCTCTGTACCTGTACTTAGGCGGTGTTGCTGCCAAAGAGCTGCCTGTTCCGATGATGAACATCTTAAACGGCGGCGAGCATGCAGATAACAACGTTGACATTCAGGAATTCATGATTATGCCGGTTGGCGCTAAATCCTTCAGCGAAGCACTGCGCATGAACGCTGAGATTTATCATAACCTGAAGGCACTGCTGAAGGAAAAAGGCCTGAGCACTGCTCTGGGTGATGAAGGCGGTTTTGCACCGAACCTGAAATGCAACGCAGATGCTATCGAGGTTATTCTCGAAGCAACCGAGCGTGCAGGCTATAAACCCGGTAAAGACATCGTTATGGCAATGGACGTTGCTTCCAGCGAATTCTATGTAGACGGCAAATACAAAATGACCGGCGAAGGCGTAGAAATGACCAGCGAAGAAATGGTTGATTATCTGGCAGGACTGTGCGAGAAATATCCTATTATCTCCATCGAAGATGGTATGGCAGAGGATGACTGGGACGGCTGGAAGAAGCTCACCAAAAAGCTGGGCAAAAAAGTACAGCTGGTTGGCGACGACCTGTTTGTTACCAACGAAGAGCGTCTGGTTCAGGGCATTGAAAAGGGCGTAGCAAACGCTATTCTGATTAAGGTAAACCAAATCGGCACTCTGACCGAAACCTTCAACGCTATTGAAACCGCTAAACGCGCAGGCTACACCTGCATCATCTCTCACCGCAGCGGTGAAACCGAAGACACCACTCTGGCAGACATTGCCGTTGCCGTAAACGCAGGTCAGATTAAGACCGGTGCTCCGGCACGTACCGACCGTGTTGCTAAATACAACCAGCTGCTGCGCATCGAAGAGGATCTTGGCAAGGCTGCAAAATACAACGGCATTAAAGTTTTCTACAACATTAAAAAATAAGCAGAAAAAGCTTTCTTGTTTGCTGTAAAAGATGAGGTGAGAGCGCTGACTCTCACCTTTTTCTTTATTTAGGGCGTTTTTGTAAAATATTTTGCAAAAGTAGATTGTAAGAGCACGTCTTTTATGGTAAAATACTATGGTACAAAAATATGAGGAGGTAAGCTCTGTGATTGAAACTGTCTTGATGGTTCTTGAAGTTATCGTTTGCATAGCACTCATTGGCGCAGTTCTGCTGCAGTCCGGAAAAGGCGGCGGTATGGGCAGTACTTTCGGCGGCAGTGACGGTGCTTTTTTTGGCAAGGGCAATGATCTGGATACACTCATGGCGAAGGCCACGATTTACTTAGGTGTTGCATTTGCTGTTATTACATTGGCGCTGGCAAAAATCAACGCTTAAGGCTGACGGGATTTTCCTGTTTTCCGCACTCATCATGTTACCAAGAGTGCAACCGCACTCTTAAAATTTTAAATTTTTTTATAAAAAGAAAGGGGTTTGGGTCTTGAATTTCTTAATGATCTCCATTGTTGTCGGCCTCATTGCACTCGCAGTTGCACTGATGCTGAGCAGCGCAATCGGTAAGGCTCCTGCTGGTACAGCACGTATGCAGGAAATTGCCGGTTACATCCATGAGGGCGCTATGGCGTTCCTGTTCCGCGAATACAAAGCACTGTCTGCTTTCGTAATCGTTGTTGCTATCGTAATTTCTATGTTCTTATCTCCGCTTACTGCAGTATGCTTCGTTGCAGGTGCAGTATTCTCCGTATGTGCAGGCTACATCGGTATGACCGTTGCTACCAAAGCTAACGTTCGTACTGCTGCAGCTGCTCAACATGGCGGCATGCCGGAAGCTCTGAAAATTGCTTTCTCCGGCGGTGCTGTTATGGGTCTGGGCGTTGTTGGTCTGGGTATCGTTGGTGTTGCTGCTGCTTACATGCTGTTCGGCAACATTGATATCGTTACCGGCTTCGGTCTGGGCGCAAGCTCCATTGCATTGTTCGCTCGTGTTGGCGGCGGTATCTACACCAAAGCTGCTGACGTTGGCGCTGACCTGGTAGGTAAAGTTGAAGAAGGTCTGCCTGAAGATGACCCGCGTAACCCGGCTACCATCGCTGATAACGTAGGCGATAACGTAGGCGACGTTGCAGGCATGGGCGCTGACTTGTTCGAATCCTATGTAGGTGCTATCATCTCCGCTATTACTCTGGGTGCTGTTGCATATCCCGGCGGCGAAGGCATTATGTTCGTATTCGAGCTGGCTTTCGCTGGTATCATTGCTTCCCTGATCGGTGTATTCTATGCTCGTAGCAGCAAATCCACCAACCCGCAGGCTGCTCTGAACCATGGTACCTATGTTGGCGGCGTAATCGTAATTGCTGCTGCTTACTACCTGTCCACTTCCATCTTCGGTAACACTGCTGCATTCGTAGCTATTGCTTCCGGTCTGGTAGTTGGTCTGTTAATCGGTAAAATCACCGAAATCTACACCTCTGCTGATTATGCTTCCGTTAAGAAGATTGCTGAGCAATCCGAAACCGGTCCGGCAACCACCATCATCTCCGGTCTGGCTGTTGGCATGTATTCCACCTTCCTGCCGATGATCTTCATCTGCGTTGGTGTAATACTGGCATTCTTCACCATGGGCGGTGCTAAAGATGCAGGCATGGGCCTGTTCGGTATCTCCCTGGCTGCAGTTGGCATGCTGTCCACCACCGGTCTGACCGTAGCAGTTGACGCTTATGGTCCTATCGCTGATAACGCTGGTGGTATCGCAGAAATGTCCGAGCTGCCTCCTGAAGTACGTGAAATCACCGATACTCTGGACTCCGTTGGTAACACCACCGCTGCTATCGGTAAAGGCTTCGCTATCGGTTCCGCTGCTCTGACTGCTCTGGCTCTGTTCTCTGCTTATGCACACACTGTAGGCCTGAAAGCAATCGACCTGCTGAACCCTGTAACCCTGATCGGTCTGTTCATCGGTGCAACCCTGCCGTTCGTATTCGGTGCTATGACCATGGAATCTGTTGGTAAAGCTGCTTACCAGATGATCGAGGAAGTTCGTCGTCAATTCCACGAAATCCCCGGCCTGCTGGAAGGCAAAGCTAAAGCTGACTACCAAAAATGCGTAGACATCTCCACCGCAGCTGCTCTGCACGAGATGATTATGCCTGGTGTTATCGCAATCGTTGCTCCTCTGCTGGTTGGCTTCCTGTTTGGTACTGAAGCTCTGGGCGGCCTGATTGGCGGCTCCCTGGCTTCCGGCGTACTGGTTGCAATCCTGATGGCTAACGCTGGCGGTGCATGGGATAACGCTAAGAAGTTCGTAGAAGCTTCCGGCCGTAAACATACTCCGGTGCATGATGCAACCGTAGTAGGCGATACTGTAGGTGACCCGTTCAAAGATACTTCCGGACCTGCAATGAACATCCTGATTAAACTGATGACCATTGTATCCCTGGTATTTGCTCCTGTACTGGCAGCAAACGGCGGCATCCTGCTTGGTCTGTTCAAATAATTTTATAGTTAAGCTATAATCCACGCTGCTGCAGCATTAGCTGCAGCAGCTTTTTTGTTGCGTCTATGCTGTAATACAGCTTTCTTTGTGAAAAGTGTACATTTGTAGTCAAATGCTTTTTGCTTCACAATGTAAGTGTAACAGCAAAGCAAAATTCATGTAAAATCAATAATGAATTAACAAAAAGACTTGCGCTTAATATTGATGCATGGTATAATTCAACTATCGATAAGAATTGAAAATACCATTCTTACTGATTACTATTGCTTTATGAATTACTGTGAAGGAAAAACCGGCAAAGGATGACAGAGGAAACAAGGCAACTCTTGAGCGGAATTTGCGGGAGACTCCGGAAGGTGATTTGTAAAAATATAATATTAGCAGTTTGATAATACTGCTACTTCCTGAGGAGGAAACAACAATGAAAAAATCCTTAGTACTCGCAATGGCAATGGCTCTGGGCGTAACCGCTTCCGCTTACGCTGCTAACCCGTTCTCTGACGTTCCTGCTGGCCACTGGGCTTATGACAGCATCAACAAACTGGCTGCTGCCGGCGTAATCGAAGGCTACGGCGACTCCACCTTCGGTGGCGACAAACTGATGACCCGTTATGAAATGGCTCAAATCGTTGCTAAAGCAATGGCAAAAGGCGCTAATGTTGACAAACTGGCTGCTGAATTCGCTGACGAACTGGACAATCTGGGCGTTCGCGTTGCTGCTCTGGAGAAAAAAGCTGATAACGTTAAAATCACCGGCACTATCAAAGCTTCTTATTCTTCCTATGATGGAGATAAACTGAATGTTGATGGCAAAAAGGCTCCTACCAACCATCAAGGCCGTCTGCGTTCCGATCTGTGGGTAAAAGGCGACATCAATGATGACTGGACCTACAGCGCTATGTTCCGTAACCAACAATTCTTTACCAATGATAAAGGTAACTCCGGTGAAGAAGATGTTGCTTTCCAACGTGCTTATGTAAATGGTAAGCTCGGTGGTTTGGCTGTTCAAGCTGGCCGTTACAACAAAACTGATATCACCGGCGGTAATATTCATGATAACCGTGTTGACGGCGTACAAGTTTCTTATGGCAAAGACGTTAAACTGACTGCTGGCTACGGCAAAGCAACCGGTGTTGATGTAATTGCAGGTGAAAACAAAGACGTTGCTTATGCAGAACTGGGCGCTAAACTGGGTGCTGTTGATGCATTCGCTGGCTACTACAAATTTGACAACCTGCTGAAAGCTACTGATGACGATGCTATCTGGACTGTAGGCTTGGGCTTTGACCTGGCTAAAGACCTGAAGCTGACCGGTACATACCTGAGAAGCGATGTTGATACTGTAACTGTTGACAATGTTAAATATAACGATGTTGACAAAGACGGTTATGTAGTTGCTCTGGCATACAAAGGTGCTAAAGCTGCTAAAGCTGGTTCTTGGGGCCTGAACGCTTCCTACTATGATCAAGGTGCAGGCACCGTTGTTGCTCACACCATGGATGGTATCTACTTCGATGAAGGCTTCAAAGGCTACAGCGTAGGTGCTAACTATGCACTGGCTAAAAACATCGTAGCAGGCGTAACCTACTATGATCTGGAATCCAAAGAAGCAAAAGGCACTCCGGACGCTCAAACTCTGTGGAGCCAAGTAGTATTCAGCTTCTAATCTGACTTTACGTCAATCCGCTGAAAAGCAAAAAACGCATATGCATAAATTAAAAGAGGACGGTGCGCACCGTCCTCTTTTTGCGTATCTAAGGCTTGTACGTATTCAATACGTATGCTATAATAAAGCCAAGGAGTGATGACATGCCACGCAAGTTTAAAGACATTATCAAGCTCATTGAAAAAGATGGTTGGGTGTTGGTGGCTCAGGTTGGAAGTCACAGGCAGTACAAGCATCCTACCAAACCTGGTCGCGTAACTATTGCTGCGCATAAAATAAGCGATGACATAAGCCTGAAAACAGAGGCGAGTATTTTAAAGCAAGCCGGATTAAAGTAATTTACGAGGA
>OHVB01000808.1_pt1 | contig 10316 bp, 8 predicted proteins | sample 1579331 | NCBI WGS metagenome assembly OHVB01 (sample SAMEA3882503, study PRJEB24775) | human gut metagenome | biome: human-associated habitat; feature: intestine environment; material: feces | place: Netherlands | collected 2009/2010
CCCTGGGTACACGGACAACGCGCACGGTATCTGATAGTTTACATAATTCTACGTGTTCCTCCGCAATCACAGTATGCAGCCCCGGGTACCAACGCGCGGCCTCCGCCAGCAGCTTCACGCCGTCGGCGGCGAATTCGCCGGATTTTTCGCGGTAGGCGCGCGAGGTGAGCAGCTTTTTCGTGTGCGCCAGAAGCGGGTTCCGGCGGCTTGTGATTGTTTCCTCCATCACGGCTTCACCCTCGCGAGCCGGTCGTTCTCGCCGAGCAGGACAAGCGTGATATGCTCGTTCAGCGGGCGGTTCGCGTCCAGCGTGACGTGTACCTTTCCGTTTTCCCGCACGGCGATGACGTTCACGCCGTATTTTGCGCGGATATCCAGCTCCCGGATGCTTTTGTTCAGCATCTTGCCGTTTACCTGGATGCGCTGTACCTCCACACCGTCCTCCAGGGCAATGTAGTCCAGCAGGTTGCCGGAGATTAGGCGCTTGCCAATGCGCACTGCCATATCGGCTTCGGGATAAACAACGGTCACGCCCAGCCGCTTGAGAACCTCGCCATGTCCAGGGCTACTGGCTTTGGCAATCACATGCGGCACCCCCATGTTCAGCACCAGCATGGAGGTCAGAATGCTGATGTCGATCTGCTCGCCAATACAGATGCCTACCGTACCGCAGTTCTGAATGCCGACTTCGGTCAGAGCCTCTTCGCTCAAATCATCTACCACAAAGGCATAGTCAGTATATTTGCGAATAGCCTTGACCTTCTGCTCATCGCAGTCAACGGCAATCACCTCTTTGCCGGCTTCGGCAAGGGTGCGGGCCAGCGCAGAACCAAAGCGCCCCAGCCCGATAACGCCGAACAAAGCGGAAGAATCCTGTTTTTTCATAATGCACCTATCCAATCGTAATGGCTTCTTCTGTAAAGTGCGCGTTGGGTTCCGGGCGTTCCACCCAGAGGGAAAGCAGGGTAAAAGCCCCAACGCGGCCCGTGTACATGGTAAAAATCAGCACCAGCTTGGCGGCCAGGCAAAGCTGCGCTGTAATGCCGGTGGAAAGCCCGGCAGTGCTGTAGGCGGAGACCGCTTCAAACAGCAGGCTGATGAACGGCAGGCCGGGTTCCAGGATGCAGAGCAGAAATGTGGTGCAGCATACCACCAGCATGCCCAGCAGCCCAATGGTGGAAGCCTTGGCAATGGCGTTGGCAGGCAATGCACGGCGGAATGCACCCGGCCGCTGCTTGCTGAAAATGCAGCGAATCTCTTGCGCCAGAACAAAAATGGTGGTGGTTTTGATGCCGCCGCCGGTGGACCCCGGCGAAGCGCCAATGAACATCAGGATAAGAATCGTAAACAACCCGGCGTTGCTCAGTGTGCCCAGATCCAGCGTGGCAAAGCCGGCCGTGCGGGCTGATACGCTCAGGAAAAATGCTGTCAGCCAGCTGAGAGGATCGGTGAACTTTAATAACAGGGCACCTGCTGCCAGCAAAAATGCCGTGGTGGTTACCACAACCTTGGAATGCAGGGTGAATTTGCGGAAGCGGAACCGACACTTGACCACATCCACCATGACCAGAAAGCCGATGCCTCCCGAAATGATCAGAAAACAGGTGCTCAAATTCAGCAGCACATTATCCCGATAGGGGGCCAGGCTGCGCCCGCCACCTAAAATATCGATGCCAGCGTTGTTGAAGGATGAGATGGAGTGGAACACACTCAAACCCAGCGCCTTCAATGGTGGATAATCCTGCGCAAACACTGCAAAGATGGGGATGACCCCGGCCAGCTCAAAGGCAAGGGTCAGTTTAATGATAGAGCGTACCAGCCGCACCATGCCCTCCAGACTGCTCACATTCATGGCTTCCCGGATCAGGGTACGCTCCCGCAGGCTGATGCGCCGCCCGGTCACAAGGGCCAGCCCCATGCCGATGGACGCCACGCCCAGACCGCCGATCTGGATCAGCACCGCCATCACAGCCTGCCCCACGGGGGTAAAGGTATCGGCGGTATCCACGGTCAGCAGGCCGGTTACACAGACGGCGCTTGTGGCGGAAAACAGAGCGTCCACCGGCTGTACGGTAATGCCCGACCGGATGGAAAATGGCATGAGCAACAAAAGCGTACCCAGTAAAATGGTGGAAGCAAACCCCAGAGCAATCAATCTTGCAGGAGGCTGATGATTGAAAATTTGTTTGAATCGTTTCATATGCAGTATCAGGCCGGGTCAGCAAGGCAACAACTGAACCCACTTATCATATTTGTTTGGACGAAAAAAGTTAACTCGATATATAAACATAGCCGCTTTTAGGGGCAATGTCAAGCATTTTGTGCAAAAGATAAAGGCAGGATAAGGATTGGGCACCGGGCAGGGAAAGAGGAATAAAGGAATCTGGCTGCGGTAGAAAATGTATACGAAACAAAAACGGCCCGGCAAAAAATTGCCGGACCATAGGGGAGATGATGGAATTTTAACGCAGTGGGGCAGGCGAAAAATTATTCGCCCAGGTGCCAGATATCGCTGTTGTACTCTGCAATCGTGCGGTCACTGGAGAAGAAGCCAGCCTTGGAGATATTGATCAGGCACTTGCGGCGCCAACCCAGCGGGTCGCAGGCATAATCAGACAAAGCCTGGCCCTTGCGCACCACATAAGCGTTGAAATCGGGCAGGGTCTGGAACCAGTCCTTGGTTTTCAGTTCATGCTGCAAACGGGCCAGGTTTTCTTCCTTGCCGGCGGCCAGCATTTCGGGGCCGGTCAAAAAGTCGATGGCACGGCGCAGGTTGGGGTCGCCCTCGTACCAGTCTGCCGGGGTGTAATCGCCCGCAGCATAGCGGTGGATGACCTGGCCGGAGGTCTGGCCGAAGATGTAGATGTTCTCGTTGCCAACCTGCTGGCTGATCTCCACGTTTGCGCCGTCCATGGTGCCAAGGGTCAAAGCGCCGTTCAGCATAAACTTCATGTTGCCGGTGCCGGATGCTTCCTTGGAGGCCAGGCTGATCTGCTCCGAAAGATCGCAGGCGGGGATCATCTTTTCGGCGGCGGTCACGTTATAGTTTTCCACAAACACGACCTGCAGCCAGGGGGCCACCAGCGGATCAGCGGCAATCACTTTGGACAGGGTCAGCAAAGCGTGGATGATATCCTTGGCGATGATGTAAGCCGGGGCGGCCTTAGCACCAAAAATGCTCACCAGCGGCACAGCCGGGGTGTGACCCGCGCGAATCTCGAAATACTGATGGATGAGGTAGAGCAGGTTCAGCTGCTGGCGCTTGTACTCATGCAGACGCTTGGACTGGATGTCGAACATGGCTTCGGTATTTACTTTTACGTTCTGGGTGCGCAGCAGCCAGTCTGCCAGCGCTGCCTTGTTGGCCTTTTTCACGGCGGTCAGCTCGCTGAGCACCGTCTCATCCTCGGCATAGGGCAGCAGTTTTTCCAGCTCGGCGGCATCCTTGCGGAAACTGGGGCCAATCAGGGATTCAATCTCTTTGACCAGTGCGGGGTCACATTCCAGCAGCCAGCGGCGGAAGGTGATGCCGATGGTTTTGTTGTTGAACTTTTCCGGGTACAGCTTATAGAAGCCGTTCAGCTCGGATTCCTTCAAAATTTTGGTGTGCAGGGCGGCAACGCCGTTGGTGGAATGGGTAAAGTGGATGTCCATGTGGGCCATGTGCACGCGGTCGTCGGCGTCAATGATGGCAAGGCCGGTATCATTGGTGCGCTTTTTGGCGGCAGCATCCAGCTTTTCAATCACCGGCATCAGCTGGGGCACAACTTTGTCCAGATAGCTGCGCGGCCAGGTTTCCAGCGCTTCGGCCAGGATGGTGTGGTTGGTGTAAGCGCAGGTGTCGGTTACGATCTTGACGGCTTCGTCAAACTTGATGCCCTTTTCGCCCAGCAGGCGGATCAGTTCGGGGATAACCATGCTGGGGTGGGTATCGTTAATCTGGATGGCGGCGTAATCGGCCAGGTCATGGTAGTTGCAGCCGCGGGCGGCGCATTCGGCCAAAATCAGCTGGGCACCGGCGCTGACCATCAGGTACTGCTGGTAGATGCGCAGCATGCGGCCTGCTTCGTCGGAATCGTCCGGGTACAGGAACAGGGTCAGGTTTTTGGCAATGGCGGTTTTATCGAACTGGATGCCGTCATGCACAATGCTTTCATCAATGGTGTCCAGGTCAAACAGGTTCAGGGTGTTGGTGCGGCCCTCGTAGCCGGTCACGGCCAGTTTGTACAGCCGGGCAGTGTAAGGTTTGCCTGCCAGGGTGACGGGGTAGGTGATATCGGTCTTTTCCGCCCAGGAATGTTCGTTCAGCCAGGGGTCCGGCAGTTCGTTCTGCAAGCCGTCGGCAAAGCTCTGGTGGAACAGGCCAAAGTGGTAACGCAGGCCGATGCCGTCGCCCGGCAGGTTCAGCGTTGCCAGAGAATCCAGGAAGCAGGCAGCCAAACGGCCCAAACCGCCGTTGCCAAGGCTCGGCTCCGGCTCGACTTCCTCGATGTCGGAAAGGCTCTTGCCTGCGGCAGCAAGGGCATCACGCACATCATCATACAAGCCGAGGTTGATGAGGTTGTTGGAAAGCAGTTTGCCGATCAAAAATTCAGCCGAGATATAATACAGCTTGCGGCCGTTGACCGGGCGTACCTGTGCGGCGCTCTTGCTGCGCACAAGATCCAGCAGGGCAAGGTAAATTTCCTGGTCGGTGGATTCGACAAGGGGCTTGCCGATCAGCTTCTGTAAAGTTTCCGTCATGGTCTGCATAGCGGGTTCCTCCTAAAAAATGAATTTGCAGAGGCCAAGGCGTTGGTATCGCCTTTGGTTCAGGCCTCAAGTGGGGAAGCTTGCGGTGCGGCCCGCACTTCCTCTTGCTATATCCAGAATATCATACAAAATCGGTAAAATTCTTGTGCAATTCTGCCGGATTGTGGTACAATACAAGCATCAGGAATGCAAAGGGGGCTACAACATGCCAAACCAGGAACGCTTGCGGGAAACCAAACACCATGGTGCGGTGCGGTTCCCTTTTAATATCTACCCCTGCACCATACCGGGGGACTTTTTGCAGGTGCCGTTGCACTGGCACGACAGTATGGAACTTGTCTATGTTAAAAAAGGCAGCGGAATCGTGCAGGTCGGTGTGAACGCTTACCCGGCGGAGCAGGGCGATATTTACATTTTTGCCCCCGGCACCCTCCACGCCCTGCACCAGCGCGGCCAGGCCGTGATGGAATACGAAAATATCATTTTTGAGCTGGAGCTGCTGGGTGGTGCGGATGATCTGTGCGCCGAGCGCTACCTTTTGCCGCTGCAAAGCGGCCGCATGGCTTTGCAGCCGCGCATCATCCCCGGCGAGGCGGGCTACCCCCAGGCGGCGGCCTGCCTGCAGGAAGCGGAGGAAGCCAACAAGGTAAAAAACACCGGGTATGAGCTGGCCATCAAAGGGGCGCTGCTGCGGTTTTTGTCCATCCTGATTGGCCAGCACGGCACCCTGCTCCCGGCGGATACTACTGACACCCGCCGCCTGAAAACGGTCTTGCAGCTGATCGAAGCGGAATATGCTACCCCGCTGCGGATTGAGGACGCCGCCGAAGCCTGCGGGTGCAGCCAAAGCCATTTTATGCGCTGGTTCAAAAAAATGACCGGCCAGGGCTTTACCGCCTACCTGAACGACCACCGGCTGAACCTTGCCGCAGAACTGCTGCGCATTACTGACGCCACCGTGCTGGATATCGCAGGCCGGGTGGGGTTTGATAACCTTTCATACTTTAACCGCCTGTTCAAGCGCCGCTATGGCATGACCCCGCGGGAATACCGCAGCAAATAAAGCAGCAAAAACCAAACTCCGCCGCCCGGAATGTGCACAGCATCCGGGCGGCGGGGTTATATATTCTTATAGAAATGATAAAGTGGGCAATAAAAATGACAAAGTGGGCAATCCGGCAGGAAAGCGGTGTGGCCGGGCGGGGACCCTACAGGCAAAAGAAAATAGCGACAAAAATTACTTCATCCAACGGATCTGCTGCTCTTTTACCAGCGGATAGCTGACAAGCTCGGTACCGTCCATGTCCTCTTTGTGCATATCCACAGCGGTGATCTGGCTGTTTTCATAGGTGGTGTAGTAATAAATGCCTTTGTCGGCATTGCAGCAGCTGGTGTACAGGGTAATCTCGTACTTACCGTTGTCCAGCTCGCAGCAGCCGCGCTGCTGCTCTACCGAGCCGAGAATATGGAAAAACTGGCTTACGCTTTCTGCTTCGCTTTCCCCGGAGCGGGAGTTGGCGCGCACGAAAGCCGCCCGCACAAACCGCGACTGAGACGAAAGATCCCCCGGCAGACCCATGGCCCCCATGCCGCGGCTGTAAGCGTTCAGCGGCAGGTTGGGTGCAAAGTGGTTGCCGGTTGCCTTTGGGGAAAGCTGCATATAATTATTCAAAGCAAACAGCTGCATGGGGAACGGAGGGTTGTTGGTCAGCACACCGGCGGGGTTATCATATACATGCAGGCCGTCTTTGGTAGATTCCAGCGTGATGCACTCATGATGATCGGCAATCATCCAGTGCAGGCTGGCAACGGGCATCCCTTCGCAGAACGGGGTATCCACCAGGTTCATGCGGTCCAGCAGGGTGCGGGCATCCTGTACGGTAGCGCAGCGGCCCAGCAACCAGGGGATCAGCTCAAACTGGGCAACATTATCTTTGCCGGGTTCATCTTTGCAATACCAGGCGTTGCCCACAAAGTTCAGCCCGGCAATGCATAGCCCTTTTTCGTTGATGGCATCGTAATACAGGGGATAGTTATTCTGCACGCAGGCCATGCCCAAAATGGCATAGTGCTGGTCCAGCACGCCAAGGCCGTTCAGCTGGAACGGATAGTGCCGCGGGGTAAAGGTGACGGTCTCGCCGTAACCGAATTCATAGTCCAGGTTGCGGCCAAAATAAAAATCTTTGGTCTGGTACGTTGCAGCAGTGCACATACAAATAAGCCCTCCGGTCGTATCGTAAATGATGTCTTTAACGTTATTATACCACGGCGCAGCGCTGCTATCGAGAAGATTTTGTGAACTTTTGAAATTTTGTACCAAATAAAAAATCCCGCAGCCCTGCTTTGTAAACAGATCCTGCGGGAGAAAAGTGGATTTACACCAGCTTGCGCACCAGTGCAAAATCAAAAAAGTCCGTATAAAAAGTGCGGCAGCGCAGCACCGGGCGGCATAGGCGGGAATAGCAGGTTTCGCTCAATTCCAACAGGGCCTGATCACGCTGCAGGGCCAGGGCATGGCGCACGGAGGGGTCCCCCATGGCGGCGCGTAGATGGGTAATGGTGCTGGAAACCTGAATTCCGCACGCTTCATCCAGAATATTGAAAATGGGGCGGGTGAAGTCAATGCCATCGGTGCGGGTGGTGCCGAACAGCGAGCATGGCACGATATCGGTAGAAAATAATACTGGGGTGTTATCCGCCAGCACCCGGCGGCAGATGTAATAAACCGGGGTATCCAGGCTGATGTTCAGCGCCTGGGCTGCATCGGCATCTGCCGTGTGGCGCGATACCCGCAAATCGTCGCTGTTGGGCTGCATGCCGCGCGCCCGGATCATTTGGGTGAATTCAAACTTCTGGTCCATGCGGCGGGCCAGATTGACCACATCGCGGTTGATCACGGTGCCAATGCCGCGCACGCGCTCAATGTAACCGGCACGTTCCAGTTCACTCAGTGCATCGCGCACAACGGTACGGCTTACGTTCAGCCGGTTGGCCAGCTCCAGTTCGGGCGGCAGATGGTCGGTATCCTGCCAAATGCCGTTGCGCAGCTGCTCCAGCAGCTCGGCCACAACCTGGTTAGAAATCAATACGCCGCCCAGGCGGGGGGCGCTGTCGGGGTGTTTGGTTGCCATAATCGGGTTCCTACTTTCCTGTGCGTGCCGGTGCAGGCCGCAAAAGTCGTACTCTTATTATAGCATACCCCAAAGCCAAAAACCAAGTGTTTTATAAAAAAGCAGGCAAATAAAAGGCGTGGTGTGATGTGGTGCGTTCCTTGGTTCAGTCCGCTTTGCCTTCTTCATGCGCATAGCGGCACACATCCCGCAGGCAGCAGCGCTCACAATACGGTGTGGTGCGTGCGGTGCACACGGCGCGGCCATGGTCCACCAGCCGGTGGCAAAAATCACTGCCCTCTTGCGGGGGAATGATCTTCCACAGCGCCATTTCCACCTTTTTGGGTTCCTTGATGTTATCTACCAGCCCAATGCGGTTGCACAGCCGGATGCAGTGGGTGTCCGTTACAATGGCGGGCTTGCCGAACACATCGCCCATGATCAGGTTGGCACTTTTGCGGCCAACGCCGGGCAGTTCCAGCAGGGCGTCAAAATCGTCGGGCACGTTGCAGTCATACTTGTCGCGCAGCATCCGCATACAGGCGCTGATATCCCGCGCCTTGCTGCGCCCCAGTCCGCAGGGCCGCACGATCTCTTCAATTTCCTCCGGCTCCGCGGCGGCCAAAGCGGCCACATTCGGGTATTTGGCAAACAGATCCTGTACCACAACGTTCACGCGGGCATCGGTGCACTGTGCAGCAAGGCGCACTTCCACCAGCAGCTGCCAGGCGTGCTCGTAATCCAGCGTACAGTCCGAAAGCGGGTATTCTTTTTTCAGCCGCTCAATGCAGATGGCGGCCAGCTGTTTTTTATCATGAATCTCCATGGGGGTCACACTCTCTTTTATCACTTCCCGGCGCGCGGGCCGGCGGGGCTTACGGCTTGATTCTACCACGGATAGCGTTTATAATGCAAGTAGCATGGTGCCGCCCTCTAATGCTGCGAAGCTTCAAAAGAGGGGCCGCTGCCCCTTGCTCCCTCACAAAAACCTACCTTCTCATGCCGGGGCGGCACGCGAACATAATTTTTTGCTCACAAGGAATTTTGAGCGTCGGTGCATGTCTGCCGCTTTAGAATATATTTCCTTATATATAAAGGTAACATAAAGGAGTACCCCCATGAAGGAACCGCTTGCCCAACGCCTACGCCCGCGCACTTTGGATGAAGTGTGCGGCCAGCGCCATCTCCTGGCCCCCGGCCAGGTGTTCCGCCGCACCATTGACAGAGGCGTGATCCCCAATATGATTTTTTACGGCCCGTCCGGCGTAGGCAAAACCACCGTGGCCAGCATTATTGCGGCCAACAGCGGTATGCGGCTGTATAAATTGAACGGTACTACCGCTTCCACCAGCGATATCAAAAGCGTATTGGGCGATATTGGCACCCTGAATGCCGCCAACGGAATTCTGCTCTATCTGGATGAGATCCAGTATTTCAACAAGCGCCAGCAGCAAAGCCTGTTGGAATGCGTGGAGCAGGGAACCGTGACGCTGATTGCCTCCACGACCGAGAACCCATACTTTTATGTATATAACGCGCTGTTATCCCGCTGCACAGTGTTCGAGTTCAAATCCCTGACGGCAGAGGATATTGCCGAAGGCGTGAAACACGCCGCCCAGCGCCTGGGCGAAAGTGACGGTACACCGGTCAACATCCCGGTGGATGCGCTGGAATACCTGGCCCAAAGCGCGGGCGGCGATATGCGCAAGGCGCTGGGCAACCTGGAATTTGCCGTCAACGCAGCCCCCGTGCAGGATGGCACGCGGCTGGTTACGCTGGAAATGGTCACGCAGGTGGCCCAGCGTACCGCCATGCGATACGATAAAGAGGGCGATGACCATTATGATATTGTTTCGGCCTATCAGAAGTCGATGCGCGGGTCGGACCCGGATGCAGCGCTGCACTATCTGGCCCGGCTGCTGGAAGCCGGGGATCTGCCCTCGGCCTGCCGTCGGCTTATGGTGTGCGCCTGCGAGGATGTTGGCCTTGCTTACCCGCAGATCATCCCGATCGTAAAAGCGGCTGTGGATGCTGCCAACATGCTGGGCCTGCCGGAAGCGCGCATTCCGTTGGCGGACGCGGTAATTTTGGTGGCGACCAGCCCCAAATCCAACACGGGCGAAGCCGCCATTGACCGTGCGCTGGCAGATGTGCGGGCAGGCCGCAGCGGGCCGATCCCGCGGCAGCTACAAAATAAGCATTATGATGGCGCCGATGCCGCAGTAAAAGGCCAGCATTATCAGTACGCACACGACTTTGCCAACCATTGGGTGGACCAGCAGTACCTGCCGGATGCCATCCGGGACCGCCAGTATTACCAGTTTGGCGATAACAAAAACGAGCAGGCCGCCGCCGCTTACTGGCAGCGCATCAAGGGTGATAAGTTCAAAAAATGAACTGGCAACACCGCACAATTCCCGCCTTGCGGCTTAAGCACCGCTCCGGCAGCTGCGG
>OHVB01000809.1_pt1 | contig 10309 bp, 6 predicted proteins | sample 1579331 | NCBI WGS metagenome assembly OHVB01 (sample SAMEA3882503, study PRJEB24775) | human gut metagenome | biome: human-associated habitat; feature: intestine environment; material: feces | place: Netherlands | collected 2009/2010
TCGTCGGAATATCCGTGCCCTTTCATAGAGCCGGAAACCCACAGGCAATCAATATAAAAATACCCGTCCGCCTGAATAGGCACCCACGCGTTTTCCGCCGGGATATACTCAATGAAGCACTTGCCGCGCTCCGTGCTCCGGCAGAAGACCAGCCCCTCTTTAAAGCGCTGCTTGAGCCACTCCTTTTTGATGACGCCCTGCTTGCCGGACATCGCACAGCAGATGTGCTCTTTCTCAATATTATCATCGGTGATTCGGATATAGTCCATTGGAAGCCCCTCCCCGATCCTCATAAATTCTCCGCACCCTGCGGGCGCCGCCCCTTACTTCTCAGCCCGACAGCTGTCGATCTTTCAGATTCGCTTACGCCGCCGCAAACCGATAGGTGACCGAGTTCTGCCATGGCTCCTCGTTTGCCAAGTCCGTCCTGATCACCTCGCCGCCCATCTTCTCATAGAATGCTCGGGCATTCAGATTCTCGGGAACACAGTGGCAGGTAAAAAACTTCGCCCCGTGTTCCCTGCAATACGCCTTGATAAAATCAAATGCCGCCCGACCGATCCCCTGCCGCTGATATTCAGAGAGAATATACAGTGACTGCAAGACGATCCCGTCGGTTCTGCTTATCGTCAAATAGCCGATATTTTGATCGTCTTTTTGGAGCAGATACACAGAATACGCCGGATCATTGATCCGCAGCAGTTCTTTCTCCTGATGCCACGCCCAATCAAAGTTGTCGATCATATCATCGGGGTAGATCCCTCTGTAAGTAGTGCCCCAAATTTGATGCCGCAGGGCAATGATCTCCGGCACATCCTCTTTGGCCGCCTCGACAAACATACTATCGCTCCTCATAGGGCAAGTTTCCTCCCCGTAACGCTTTCAACTTTTCCGCATCCAGCATACCATGCCGCCGATTTCGCCGCAAGCACAAAAAAAGCAGCGCCGGTTGGCGCTGCTTTTTGATTCTTTTGGGAATTTGAATTACTGCTGCTCGGCGGCCTTTGCGGCGGCCTGCTGGGCTTCGATCTCGATGAGGGCGTCCTTGCGGGAGAGGTTCCAGCGGCCCTTCTCGTCGATCTCCATGAACTTGACCCAGATCATATCGCCGACGGTGACAACATCCTCGACCTTCTCGACGCGCTTGCGGTCGAGCTTGGAGATGTGGACGAGGCCGTCCTTGCCCGGGGCGATCTCGACGAACGCGCCGAACTGCATCAGGCGCACGACGCGGCCATAGTAGAGCTTGCCGACCTCGGGCACGAAGACGATATCGTCGATGCACTTCTTCGCAGCGTCGCACGCGGCGGCGTTGGCGGAGGCGATGTGGATGGTGCCGTCGTCGTCGATGTCGATCTTGGCGCCGGACTCGGCCACGATCTTCTGGATCACGCTGCCGCCCTTGCCGATGACCTCGCGGATCTTATCCGGGTCGATGTGCATGGTGACCATCTTGGGGGCGTACTTGCTGACCTCGGGCCGGGGCTGGGCGATGCAGGGCAGCATGACCTGGTCCAGGATCTGGCAGCGGGCGTCATAGGTGATGTCCAGCGCGTTCTTGATGATCTCCATGGTCAGACCGTCGTTCTTCAGGTCCATCTGGATGGCGGTGATGCCCTTCTTGGTGCCGGCCACCTTGAAGTCCATCTCGCCGTGGAAGTCCTCCACGCCCTGGATGTCGATGAAGGTGGTGAAGGAGCCGTCATCGTCCTGGATCAGGCCGCAGGAGATGCCGGCCACAGGGGCCTTGATGGGCACGCCGGCGTCCATGAGGGCCAGGGTAGAGCCGCAGATGGAGCCCTGGGAGGTGGAGCCGTTGGAGGAGAGGACCTCAGACACCACGCGGATGGTGTAGGGGAACTCCTCCAGAGAGGGCAGTACGGGAACCAGAGCGCGCTCTGCCAGTGCGCCGTGGCCGATCTCGCGGCGGCCGGGGCTGCGGGCGGGCTTGGCCTCACCCACGGAGTAGCCGGGGAAGTTGTAGTGGTGCATATAGCGCTTTTCGGTCTGTTCGTCCAGACCGTCCAGCTGCTGGGCGTCGTTCATGGGGCCAAGGGTGGTCACAGACAGCACCTGGGTTTGGCCTCTGGTGAACATACCGGAGCCGTGGGCTCTGGCCAGCAGGTCAATCTCTGCGTTCAGGGGACGAATCTCGTCAATGCCGCGGCCGTCCACACGCTTGTGCTCGTCTTTCAGCCAAGCACGCACCACATGCTTCTGTACCAGGTACAGGATCTCCTCGATCTTGCCCTCTTCGCCCTCGAAGCGATCATCGAACTTCTCGTGCACTGCGTCATAGATGGGGCGCAGGCGCTCGTCGCGCACATTTTTGTCGTCGGTATCCAGAGCCTTCTTCACATCTTCAATGCAGAAGTCCTCGATCTCTTGCAGGATCTCCGGATCCGGGTCGGAGGACTGGAAGCTCTTTTTGGGCTTGCCCACTTCCTCAACAATACCGTTGATGAAGGCAACGATCTTCTTATTCTCCTCATGACCGGCCATAATGGCGTTGAACATGGTGTCGTCGTCGATCTCGTTACCGCCGGCCTCGATCATAGCCACCAGGTCACCGGTGGAAGCCACGGTCAGGTTCAGATCGTTATGGGCACGCTGCTCCAGAGTGGGGTTGATGACGATCTGGCCGTCTACCAGACCCACATTCACACCGCTGATGGGGCCGTCCCACGGAATGTCGGAGATGGCAATGGCAGCGGACACACCGATCATGGCGGTGATCTCCGGAGAGCAGTCCGGATCCACGCTCATTACGGTAGCCACAACGCTTACATCGTTGCGCATATCCTTGGGGAACAGGGGACGAATGGGGCGGTCAATGCAGCGGGAGGTGAGGATGGCCTTCTCAGAAGGACGAGCCTCACGGCGCTGGAAAGAACCGGGGATCCGACCCACGGAATACATCTTCTCTTCATAATCCACGCTCAGGGGGAAGAAATCCACGCCCTCGCGGGGTTTGGCGCTCATGGTCACGTTACACAGCACATTGGTGTCGCCGTAGCGGGCCATAATGGACGCACCGGCCAGACCGCACATTTTGCCGGTCTCCAGGGTCAGCTTTCTGCCGGCCAGTTCCGTTTCCCAAACTTTGTAGTTCTTGAAAAACATTTGGTTACCTCTTTCATAAATAATATTTATCATCAAGGAGGCACAATAGTAATAAATTCAAGCCGCCGCACCCGGTGACCTCAATTTACTACTATTAGTAGAACCTCCTTGGAAGATACGATTTTGCCTTGGACAAAAAAGGCAGACGACAGAAGTGCTCCGTCGTCTGCTTGCGCGTTCTTACTTGTCGATGGTATCGCGGATACCCAGCTTCTTCACCAGGCTACGGTATCTCTCTACATCCTTGTTGTAAAGATAAACCAGCAGGTTGCGTCTGTGACCAACCATTTTCAGCAGACCGCGGCGGGAGTGATGATCCTTCTTGTGGGTCTTCAGGTGCTCGGTCAGCTCGTTAATACGAGTGGTCAGCACAGCTACCTGTACCTCGGGAGAACCGGTGTCGCCCTCGTGGGTTGCGTAAGCCTTGATGATTTCTTGCTTCTCAGCTTGTGTCATAATCTTTCACCTCATTACAGTATTTGCCGATTGGCGGAGGACACAGTTACGGGATCGGTGACTCTCCGTAGGAGCTTGCACCCGGTACCGTGTGATCCGTACACAGCGAGCCAATTATAGCACAAACCCCCGCCGTTGTAAAGAGATTTTGCAAAATAGTGGGTGCTTGCCAGGGGCATACAAGATATGGTATAAAAGAAACGGAGCAAAGCCGGAACTTATCTCCCGCAGGGGGAAAGATGACAAAATTGTCACCAAAACTGTCACCGAACTGACACTTTGGCCGGGTATAATGAGGGCAACAAAGCGAAAAGGAGAGCCATTATGGACATTTTGAAAATTGAGCACTTATCTAAAATTTACGGTAAGGGCGATACGGAGGTACGGGCGCTGGACGATGTGTCCTTTACCGTGCCGAAAGGACAGTTTGTGGCTATTATCGGACCGTCCGGCTCCGGCAAAAGTACCCTGCTGCATATTCTGGGCGGTGTGGATACGCCTACGGACGGGCATGTGTATGTGGACGGAACGGATATTACCACTTTGGACGAGACGGCGCTGGCCATCTTCCGCCGCCGCCAAATCGGTCTCATTTATCAGTTTTACAATTTGATTCCCATTTTGACCGTAGAGGAAAATATGACGCTGCCCCTGCTGCTGGATGACAAAAAGGTGGACCGGGCGCACTTTGATTCCTTGGTGCAGGTGCTGGGCTTGCAGCACAGACTGGGGCACCTGCCCTCAGAGCTGTCCGGCGGTCAGCAGCAGCGTGTGTCTATCGGCCGTGCGCTGATGAACAATCCTGCCATTTTGCTGGCGGATGAGCCTACCGGTAATCTGGACAGCAAAAACTCAAAAGAAATTGTGGAGCTGCTGCGTCAGTTCAACAAGGCACTGAACCAAACGGTTATTATTATTACCCATGACGAGCGCATTGCGTTGGACGCAGACCGGGTGATTGCCGTTGAGGACGGCAAAATTGTGAAGGATGAGGTGATCCGCCAGTGAAGATCATCAATAAGTTAACTTGGCGCCACTTATGGGCGAACAAAAAGCGCACCGTTATCACCCTGTTTGGCATTATCATCAGCGTGGCAATGGTGACGGCGGTGTTTACCAGCGTGGAGTCCCTGATGAACACCATGGGTGAGATCACCGCCTCTTATGACGGCGCCTGGCATGCCAAGTATAACGAGCTGAAAAGCAAGGATGTGCAGACCCTGGCAAAGCAAAAGAATGTAAAGGCCATCGGTTTGTCTATGGATCTGGGCGAGATCAGCAGTAAGGCAGATTCGGACAGCAGCAAAAGCCGCACCGATGTGCTGGCTTGCAACCAAAATCTTTTTACGATATACAGTATGAAGCCCGCCACCGGCCGCCTGCCGGTAACCGCCCGGGAGCTGCTGGTGACCAAGAGCTTTATCACCCGCAATGACTTAAAGTGGAAAGTGGGCGACACGGTCACTTTGCCCTTTACCACCTATTCCGCCGATCCGCAGGTTGAGCCGGAGACGGCACAGCGCACCTATACCATCTGCGGGATTTTGGAGAATGACAACCAGCTCACCGGCTTTTACAGCGCCTTTTGCGGGCTGGATGATACGGTAACGGACGCCATGGGCACTTACATTGCCCATGTGCAGTTTGCCCCTTTGGGCAGCAACACGCCAACGGACATAAAGGCTGCCGCTAAGGCCGTATACGGCAAGGCAGTAAACAATGATGGGTCCGACCTCTATACGATTCATACGGACTATCTGATGTACAACGGCGTGCAAATGAGCAACGGGGTCACGCGGGCGCTGTACGGCTTTATGGCCATTATCTTGCTGATTATCGTATTTGCCTCCGTGTTTATGATCTATGACAGCTTTGCGGTGTCTTATCAGCAGCGGGCACGGTACTTGGGTATGCTGGCCAGCGTAGGCGCTACCCGGGTGCAAAAGCGGGGCAGCGTGTATTTTGAGGGCTTCATTTTAGGCTGTATCGGTATTCCCATCGGTATTCTTTGCGGTATCGGCGGCATTGCCGTTACCCTGCGTGCCCTTAGCGACAGCTTTATGAAAACCGTTATGGTGGCCACCGGCGACAGTGTGCGGCTGCACGCCATTGTGAACTGGAAGATTTTAGTTGGTAGCGTGCTCATCAGCGCCCTAACCATCTTTATCTCCGCCTGGATCCCGGCGCACCGGGCATCCAAGGTGACCCCCATTGAGGCGCTGCGCCAAACCAACACCGTGAAGGTGAAAAAGGCAAAGAAGCTGAAAACCTCTCGCCTGCGCCAAAAGCTCTTTGGCTTTGAGGATGTGCTGGCGGTAAAGAACTACAAGCGCAACGCCAAGCGCTCCCGCACGGTGGTGTTTGCCCTGGCAGTCAGCGTCATTCTGTTTCTCAGCACCGCCAACTTTACCAGTATGCTCACCAACGCCCTTGACAATGAGTACGACGGTATGGGCTTTGATGTGTACGAGAGCATTTTTAATACCGACGGGCCGTTGACCGCCTCTCAGGTGGAGCAAGTTAATCGGAAGGTCAGCGATGTGCCCGGAATTGAGAGCATGCGTATTTGTGCCGACAATCAGATGATGGTGGACGGCTTGGATAAGCAACTGACGGCGGAGGCAAAGAAAGCCAATATGGACCGCTCCGTGAATGTGTTGGGTGTGGACAACGACACCTTTGCCGCCTTGGCAAAGGAGGCAGGCATAGACCCGTCTGTTTGTCAGGATGACAAAATCCCCACGGGTATTTTAATCAACCGGGTGCAAGTGGCAACGGAGAAGAAGCAAAGACTGGTGTTAAACCCCTTGCAAGGCAGCTTGGTAGGTCAAACCTTTACCGGCTCTATGGAGGGCTATGACAGTGAGGGCAACGAGCTGTATGCCAAGTACACGGCAAAGGTGGCTGCCCAGATGAACAAGGAAGCAAGCAATCTTTTAGGCAGCTTTATGCGCCCCACTTTGGTGGTGCCCATGCACAGCTATCTGGTGCATTTTCCGTCTGTTTTGGCAAAGGGCAACGTTGTCAGCTATGCACGGTACTATATCACTGCCCAGGACCATGACGATGTGTATAACCGGGTGTCCGATGTGCTGGATGAGGTACAAAACGGCATCAGCCATACCGGCTATGACGCGGCGGCCCAGGCGCAGACCATGCAGGCGCTGAATGTGGTGGTGATGACCTTTGGCTATGGGTTTATTACCCTGATTACCCTGATTTCCGTTATGAACATTATCAATACCATTTCTTCCGGTATGGAGGAGCGGCGCCGAGAGTTCGCTATGATTAAGAGCGTGGGTATGACGCCCCGTTCCTTTAAGAAGTCCATTTATTTGGAGAATATTCGCTACGGCGTTATGGCGCTGGTATGGGGCTTGCCGGTTAGCTTGGGGCTGGATTTCCTAATGTACAAGATATTGGGCAGCTCCTTTGACTACGGCTATACCTTCCGCTGGTATTATTATCTGGCGGCGGCGCTGGCGGTGTTTGCCGTGATCGGTGTGGCGCTGCTGTACGCGCTGGACAAAATCAAAAAGGACAATATTATTGAAACCCTGAAGCGGGACGATATTTAAGCAGGCGGTCGTCGAATGGCGGCGCACCTATTTCTCCCCTTTTGGCAGGCGCCCGGTTTTGCCGGGCGCTTTTTCTGCTCTGCGCTTTGCAGCGGGCATATTGGGGTTTTCCACACAGCAGCCGGCTTTATTTGGGGAAAACGCGGTGGAAAATGTGTAAAATTACAGGCGGCACAACACAATAGGTATAAAGGCGTTTGGTTGTGCAAAAAAAGGAAAGCAGGCAGACAGCGTGCTTTCCTTTTTGCTTTTTTTATGATTTCGGTTTTTGATTGCGTTCGTTTTTTCGGCAATGGGCGCAGCGGTTACAACTTTCGCAGCCGGTACAGCCGCAGCTTTTGTGCCGAATCAAGGCGCGGACAGCAAAGAACAGCGCCGTTCCAATGGCTGCCAGCAGCAGAATGTCCCAAATATTCACAGCAGCGCTCCGATCCCGTGGATCACAAAGGCAACCACCCACGCAATCAAACACTGCCACAGCGCCAGTCCGGCAGCCCACTTGCCGCCCAGTTCCCGCCGCACGGAGGCCACCGCCGCCACGCAGGGGGTGTACAGCAGGCTGAATACCAGCAGCGACCCGGCGGACAGCGGCGACAAAATGCTGCCGATGGTGCCGCCGAACAGGACCTCCAGGGTGGAGACAACGCTTTCCTTGGCCATAAAGCCGCTGATCAGGGCGGTGCAAATGCGCCAGTCGCCCAGACCCAGGGGCGCAAACAGCGGAACCAGAATGCCGGATATCCGGGCCAAAATGCTGTCGGCCGAGTCGGATACCATATTGAGCTGCAGGTCAAAGCTTTGTAGGAACCAAACCACCACCGTGGCAATGAGAATGACGGAGAATGCCCGCTGCAAAAAATCCTTGGCCTTTTCCCACAGCAGTTGACCCACATTTTTTACACTGGGCAGACGGTAGTTGGGCAGCTCCATGACAAAGGGAATGGGCTCGCCGCGAAACAGGGTGTCTTTATAGAGAAAGGCGGCTCCAATGCCTACCAGGATCCCCAGCAGGTACAGCCCGGACATGATCAGCCCGCCCTTGCCCGGGAAAAAGACGCTGACGAAGAAGGAGTAGATGGGCAGTTTGGCGGTGCAGCTCATAAAGGGCGTGAGCAGAATGGTCATCTTTCGATCCCGCTCGCTGGTTAAGGTGCGGGTGGCCATGACCGCCGGCACGGTGCAGCCGAAGCCGATGAGCATGGGCACGATGCTCTTGCCGGACAGGCCGATCCTGCGCAGCAGCTTGTCCATTACAAAGGCCACGCGGGCAATATAGCCGCTGTCTTCCATTAAAGACAGGAAGAAAAACAGGGTGACGATGATGGGCAGAAAGCTGAGCACACTGCCCACGCCGGTAAAGATACCGTCGATCACCAGACTGTGGATGACCGGGTTCACATGCAGCTGGGTCAGCGCCGTGTCCGTTAGGGCGGACAGACGGTCGATCCCCAGCTCCAGCAGTTTTTGCAGTCCGCCGCCGATTACATTGAAGGTTAAGTAAAACACCAGCACCATAATGCCGATAAAGCAGGGAATGGCGGTATATCGCCCGGTGAGAATGCGGTCGATCTTTTCGCTTCGAATCCGCTCCTTGCTCTCCTGGGGGCGGATCACCGTCTGTGCACACAGCCGCTCGATAAAGTCAAAGCGCATATCCGCGATGGCGGCGCTGCGGTCCAGCCCGCGCTCCGTTTCCATTTGGCGGACAATGTGCTCCAGCATCTCCTGCTCGTTGCGATCCAGCTGCAACTGCTGCAGGATCAGCGCGTCCCCCTCAATGGCCTTGGTAGCGGCAAAGCGTACCGGCAGCCCGGCGAGCGCCGCGTGGTCCTCAATCAGGTGGATTACGGCGTGAATACACCGGTGCACGGCACCGCCGTGGTCGTCTTTGTCGCAAAAGTCCTGCTTCAGCGGCGGCTCCTGCTGCTTGGCCACATGAACGGCGTGGCGAATCAGCTCGTCTACGCCCTCATTCTTGGCGGCGGAGATGGGAATGACCGGCACCCCCAGCATGGCCTCCATGGTGTTTACATCAATAGAGCCGCGGTTGCCCACCAGCTCATCCATCATATTCAGCGCAATGACCATGGGTATTCCCATTTCCAGCAGCTGCATGGACAGATACAGGTTGCGCTCAATGTTGGTGGCGTCCACAATGTTGATGATGGCCGTGGGCTTATCCTGCAATACAAAGTTGCGGGAGACGATCTCCTCGCTGCTGAAGGGCGACATGGAATAGATGCCCGGCAGGTCCGTAACCTCCGTGTTTGGGTAGCCGCGAATGGCGCCGCTTTTGCGATCCACGGTTACGCCGGGAAAGTTGCCCACATGCTGCTTGGCACCGGTCAGTTGGTTAAACAAGGTGGTTTTGCCGCAGTTTTGGTTGCCCACCAGTGCATAGGTCAGCACGGTACCGTCCGGTAAGGGGTGCTCGTCCGCTTTGCTGTGGAATTTGCCGTTTTCGCCCAGCCCCGGGTGGTCCTGGTCCTTGGCGCGGTCTTTGAATGTGTGACTGCGGCTGCGGCGCCCAATGGGCTGAATGTCAATTTGCTGCGCTTCTGCCAGGCGCAGGGTCAGCTCATAACCGTGCACCTGTACTTCCATCGGGTCGCCCATGGGCGCCAGCTTGATGACCGTTACCTCTGCTCCGGGGATCATGCCCATATCCAAAAAATGTTGGCGCAGCGCGCCCTCGCCGCCCACTCGCCGGATTACGGCGCTTTTGCCAACTTCCAGTTCTTTCAGCGTCATCGGTCGGTCTCCTTTTCTCCATATATTTCTATCTCTTTACTGTACTGGATTGCCTGGCTGTTAGTCAAGGCTTACCTGTCTGCGGCAGCCAAATTTCTGCCGTGGAAAAGCAAAGAAAAAGCCGCAAGGCCGGGTGGCTTGCAGCTTTTGGCGTCCCGTAGAGGATTTGAACCTCCGGCCTACCGCTTAGGAGGCGGTCGCTCTATCCAACTGAGCTAACGGGACGGGTGTAGGTATTTTGTTTGAAAATGATGTAGGGGTCGATACCTACATCGGCCCACATAATCCCTCAGTCACTTCGTGACAGCTCCCTTTACAAGGGAGCCAAATCGGGTACAACATCTTAGCCCCCCTTGCAAAGGGTGACTCCCCGCAGTGCGGGGAGATGTCGCGCAGCGACA